>Ga0302186_10003322_pt1 | contig 11830 bp, 14 predicted proteins | sample II_Bog_E1_2_FD_198782 | JGI IMG/M metagenome (GOLD analysis project Ga0302186, IMG submission 198782) | Peat permafrost microbial communities from Stordalen Mire near Abisko, Sweden - II_Bog_E1_1 | ecosystem: Environmental > Terrestrial > Soil > Wetlands > Peat | place: Sweden: Abisko...
CTGATCAAATTATCATATGGTGAAACAAAACGGCTGATGCTCGCGTCTGCCTTGTTGAAAAATCCCATATTATTATTGCTCGACAACCCTTTGACCGGGCTGGATGTACAAACCCGTGCAGCGTTCAATTTAATTGTTGATGAAATTATAGCATCAGGTATTACGGTAATAATGGCAACTTCGCCGCATGAAATACCGGAAGCTATAACCCATGTAGCCATTTTGAGCAATGGAAAAATAATCGGGCAAATTCCCAAAGGTCAGTTCAAGCCCGAAATGTTTTTTGAAGAAATAAAGGATGAAATCGACTATTCTGAACTTAAGGCGTTATTAAATATCCGTGCTGATAGAATTACCTATCGCCACATCGTTAAAATGAATAACATTCATATAAAGTATGGCGAAAAAACCATTTTGGATGGGATAAACTGGGAAATATTGCCTGGCGAACGATGGGCGCTGCTTGGCCCTAACGGTGCCGGTAAATCTACGTTACTCAGCTTGATAAACGGGGATAACCCCCAGGCTTATGCCAATGATATTATTTTGTTCGACAGAAAACGTGGCACAGGAGAAAGTATATGGGATATAAAAAGCAAAATAGGTTTTGTTTCGCCAGAATTGCACCAATATTTCCCGACAGATAACAGTTGTTTGCAGGTTATTGAATCAGGTTATTACGATACTTTAGGACTGTTCAGGCCATCCCAAAAAACCAAAGCAGATACAGCGTTACATTGGATGAAAGCTTTGGAAATAGAAAAATATGCGCGGGTTTTATTAAAAAACATCCCGGCAAGTGCTCAGCGCCTATGCCTGCTCGCCCGTGCGCTGATTAAAAATCCCGATCTGCTTATTTTTGATGAACCCTGTCAGGGACTTGACGACCATCAGCAGCAGCATTTTAAAAATCTGGTGGATACCATTTGCGGGTTAAGTAATGTAACGCTTATTTATGTTACGCATTATCAGCATGAAATACCGGGTAGCGTGACGAAAGTTTTGAGATTGGATAAGGGGAAAATTGTCGACAACATATAAGCTGATTTAATATTCCAAAAACAGTATCTGATTTTAGATATAAATTGTTTTGACTTAAAGCGGCATGGATCTAAGACGTGGCGGAATTGGCGGAGATTTAATGGGTTGACCTTTCCAAACTAAAATTTTGTTTTCATACAGAATATATGAAATACCGGTATTTTCAAATTGGGCACAAATATCTATTGATGTAATTACATCTTCATATTTCGTATGTTCTGCAAACGAAAGACTAAAACCATTGATTGTATCCCCGGAAAACCCTAACTTTTTAATATTCCTCTCAAAATCCGTTAAAATCGATTTATCTTTTATTTCATTGCCGGTTAATAAACAGTTATTAAACTTCCTAAATGTATTGACATTAAAAAGTTGTTTTTGAAATTTCCCCCACGATTTAATCATCGAATCGTTGCCCCAAATCACGTTTATGCCAAGTGGGCGATTAAAAAAACAGGCATACAAAAAATATCCTATACACAACGCAGGCAAAAACACCAAACTGATAAGTCCGGGAAAATAAAGCTTATGAAATTTAGGCCTGCCCATGGTTTAATATAAATTAAACCTACGAATAAAATAGCAAAAAGACAAGGCATATAATTGTCCGCACCATTGTTTATTGTCCCATCGGGACTACCTGTTTGTAGAAAAAAATGTTTGAGCCCGATATTACCACGTAGTGGTTACCCAACACAGCTATGTTGTGTACCTGACGGCACACCTTTAAAAATTTAAATCGTTTTCTACAAACGGGTTGTGCCGATGGCACAAAAAACGCCTTAATTGTCTACACTAATTTATTGGTTATTGTTACGGTGCTGTAAAATTCAATTCATTTTTTGCTTTCGCCTTTCTGCTTTCACCTTTACCCTTCCAAATCGTATATTTGTGCATGAACATAACCAATCTGTTGCAGCGCGCTTTGCGGTTTGAATTTTTAAGCCAGGATGAAGGGGTTTACCTCTACAAAAATGCATCCACGGCCGATTTAATGTATACGGCCAACGAACTGCGTAAAATACAGGTTCCGCATGGTAAAGTAACCTGGCAGATTGACCGCAACGTAAACACTACCAACGTTTGTATTGCCAATTGCAAGTTCTGCAATTTTTTCCGCCGTCCGGGACATGAAGATAGCTATATTACTGATATTGAGACTTATAAAAAGAAAATAGAAGAAACTTTCCGCTATGGAGGCGACCAGTTGCTGCTGCAGGGAGGCCACCACCCTGATTTAGGGTTAAAATTTTATGCCGATACCTTCAGGCAGTTAAAAGAATTGTATCCTACTTTAAAATTACACTCATTAGGCCCGCCGGAAATAGCGCATGTTGCCAAGCTGGAAGGCATGACCCATATCGATGTGTTAAGGGAACTTAAGGCAGCCGGTTTGGATTCACTACCGGGCGCCGGCGCTGAAATATTGAACGACCGTGTGCGCCGGCTGATCAGCAAGGGCAAGTGCGGGGGCAAAGAATGGCTGGACGTGATGCGGGCTGCTCATAAACTTAATTTGCCAAGTTCGGCAACCATGATGTTTGGCCACATCGAAACAATTGAAGAACGTTTTGAGCATTTGGTTTGGATCCGTGAAGTACAGGCGGAAAAACCGGAGGGGGCTTATGGATTTATCGCCTTTATCCCCTGGCCGTTCCAGGACGATGGTACTTTATTACGTAAACTGCGGGGCATCACCAACAATGTAACCGGCGATGAATATATCCGCATGATCGCGCTGAGCCGTATTATGCTGCCCAATATAAAAAACATACAAGCATCCTGGCTAACAGTCGGAAAACAGGTCGCTCAAATATGTCTGCACGCAGGGGCGAATGATTTCGGCTCCATTATGATTGAAGAAAATGTGGTATCGGCTGCAGGCGCGCCTCACCGTTTCACCGCAAAGGGTATTCAGGAATCTATAAAAGAAGCAGGTTTTGAGCCGCAACTGCGTAACCAAAAATACGACTGGCGCGAAATTCCTTCACAAATTGAAGAACAGGTTATTAATTATTGAAGGAAGTCAGATATCCGGGGTCAGAAGTCAGAAATTAATAAATAATAATTCAGCTTATACTTCCGCATTCGGCATTCCGAATTCCGCATTTTAAAAAATGGAAGATATAGAACAATATATAGAAGCGTTAATATTTGTTTCGGAACAAAGCATCCGTACTGAAGAAATTATATATTGCCTGCAATCGGTATTTAACCAGGATTTCAATGAAGATGAGATTAACAATCATTTGATAAAAATTACTGAAAAATACCGGGATAAACAATTTGCCATTGAATTGGTAAAAATTGGCAATGGTTACCTATTTTTAACAAAAAAAGATTATCACCAGGTAATTAGTGTGCTCCAGGCGCAGCGGTCAAAAAAGAAATTAAGCCAGGCCGCCCTTGAAACGCTCGCTATTATTGCCTATAAACAGCCTGTTACAAAGCAGGAAGTTGAGCAGATAAGGGGTGTAAACTGTGATTATTCGATTCAAAGACTGCTGGAAAAAGAGTTGATTTCTATAACCGGAAAATCTGAAACTATTGGTAAACCAATACTTTATGGTACCAGCAACCTCTTTATGGATTATTTTGGGATAAATAATATTCGTGAATTGCCGCAAATAAAAGAGTTTGCAGAAAGTAATGTTTCAATAGGCGAACATGCTGAATAAATTTTAAAATAAAATAATTTAAAATGTTGTTTTTATTGAAAATGATTTTGATTATTTTTACTAAGAAATAAAATGAACCGAATCTAAAAAAAGACAATTTGCGTTTAAATGCATTTAAGTAATTATTTAAAAAAAGTTTTACTACAAAATTCATGGCAATGGGAACTCCAAAAAAACCGGTAAACAAGAAAGTTGATCCTAAAAGTGAGGATGAGGATGATGACGATAGCATTCTTGACCAAAAATCCCCTAAAAAGATAATCGATGAAGATGAGGATTTTGATGGCCCCTTAGATGACTTGCGTTACGAAAACTTTGACGACTACGATGACGACGACGATTATTAATTTTTAAAATATAATTCTTTATTGAAGCATTCAGACGTGCAGTCTGAATGCTTTTTTTATACCAGCACTCTCCGAAATACATGCATGACTATTACCGAAGTAAATAACAAATCGACTAAAAAAGCATTTTTAAACGTAGCCAGGATTATATATAAAAATGACACGGTTTGGGTATGTCCGCTTGATAATGAAATTGAGGCGGTTTTTGACCCGGCCAAAAATAATTTCCACAAGGATGGTAAATGTACCAGATGGGTGCTACGGGATGAGTTGGGTAAGCTGATTGGCAGGATTGCAGCATTTATCAACAATAAAAAAGCCTACCATTATGAGCAGCCCACCGGAGGAATTGGCTTTTTTGAATGTGTAAATGATGAAGGTGCCGCGTTTCTTTTGTTCGATACAGCGAAAAACTGGCTTATTGCAAACGGCATGCAAGCTATGGACGGCCCCGTTAATTTCGGCGAAAACGACAACTTCTGGGGTTTGCTTGTTGAGGGATTCATTGCCCCCTCATACGGTATGAATTATAACCCGCCTTATTACCTGCCTTTTTTTGAGCATTACGGGTTTAAAACCCTTTATGCCCAGATTACCAATCATTTGGATATTATAAAACCCTTTCCCGAAAGGTTTTATAAAATCGCAAAATGGGTAACTCAAAAACCTGGTTATGAATTTAAGCATTTAAAAGCTAAAGAAATTGAACAGTTCGCGGTCGATTTTATGGAGATCTATAACGATGCCTGGGAAAATTTTGAGAATTTTGTTCCCATTAGCCGCGATACCATATCAGAAAGTTTCAATAAAATGAAGCCGCTGATGGACGAAAACCTGATTTGGTTTGCTTATGTAAATGGAGAACCGGCATCATTTCTTATTGTTTTACCCGATGCAAACCCAATGATCAAACCTCTAAAAGGAAAGCTTGATTTAATTGGCAAACTTATATTTGTTTATAAACGCTGGCGGGGTGTTTCGCGGATGAGGGCTATTGTGATGGGGACTAAAAAGAAATTTCAAAACCACGGACTGGAGTCAGCACTTTTTATAACACTTGGCGCGTACGTATTGCCAATGAACCAATACAACGAACTGGAGTTATCGTGGGTTGGCGACTTTAACGAAAAAATGATAGCTATTCATTACGCGATGGGAGCGGTTTTCGGAAAAAAACATTTAACAATGCGTTATATATTTTAAAACGACAAACTTAACTCCAGGTTATGCTGTAGCTTTGTTATGTCGAATTTCTTCAAATAATTCAATAACTTTCTTTTGTAAGTCAATTACTTCTGTTTCACGGTCCATTAATTTTTTGTTAATGGTCTCCAGTTCACTTGCATATTTTTGATCAGGTTCCGCCTCATTAAAGGTCAGCAACTGAACAACCGACATTTCGAACAATACCGCTATTTGTTCAAGCCGTGATAGGTTAATGTCAGTAATACCTGTCTCGATCTTTGAAAATGCGGGAATGGAAATATCTAATCTTTTGGCAACATCCTCCTGGCTCCATCCCTTTTGATGGCGCAATAACCTGATTTTTTTCCCAAGTGTCTTCATATAATAATTCAATTAAGATATAGGTTTCTCGTAAGTTAATAAAGTTACAATAATATTTAATATCCCACTAATTATCAACTATTTTAGATAATATTTATTAACTTTTAGAATTAAAACAGGATAAGAACAAATCTGCACCTGTTTATCCTTGATTTAATTGGCGTCAAAACAAATTTTAAAAACGGAAATGTCTGTCCGGGATAAAAAAAGGTGGATTTTTTTAATTCTGGCTTTTTCAAAAGCAATTAACCAGGTATTAACATTTTTTAGGTTTTACAACATATATTCAATTAAGGTTTCAAGAAACCTCAATTTCCTGAAACCATTTTTTAAACAGTAGGGTTAAACTTTATAAATTTTGCGGCTACCCAATCCATTCTTGTTTTATGGTTAACATATTTCATCCCGTATTTACTTGCTTCAGCAGCAATGATGTCAAAATCAGGTGATTCATAAAAGCCGCTGAAAAAAATTTCGCCCTCAACTATTAGCGATTTGCCATAACATTCCATTTGATCAAGCAAGATATTACGGTTAATATTAGCTAAAATAATATCGAAATTTTCGTCCGGCAATATTTCTTTCGAGCCACAAAGCGCTTTAATATTAGTTATACTATTTAATTGGGAGTTCTCAACCGTGCTGCTATAACAAACCGGATCAAAGTCGATAGCAGTGATTTCCGAAGCACCAAGTTTTGAAGCCATAATGGCTAAAATACCGGTGCCGCAGCCCATGTCCAATACTTTTTTATTTTGAAAATCATTTTCCAGCATCAATTCAAGCATCATGGAGGTAGTTTGATGGTGCCCGGTTCCAAAAGCCATTTTTGGGTCAATAACAATTTCATAAGGGTATTCGGGCTTTGGCTGGTGGAAAGTTGCCCGTACAAAGGTTTTGTCGGCTACTACTATAGGCTCAAAATTGCTCTCCCATACCTCATTCCAGTTTTTTTGAGGGATCAGGTTTATTTCATAACTAAAGGAGAACATCTCCTTAAAAAATGATAAAGTTTCATCCAGCCTATCCTGATTAAAATCATCTGACGGAATGTAGGCTTTAAAGCCAAAGTCAACTTCTTCAAAAGTGTCAAAGCCAATTTTGCCTAAAGCGTTGATCAATAAATCTTGCTGATAATCCTCAGTCGGGAGCGTGGTGAAAAGTAGTTCGTAGTAATTCAAGCGGAGATCAGAATTATTATTTTAGTAATTTAAGTACAAAAAGATTAATTGTCCAATAAACCAATTGAACAGCTGTCATAAAAATAAATGTTTTGAAAAAATGAATAACGCCGCTACCCGCATCCCAAATTGCGTAACTTATGCCAAAGGCAAACATTAAACAGATAAAAGCCACATCTACAAATACATTAGTTTTAAAAATACGGGATTTATTTAAAACATTATTCCACAGTGGAATAACTATCAATAATTGTGTCAAAACAGCATCTGCAAACAGCAAGGGCAGCAAAAAGCGATAATAAGCCATAAAGCTGACGAGGTTACCTACCCCCATTTCATCAAACCTTAACGTAAAATACAATGAACTGTACCTTACGGCTATAAAGTAAACCAGAAAGCCAACAAAAGGAGGTAAAATGGCTTTCAATAACTTTTTCATTTGACAGTGACTGGAGATTAGAGATTAGAGGTTTGTGATTAGCGGTTGGTGATTAAAGGTTAGAGATAAAACGTTTGTTCAGCTAACCGCTAACCTCCAATCTCTAACCTCTTTAAAAACTAATCTCCGATCTCCAGCTTCTAATCACTTCCCCTCAATTAAACACTTTAACAATATCAACAAAATCCCTTGATTTTAAAGACGCTCCGCCGATCAACCCGCCATCAATATCAGGCTGCTCGAAAAGTTCAGGGGCGTTTTTTGCGTTACAGCTGCCGCCATATAAAATAGTGGTATTACCCGCAAGTTCCGGACTATATTTCAATGCTATTTCCTGGCGGATAAAAGCATGTATTTCCTGCGCCTGTTCAGATGTTGCCGTTTTTCCGGTACCTATGGCCCAAACCGGTTCATATGCTATAACTAATTTTGCAAACACGTCTCCATCCAAATGAAAAACACCTTCTTTCAATTGGGTTTTTATAACCTCAAAATGCTGGTTAGCTTCCCTTTCTTCTAAAGTTTCGCCAATGCAAAAAATCGGTGTTAAACCGTATAATAAAACTCTATCGGTCTTCTTCGCCAGCAATTCATTGGTTTCGCCAAAATACAGACGGCGTTCAGAATGACCTAAAATGACATATTCAGCGCCTACAGATTTAATCATTTTAGCTGATATTTCCCCGGTATACGCGCCGGAATCAGCCTGGTGCGCGTTCTGGGCGCCTAAAGATATTCTGTCATAGTGTTTCGCCAGGTGCGATAAACTGTGCAGGTGAATAAAGGGACTGCAAATAACTGCTTTCTGCTTTCCGTTTACTTCGTCTTTAATCATATTTATGATTTCAGAAAACAAACTTAAACCCTCGTGGTAGTCAAGGTTCATTTTCCAGTTTCCGGCAACAATTTTTTTTCTCATTTTTTTAGTTGATTGAGTTTATTAAGTTTATTAGGTGAGTAGTTTTGTTTGTTTAAAGTAAATCATCAATTTTTTTATTTTTAAGATATTGTATCTAACCGTTTAACAAAACCGAATATTATCCTGATAATGGAACCTTCCATGCCCTTCTGCAATATTGTTACCTATAAAACGAGATGAGCGGATAACCTGATCAGTAAGCCTGTACTTTTCCTCTGAAGGAAATTTTTTTGTCAATTCAGACACCCAGCTTCTAATTTTTCTAGCCTGCTTCCAAACCTCCAAGACAGTAAAAGATGCCATGTGTTAAGTTTTTGCTTGATTAGCTTTATTAAGAGTATGGTTAATTTTTTTTATGCCTGTATCCAATATGATATTTTCTCTTTTCATAAACCATTCACCTAATCAACCCCATTCAACTACTCACTTAATCAACCCAATAAACCATTCACTTAAAAGCGCCTAAATTCCTCCGTTAATTCAAATACTTTCTTTAGTATATTTTGTTCATTTTCGTCAAAGTTACGATGATCCCTGCGGGCGAAAACTTTTTCGGCGGTAGTAAACATCTTTTTGATAGAATAAACCTCATAGCCCTGCGCGCCTCCCCATGAAAAATCAGGTACAAAATTCCGCGGGAAACCGGCACCAAAAACGTTAGCGCTCACACCAACGACGGTCCCGGTGTTGAACATGGTATTTATGGCGCATTTTGCATGATCGGCCATAATCAAACCACAAAACTGGAGGTTTGTTTTACGGAAACGTTGCAGCGTATAATCCCACAATTTTACATCGTCATAGTTGTTTTTGAGGTTCGAGTTGTTCGAATCAGCGCCAATATTGCACCATTCTCCCAATACAGAGTTACCCAGGTAACCCTCATGTCCCTTAGAAGAATACCCCCAGATCACCGCGTTATTCAGCTCTCCTCCTACCCTCGAATAAGGGCCCACGGTAGTCGCCCCGTATATCTTAGCGCCCATTTTTACCTGTGAATGTTCGCATAAAGCGAACGCTCCGCGTATATGTGTACCTTCCCAAACCTCGGTATCATTAGCCAGGTAAATAGGACCGCTCTTCGTATTAAAGGTTGAACAGTCAGCGACAGCGCCTTCTTCTGCAAAAAAATCATTTCCGATTACCACGTTCGTTGAATTAATAGTTCCTCCTGTCCGCCCTTTGGTAAGCAGTTTAAAATCTTTGCGGAGTTCTGTATCATTTTTCCTGAAAATATCTTCCGGGTATCGGATGCTTACAGGTAGGTGTTCAACGTTTATAATTTGACCGTATAACGATTGAGGATTAAAACTTACAGCGTCACTTTTATACAACTTCACGGCCAATAACCGGTTGTCATACATTAAAGCATCGCCAATTTGCAGCTTGTCTACCGCTTCAAGCAACAGTTCATCCGGGCAAACCGAGCCGTTTATAAATAAGTTCTCGGCCTCAATTTTTATCGGGAATTTGCCCTGCAACCAGGATTGTGTATGGAAAGAAAAACTACTGTTTAAATATTTAGCCCACTTTTCGGCTATAGTAAGTATACCAACACGCAAATCAGCTACTGGTCGGGTAAAAGTCAGGGGCAGAAGTGTTTGATGCGCTTTATCGTCAAAAAAGATAATTGCCATGCTGCAAAAATAAAAAAATCCCTCCGCGTGTTGACGGAGAGACTTATAAATATTTTAGGTTAACAATTTATTACTTTTTGTTGTAACGGCTGCGGAACTTATCGATACGGCCAGCAGTGTCCACAAGCTTCATTTTACCGGTATAAAACGGGTGCGAAGTGTGTGAGATTTCTAACTTGATCAACGGATAATCGTTACCATCTTCCCATTTAATAGTTTCGCGGGAATCGATGCATGATTTTGTTAAAAAAGCATAGTCGTTAGACAAATCTTTAAAAACAACTAATCTATAATTTTTTGGGTGGAGGTCTTTTTTCATCTTCTTAGTACTCTTTATAAAAGAGGTGCAAATGTAGGTTTTATTTTATTTTTTTGCAAGTATTTTTAGTTCATGGTTCCTGGTTCACAGTTCATAGTCTTTTATGCTTTGATAATCAGTGATTTAAATATTACCGTTGTTGTTATTTGAAGCAAAATATTCTCATTATCTGTTTTCCACATCTTTGATAGGATAATGCTTTCCCAGATTTTGTTACGCCAACAAGTAAAACGCCCCAGGGGGGCAATGTCATTAAGTTAAGGAAAATTATACGCAAAACCAATGCTTTTCAGCTTCACTTAACCCGATAGTATCGGGTGGGTTTATTGAGTTAGATAAAGTCGATTGGGTTAAAACTCGTGAAAACACCCATTTTGAATTGTCAGTCTACCCACAACCTACCGGCTCAATCCGCTTCGGCGGGTTTTTTTATTTGGCACAATTTAAACGTCTGATTGCGGAGTAAATAGCCAATAAATTATATTTGATGAATCAACGCATCAAAATGGAACTGATCCCCATAAAAGAGCAATTAGCGGATAATATAATATTTACAGACAATCCCGATTACCGGGATGCAATTTATCAAACAGTCGATTTTTATAAAAGGGTCGGGTATAACATTCCCTGGATCGGCTATTGCGTACAATCAGACGGGGTGTTGAAGGGTTGCGCCGCGTTCAAGGGGAAACCTTTAAACGGAAAAGTCGAAATTGCTTACGGTGTCTTTCCGCAATATTACGGCCAGGGTATCGGGACAAAAATAGCGGCTGTGTTAATAGACCTGGCCCTAAAAACCGATCCGTCTGTTACCATTACAGCCAAAACTTTGCCTGAAGAGAATTATTCGGTGAAAATACTCCGTAAAAATAAATTTAAGTTTTTAGGGATTGTAATGAATGAGGAAGACGGCGAGGTTTGGGAATGGGAATATCAGAAATAAACACGAATTACACGAAATAGGAACGAATTTTCAAGAATTACTTCAATTCGATTTAATTAGTGTAACTCGTCCTCAATCGTGAGAATTCGTGCTTATTATTTTTTACCGTCTTCTGACCATTCTTAATTCTCAAACTTTCAATTTTACCATCAAATAAAAATCATCAAACTTATGAAATACAATTTTTTAGGAAACACCGGCCTGGTGGTATCCGAAATTTGTTTTGGCACCATGACTTTCGGCGGAAAAGGCTATTGGGAAGCCATCGGGAAGGTGCAGCAGAAAGAAGTAAACGACCTGATGAAAGTGGTTGTTGATTCGGGTATCAACTTTATCGACACAGCTAATGTCTATTCTTACGGCGAATCGGAAAAACTTTTGGGACAATCAATAAAAGACCATGGTTTTAACAGGTACGATTTGGTAATAGCAACTAAGGTTCGCGGCCGGATGGGCGAGGGGCTAAATAACGTGGGCCTGTCACGCTATCATATTTTCCAGTCTGTTGACGAAAGCCTGCAGCGTTTGCAATTGGACCATATAGATGTTTTGTATGTGCATGGCGTTGATCCCAAGACCCCGGTTGAAGAAATTGTACGTACACTTAATGACATTGTGTTAACCGGCAAGGTGCGTTATGTTGCTGTGTGCAACTGGCCAGCCTGGATGGTAATGAAAGCTTTGGGCATTGCCGAAAAACATGGCTGGAACAAATTTGTGGGGATGCAATATTATTACGCTTTGGCAGGAAGAGATATTG
>Ga0302186_10003323_pt1 | contig 11830 bp, 7 predicted proteins | sample II_Bog_E1_2_FD_198782 | JGI IMG/M metagenome (GOLD analysis project Ga0302186, IMG submission 198782) | Peat permafrost microbial communities from Stordalen Mire near Abisko, Sweden - II_Bog_E1_1 | ecosystem: Environmental > Terrestrial > Soil > Wetlands > Peat | place: Sweden: Abisko, Stordalen...
GTTGCAACTGATACAAAAGCTCCTACAGCTCCAGCTCCTTTTGTACGAAAACCATTTGGCGCACCAGCTGGACGAGGAGGTTTCTCAACTGGCGACCGATCACGAAACCCACGACGAAATACACAAGGAAGACCAGAAAGAGTAAAGCCAGAATTTGAACAAAAAATACTTAATATTCGAAGAGTTACTCGAGTTACCACTGGAGGCAAGAGACTTAATTTTAGTGTTTATATGGTTGTCGGTGATAAGAAGGGTAAAGTAGGAGTTGGTACTGGAAAAGCAAACGATACATCGCTCGCAATCGACAAAGCATATCGAAATGCAAAGAAAAATATCATTCAGTTGAATCTTACAAAGACGATGTCTATTTCTCACGATGTGAGTGCAAAATATTGTTCAGGACGAGTACAAATCACTCCAGCTCCAGGAAGAGGAGTTTCTGCAGGTTCTGCGGTAAAAAGCGTTATCGAGCTTGCGGGTATCAATGACGTGACTGCAAAAATTGTCTCACCTTCAAAAAATAAACTCAACATTTCACGAGCAACTATCATGGCACTTTCTGCTTTCGACAAGAAAAATTTTACCGCACATGTAAAAAAGGCAGAATCTGAAGCAAAGGTTGTCGCAGAAGTAAAATAAAAATACCACTATGAATATCAATAATCTTAAAAGAAGAACACCAAATAAAAAGACCATGATTGTCGGCCGAGGAGGAAAAAGAGGAAAGACCTCAGGACGCGGTGGAAAGGGTCAGACAGCTCGAGCTGGTCACAAAGTACGACCAGAAATGCGAGATATCATCAAGAAAATGCCTAAGCTTCGAGGACGAGGCGTGAATTTCAATACGACACGAAATGAAAAACCTCTCGTTGTAAATATTAACGATCTTGAATTGTTGTTTGCTGCAAATGATGTTGTTACTCCTGCGGCTCTTGTTGAAAAGGGAATTGTAGAGCTCGTTGCCGGTTCAAATCCACGAATCAAAATTCTTTCTATGGGTGATCTTACCAAGAAACTTAATATTTCAGACTGCTTGGTATCAAAAGAAGCAAAAGCAAAGATATTGTCAGCCGGAGGGTCAGTTAAATAATATTTTTATGGATTTCTTCAGCAAACTAAAATTGAGTTTTCAGGATAAGGGTTTGCGAAACAGATTGCTTTTTGTTCTTGGTGCCTTAGCAATTACTCGATTACTCGCAGCAATTCCTGTTCCCGGTGTTGATGCCGCAAAGCTTGCTACATTTTTTGCAGGAAGTCAATTTTTTGGATTCTTGAATATTTTTTCAGGAAGCGGACTTTCAAATCTTTCCATTATTATGCTTGGTGTCGGTCCATATATTACCGCAACGGTTATTATGCAGGTTTTGACAATCGTCTCTGAAAAAATTAAAGTTATGTATCAGGAAGACGGTCAGGCGGGAAGAGATAAGTTCAATCAAATCTCACGTTTGATCACTGTGCCAATTGCTTTCGTACAAGCATTTGGTCTTTTGCTCGTTCTTGAAAAATCAGGAGCGCTTGCGTCTCTTTCCGCAACGGGTCTTATCATAAACGTTCTTGTTATTACTGGAGGATCAATGCTTCTCATGTGGATCGGCGAGCTTATTTCAGAATTTGGTATTGGAAACGGTATATCATTGATTATCTTTGCTGGTATCGTATCACGATTACCAACAGCGCTCGCGCAACTTTCATTAACATTCACCGCAGCGCAAATTCCAACCTATTTGCTCTTCGTTGCATTCGCATGTATCGTTATTGCTGGCGTCGTTTTCATTTCAGAAGCAGAGCGACCAATACCAGTGACATATGCAAAACGAGTTACTGGATCAAAAGTTTCTGGAGGAGTTTCCACATATTTACCACTTCGAATTAATCAAGCTGGTGTGATGCCAATCATTTTCGGTGTTTCTCTTTTGATTTTTCCACAAACATTATTTAAATTCTTGTCTCAACTTTCGACAAGTGGTGCTTTGCACTCCATTTCATTGTCATTGAGTAATTTTCTTTCAAACAATACAATTCATAATATTTTGTATTTCATCTTTGTCTTTGTCTTTACATATTTTTACACTGCAATCACATTTGATCCTGATCAGGTGGCAAAAAACTTGCAACAAAGTGGCGCATTTGTTCCCGGTGTTCGACCAGGACAGTCGACTGCAGATTATCTTTCAAAAGTACTCATTAGAATCACTCTTGTCGGCGCGCTTTTCCTCGGTATTATTGCTGTTCTTCCCTTCATACTTTCAGCATTTACTGGCGCGGCAGAGTTAACGATTGGCGGTACCGCACTTTTGATTGTCGTTCAGGTTATCATTGATTTCATCAAGAAAATTGAGGCGCAAATCACGATGCGAGAGTATTAATTTTTCTTCCACATTACTATTGTAAAGGATGAAAACCGAATTTTTGCCTCGCAAAAATTCGGTTTTCATTTATGCTATAATTTATTCATATGTTACATATATTCAAAAAAGACGTAAAAATTGAGGTTGAACCAGAGGCTTTTGTTTTTATTGGACGTTCTGGTTCGGGCAAAGGTACACAAGTCGATCTTTTTATGAAAGAACTTTCGGAAAGAAATGCGAATACCGTCCTCCATGTTGAAACGGGAAATCTTTTGCGTGAATTTATCAAAGGAAATTTGTATATACAAAAAATTATCAAAAATGTTCTCGATAAAGGCGAGCTTGCCCCCGAATCGGTCGCGATTGATATTTGGATGAATTATCTTGTCACACATTTTACTGGTAAGGAACATATTATTTTTGATGGAACTCCGAGAAAAATTGTTGAAGCACATTTGCTCGACGATTTTTTGAAATTTTTTAGGATTCCAAAATATAAAGTGATATATATAAACACCTCACGTGAAGAATGTACAAAACGTCTGGTTGCACGACAGCGAAGCGATGATACGACAGATGACATTGCACATCGCATGGATTGGTTTGATACCGAGGTAATCCCTTGTGTTGAATTTTTTAAACAGGACAGAGACTGTGAGGTGATAGAAATCAACGGCAATCAAAGTATCGAAGCGGTCAATGCTGAATTCATCCAAAAAGTTTTTGTATAAAAATATGATAACAATAAAGACAAAAGAAGATATTGCAATTTTGAAAGAAGGGGGAAAACATCTCGCTTTTATATTGCAAGAAGTAGGCAAAGCTTGCAAGGCTGGCATTTCAACTAATGAACTCAATACTCTTGCAAACACGCTCGCACGAGCGAAAGGCGATATCCCTTCGTATGTCGGATATAAACCTAAAGGCGCTCGACGACCGTATCCAGCATTTATTTGTGTTTCACTTAATGATGAGATCGTGCACGGTATTCCCAATGAAAATCCAAAAATTCTGAAAAATGGAGATATTGTAAAACTTGATATGTGTTTGACGCACAAAAAGTTGATCACGGATTCTGCGATTACGATTGTTGTTGGAGGAAAGACAGATCCAAAGATTCAAAGACTTGTCGATACGACAAAAGCAGCACTCGAAGCGGGTATCAGGGCAGCGCGTGGTGGCGGACATATTGGCGATATTGGATACGCGATTGAGCGAGTTGCAAAAGCAAATGGTTTTTCTGTTGTCGAAGATTTGTGCGGACACGGTGTTGGATACAGTGTGCATGAAGATCCATTTGTGCCAAACTTCGGTGAGCGAGGAAAGGGGGAGAAATTAAAACCAGGAATGGTGATCGCGATTGAGCCGATGCTTACCACTGGTTCAAAACAAATCGCACTTGAAGATGATGGGTATACATTTTCTACTGCCGATGGCTCGATGAGCGCACATTTTGAACATACGATTGTGATAACGAGCGGGGAGCCAGAGGTGATAACGAGAGCTTAATTTATTACCATGGATAATGATAAACGAACAGATTTTTTAGTAGAAGAACAGAGGATTAATAATCTTTTACAAACCAATACTCGGGAAAAGCGAGATATTTTTTATCAAAATATATCATCAGTCAGAACTTTCTTAATGACTCTCGTTGGTTTTTCTCTCACTATTTTAGGTATTGTGTCTTCAGTTATTGTAGAATTTTCTGAGAAAAATATTTTTAAAAATATTTATTTAAATTATATTGGTTTAATATTATTGGGTTTAAACGTCATTTTTTCAATCGTATATATAATGTTTATATATACGATTGAAACAAACGCTATTGTTAAACAGGTAAAGTTTACAGAATCTCTTGTAGAAAAACGCAAAATAGCCCTTAAGAAATCATTTGTCGATAAGAATAAAACATACCAAGATTATTTAGCAGAAAATAAAACTATTCTTGAGAGCTCACTTACAGAAGAAAAAAATTCTCAAATAAAGAATCCTTTTCTTATTAAAGAAAAGGATTGGATACCACATATAATGTGTTTCTTTTTTATAGCTGGTATTTTTTCTTTAGTAATATCAATTTTCTGTAAATAGTGTTTTTAAAAAGCCTGTTTCCACAACTTATATCAAAATGCTATAATTATAGGCGTATTTCATTTTTACATTTTGATTTTTTAACTTTGATTTTGAAACATGACCGAAAATTTTAGCGCAGATATTATAGAACAAAAATTTAAAAATCCTGAAGAGGAGTTGCAATTTTTGCGTGCAGAAGTCGAGAGGCATGAGCGAGCGTTTGCTGAGAAAGGGGAATCTGTAAATACGGATGAAATAATTTCACAAAGGCTCGTTGAACACAAAAAAAGAGAAATTGCCGATACACTTCATGAAAATTATGCACTGAAAGACCATGAGACGAAGGCAATCGTACTTGATCTCACTCCAGAATTGCACGATGAAAAAATCGCCGAGCTGATTCATATTTTGCAGGAGAAGGGCGTCTTGAATACGCTTATGATTGTTGATGCATTAAAAGATCCCCACCTTGCGGATGATTTCCAACGTTTTCTCGTTCAATATATTAAAGCTGGTTTTCGTACTCCTGATATCAATGCAAAGAATCCCGTTCTAAAGGCATTGAAGATGACACTCTTTGAAGTTTCACTTCCCGAAACGGCAAAAGATGAATCACAGAAAAATAAACAACTCAAAGAAGCTATTTCAAAAATGGAGCAGTTCTATTCCGGTATGCTTTCGGTGGAAAGCAATGATACGGAGGGCACGGGATATTTTGTGCTTGAGCTGACAAAAGCAAATTACAGCAATGAAATTATTTTTTATGTGACCGTGCCAGATACGAAAGTTTCTTTGTTTGAAAAACAATTGCAGTCTATTTTTTCTGAAGTGAAAATCGTTGAGAAAAAAGACGATTTCAATATTTTTAATGAATCTGGCGATTATGTCGGTGCGTATGCCGAGCTTGCAAGTAAAGATATTTTTCCTATAAAAACATATGAGCAATATGATTATGATCCTTTGAATATTTTGCTCAATAGTTTTTCAAAAATAGAGGAGGATGGCGAAGGCGCCGCGGTGCAGATTGTGGTAAAGCCGGCACAAGCGGAAATTATGCCTTTTTATAAACGTGTGCTGAAAGAAATGGAAAAAGGAGAAAAATTTAAAGATGCTCTTGCAAAAGCAGATTCTTCTTGGGCGGGCGTTTTTAAACAGATTGTAAAAAGTCAGGTGAAAAAACCCGATGACAAACCAAAGGACAATAGCGCGGGCAATCAAACTCCGATAGAGAATATCAAAAATAAAATTGCGAGCCCGCTCCTCGATATCAATATTCGTGTCATGGCGAGTGCGAAGACAAAAGAAGAAGCGGGTTCAATTCTTACTGATATTGAATCGACATTTAATCAATTTGAAAATACGACAGGGAATAAAATTGTTTTCAATAGAATTGAAGGAAAAGATTTGCTGAAAATGACTCGAGATTTTTCTTTCCGACTTTTTAGTGATAAAAATATTTGCACCGTTAATTTGAAAGAATTGACAACAATTATGCATTTGCCAGAAGGTGAGTTTGGTGGCTCTGGTCAATTGAAGCAAACAAAAGCGAATGCTGCGCCAGCCCCTCTCGATTTGCCGCGAAGTGGAATTTTACTCGGTACAAATATATATCGAAATATACAAACGCCAATTTATACGACTCCCGAAGATCGCTTGCGTCATTTTTATATTATTGGACAAACGGGTACCGGTAAAACAACTCTTTTGAAAACCATGATTCGCCAAGATATTTTAAACGGCGAAGGCGTGTGTATGATTGATCCGCACGGCTCTGATATTCAAGAAGTGCTTTCTTTCATTCCGCCAGAGCGATATGATGATGTGATCTATTTTGATCCGAGTTATACGGCACGACCTTTTGGTTTGAATATGCTCGAGTACGATGAAAGATTTCCAGAACAGAAAACATTTGTGGTGAATGAATTGATGTCGATTTTCAATAAACTTTTTGATATGAAAACTTCTGGCGGTCCGATGTTCGAACAATATTTTAGAAATTCTGCCATGCTTGTGATGGATGATCCAGCAAGCGGTAACAGCCTTCTCGATATTACTCGCGTGCTTGCAGACAAGACATTTCGTGATTTGAAACTTTCACGATGTAAAAATCCACTCGTAAAACAATTTTGGGAAAATGCAATGAAGACGAAAGGGGAGCAGTCGCTTGAAAATTTTGTACCATATATTTCATCAAAGTTTGATGTGTTTCTTTCAAACGATATTATGCGACCAATTGTTTCGCAGGAAAAATCATCTTTCGATTTTCGCGATATCATGGACAATAAAAAAATCCTCCTCGTGAATCTTGCAAAAGGAAGACTTGGTGATATCAACTCAAATCTTATCGGTCTTATTATTGTTGGTAAGCTTTTGATGGCAGCACTTTCTCGAGTTGATCTTCCTGAAGAAGAGCGCAATCCATTTTATCTGTATATTGATGAGTTCCAAAATGTAACAACCGATTCGATTTCGACAATTCTTTCTGAAGCTCGAAAATACAAACTTGCGCTCACGGTCGCACATCAATTTATCGCACAGCTTGATGAGAAAATTAAAAATTCTGTGTTTGGAAACGTCGGTTCGATGGCAGTATTTCGTGTCAGCTCGGAAGATTCAGAATATTTGGTTAAGCAATTTGCACCAGTGTTTACGGCAAATGATTTGATGAATATTGATAATCATAATTCATATGTGAAAATGCTCGCGAATGGCCGGCCAGTAAAACCATTTAGCATGGAGACAAATATGCCGCCACGAGGTACAAAAATATTACTCGATAAAATCAAAGAGCTTTCATATTTGAAATATGGAACAGATCGGGCTTTTGTGGAGGAAGAAATTTTATTAAAATATAAAAAGCCGGAACCAGTTATTCCTGTGATCCCGAAGATGTAGTTTGTGTGGTGTCATCGCGGATGACGGAGGCGAAACCCTGAGCATGAAAAAAGGTTTTCCCTCAGATTTTTTAGATAATAATATTAAATTTCTGCTTTTGCGGAAATGAAAAAATATGACCAAAGAAAAAACATTTGTAATTATAAAACCAGACGGAATACAGCGATCGCTTATCGGTGAAATTATTAGTCGTTTTGAAAAAATCGGATTGAAACTGATCGCTATAAAAATGCTCGTGCCAACATCGGAAATGGTTCGGAAACATTACACGCTTGATCCAGAGTGGATGCGAAAAACTGGAGAAAAAACAATCGCAGGATATATTAAAAAAGGTCTCACGCCACCTTCCAATGATCCGATTGAAAACAGTACGAGAACTTTGGAAAAATTGGAAAAATATATGTCATCTGGACCGGTCATTATTATGATTTGGCAGGGAGCTCATGCGGTCGCCATTACCAGAAAACTTGTCGGCGGTACCGAACCGCTTGTGTCCGATGTCGGAACGATTCGCGGAGATTTTGTTTTGGATTCTTATCAATTGTCAGATAAAGATGGGCGTTCGGTACGCAATCTTGTGCATGCATCTGGTACTCCCGAAGAAGCGCGCGACGAAATTAAATTATGGTTTCGTGACGAAGAAATTATCAAGTACAATCATATTCAGGAAGCGATAATTTATGGGGCAAATCTCGATGGTATTTTGGGGTAAATGGAATCTGAGATAGAGCTTTAAAAAATTTCCCCAAGGCTCCACCTTGGATTACGAAATCGCCTTATTGTAAGGCTTTTTTTGTGAAATATATCTTTGTACAAAAAGCCCAGAAAAATCCTTGACTTTATTTTAATTTCCTATATACTCCTTGCTACACAGATATGTTATACAAGAACTTAATTTTAAAGCGGCTTATATAGATGCATCTTTGATGTTGTCTCTAGAAGCCGCCGAAAGGCGGTTTTTGATTCGGAAAGACTGAAGCTTGAAAAATAAGATTATGATTTAAAAAATTCTCTTCGGAGGACGTTTGAAATTAAAATCTTTATTCTGTCCCGGTATCACCAATTTTCCACGAAAGTGGATTCTGGGTCTTTTATAGATATCGGAGACAGGCAGGTGATCAATCAATTTCTCTTGAAGAGAATTGAATTGATTAAAAAACTGTTATACGGAATTAATTCCATATAACAGGTTAAAACAAATGTCGTCTTTAAGCGGACGACAAATTGTGGTTTTTAAATTTCCTAATGGGAAATTTAAGGGCGTATGGTGGATGCCTTGACTCTAACAAGCGATGAAGGACGTAGTATAGCTGCGATAAGTTTCGGGGAGGTGCTAAGCAACCTTTGATCCGAAAATCTCCGAATGAGGAAACTCAGCCGATTTATCGGCTAGCGTATAATTTATATACGTTGCATACCCAGGGAAGTAAAACATTTCAGTACCTGGAGGAATAGAAAACAATGCTGCGTAAGCAGCGACATTTCCTTAGTAGCGGCGAGCGAAAAGGAAACAGCCCAAACCTCTCACTAACTTTGTTCACAAAATAAAAAATATTTTTTGCGCATAAAGTTAGTGAGGGGTGTAGTAAGATCATGACGTCATTTATTTATAGATGAGAAAAGTTACAAAATATTTTGTTAGCAGAATCTGCTGGGAAGCAGAACCCGAGTGGGTAATAGTCCCGTAAGCGAAAATAAAATATCTTTTCCGTTATGACTCTTGAGTACCTCAGGACACGAAAAGCTTGAGGGAATCTGCCGGAACTAACCGGTAAGGCTAAATATTGTTAGAGATCGATAGTGAACAAGTACCGTGAGGGAAAGGTGAAAAGTAGCCCGGTGAGGGCAGTGAAATAGACCTGAAACCATACGCTTACAAGGAGTCGGAGCGGGCAGCACAATGCACGCGAAAATTTTTTTTCGTTTGCACTGTGCTGTCCGTCACGGCGTGCCTATTGAAGAATGAGCCAACGAGTTGATCTGTGAAGTAGGCTAAGTCCTTTACCGGATGGAGCCAAAGGGAAACCGAGTATTAATAGTGCGTTTATTTTACAGATCAGACCCGAAGCCAGAGCGAGCTTATCTTGAGCAGGATGAACCTTTGAGAAATCAAAGGGGAGGTCCGAACCGGTGGCCCGTGCAATAGCCTCGGATGACTTGAGATAAGAAGTGAAAAGCTAATCGAGCCTGGTAATAGCTGGTTCTCTCCGAAATAGCTTTTGGGCTAGCGTTGAATGTACCCTCTGGGGGTAGAGCACTGGAAGGTCTTGACAGGTGGAAACATCGCAAGACCTATCAAACTCCGAATACCAGAGATGAATTGTTCAGCAGTTAGACTGTGGAGGCTAAGCCCCATGGTCAAAAGGGAAACAGCCCGCATCTACATTTAAGGTCCCTAAATCTATGTTAAGTACACTTAAGGTGGTAATTTTTCTCAGACAGTAAGGAGGTTGGCTTAGAGGCAGCCATCCTTTAAAGATAGCGTAATAGCTCACTTACTAAGAGATTTTGCGCCGCAGATAATCGGGGTTAAACATAGTACCGAAACTTAGGAATATAAACATTTTCGAATGTTTGGATTGGTAGGAGAGTATTCAACTCTGCGATGAAGGTAAAGGGGTGACCCATGCTGGAGCGTGTTGAAGTAAGAATGTTGGCACAAGTAACCACAATGTAGGTGAGAACCCTACACACCGAAAAACCAAGGTTTCCTTTGCGATGACAATCAGCGAAGGGTTAGTCGGGCCTAAGTGAATGGCGATAGCCGAACACGATGGACACATGGTTAATATTCCATGACCTTTATATGTTGCGATGGGAGGACGAAGTTTAGTATGATATGCCCATTATTGGATTTGGGTTCGTGCCGTAATTGTGATTTCCAGGTAAATCCGGAAGTCTTTCTTAAATGATGAACGAAAGCGGAGCGGAAATTCTGCGGTTCGCCGCGGGAGATATATCAAAGCAAGCTTCCGAGAAAATTCTCTAAGCTTAAACATATAAAGACCGTACCGAAATCCGACACAGGTGGTTAGCTCGAGTAGAGTAAGGTGAACGAGTGATAGATCTTCAAGGAACTCGGCAAAATAGCAGCCGTAAGTTAGCGATAAGGCTTGCTCAACGTAAGTTGAGCTGCAACAAAAGCTTCCCTGCCAACTGTTTATCAAAAACACAGCTCCCTGCGAAGTCGTAAGACGATGTATAGGGGGTGACACTTGACCAATGCCAGAAGGTCAACCAACGACGTTGTTATCCGCAAGGGTAATGGTGATTGTTGTAAGCCCTGGTGAATGTCGGCCGTAACTATAACGGTCCTAAGGTTCTGAAACTTTCGTAAGAAAGTTTCAGAAGGACTGGGACTGTTAGAATGTATGGTCTTGATAAATGAATTAGAATTACACAAAATAAGTAGCTACCTAATGCACAGTAATGTGCATGTAGTCCACAACATGGTTCACAAGAGACCAACGCCATGCATCCGAACTTTGAAAAAAGAGGATGAAGATAGAGTCCAACGTTTGAGGAATGGTTGAGCGAAATTCCTTGTCTGGTAAGTTCAGACGCGCTTGAATAGTGTAATGAGTGGGGAACTGTCTCGAAGATCAGCTCGGTGAAAATGCAATACCGGTGAAGATGCCGGTTACCTGCAGTTAGACGAAAAGACCCTAGAAGCTTTACTGCAACTTGGTATTGAGTATATGTTTTGGATGCGTAGCGTAGACGGGAGGATTTGAAGTTTTTCTTTCGGGGGAGATGGATCCGCAAGTGAAATACCGTTCTTTCTGAATATATATTCTAATCTTTGAGGCAAAAACTCATAGAGACAGTATCTGGTGGGTAGTTTTAGTGGGGCGCTATCCTCCTAAAAAGTAACGGAGGAGTCTATTAAGGTCGGCTAGGCGCGAATGGAAACCGTGCCGATAGCATATTGGCAAAAGCCGGCTTGACTGTAAGATGTACTTATCGAACAGGTGCGAAAGCAGAGCAAAGTGAACCGACGGTCCGTGTTAGACGCGGCCGGAGATTATCGGACAAAAGCTACTCTAGGGATAACAGGCTAGTTCCGCCTAAGAGTTCATATCGACGGCGGAGTTCGGCACCTCGATGTCGGCTCATCTTATCCTGGGGGTGGAGAAGCTCCCAAGGGTATGGCTGTTCGCCATTTAAAAAGATACGCGAGCTGGGTTCAAACCGTTCAGCAGGCAAATTTTTTGTCATCTGGACAGTTTGAATCCCATGAGGATTTTTCGTTTAAACAAACTCATAAGACAATGAGAGATTTTCTTATTGTCATGAGTATAAATAGAAAGAAGATACAATCATATCACGGCGGTCTCATATTCAAATATGATGATCAAGTTGGTTTATATCGGTGGAATCCCCGAAAGGGACAATACCGAGGGAAAATAAAAATTTATTTTTATTGCCCGTAGAGACTAAACACCAACGTTTCAAAATTTATTTTTTGGAATAAGCTATAGTCCAATGCGTTCAGTAATGAGCGATAACAT
>Ga0302186_10003325_pt1 | contig 11829 bp, 5 predicted proteins | sample II_Bog_E1_2_FD_198782 | JGI IMG/M metagenome (GOLD analysis project Ga0302186, IMG submission 198782) | Peat permafrost microbial communities from Stordalen Mire near Abisko, Sweden - II_Bog_E1_1 | ecosystem: Environmental > Terrestrial > Soil > Wetlands > Peat | place: Sweden: Abisko, Stordalen...
ATGACAGAAATAAAGAAGGCGCTTACCATCCAAAATAGCATCCTTAAAAAGGAGAATTAAATGTTAAAATAAAAAGAAGAAGAGATTGATACAATCCTTGCCTCTCGCAAGAAAAAGTGAGTTTTTATGTATAGATATTTAATGATTTTGGTTATCCATTTTAATATAGGCCATAAATAATATGGATATTAATATAATCATATGACCACTCCCTTTGTTTTCGTTTTCAACCTTCGTCGATCAGTATTTTAAATGTTCGGACTTTCTCTCTTCCGACAAATACCGGAGCTGGTTATGCATAACGGCAGAAAAATTCACCTCCTCCCCATTGTCAATAATCTTGACTACTACATCGAGTAGCGCGCACAAGCCATCAGTAAACTTTTGCCTAACCTTCTGCACTCTAAGAATGTAGAAAAATGCCATCTAATTGGATATTCTCTCAGCGGAATCGACGCAAGATTTGCTATCTCCAAACTAGGTATGGATGAATATACTAAATCACTCACAACTATTGCCACTCCTCATTTAGGTTGCAAACTAGCTTGGCTTGCTGAAAGACAGGTATTTAGCGACAAGAAAATAGAGCCTATTGCTCGATTGTTGGGAGTGGGTTTACGACCTTTCTATGAAGTGAACAAGGAAAATATGAAGCATATAAATAAAGATATTCCAAATATCTCTCCAGTAGAAGTATTTTATCAATTAGTTTAGTATTTTTCGATTGGTGCCGAAAGACTACCTAACAACATGACTATTTAACTCAGGGAAACAGGTAATCATCTACGCACGACTACCCAGCAAAATTTCATATACGAGAATGATGGAGTAGTAGGACACGATGAGTGCCTATGGTATGACCTCATATATGTAGGGGATAACATCTTGTCAATTTCTAGGCCGATCATACAGAAATTGTGGGAATAAATCCATTCGATCAGCTTCAAAATGTGTTTACTCTTATCGAAGACAACGTTGCTTATAATGTAGAAGAGAGTAATGCCAAAAACTGATTAGGTTCCAATCATTTGTCAATCTGTTCTTTATTGATATTAGAAAGAATATTTTTAATAGAAGCTCACTCGAAGACTAGATAAGTGAAATTAATTTTGATGCGTAAATCATATGTAAGTCTCCCAGTCCTATCATTAGATAGATTTGCTTTTAAATCTAGATTTGCAAAAGTAGTGAAAAATATTAAAAGTCCAAAGTTTAATAAAATCTGATGATAATGTGAAATTAGATTAGTACTGATCATACCTACTCGGCCTTGACCAACTTGAAAGTAATTTATTAAAACAAAGATTTGCTAGTGCCTGCAATTTGCGACCTCAGCTCACATCCATCACCCTCCGTCCTGAATAATATTAAACTTTACTTTCTCCGTTTTTTTGGAGCTTAATCCAACTATCCCCGCAGCCCACATGATCTCTTATTGTTATCTTTCATAACTCGCGTCAAATCACCAATAAGCTTATTGCCAAATGATTCTCTAAGACGATTAACGTGAACTGGATGTTCAATATGCTAAGATAAAAGTCATTGTACTTTTAAATAGTCACCGAACTTTTCCTTGCAAACCATGCAGTATTCGCTGGTGGGTTTGGGCAACATCTAGGAGTTAGATGAAAATCATACCAGCGATGTTTTTGGTTGCCTAACCTCAGTGATTTTTTATTGAAAAATCTATCTGAATTTCTTGCCTTGACATCCAAGCATTTCCTGAGTCATTATAGGGATACTTTTTCTGAGAGTTACAGAAAAGCAGGGGTAAAGTGTTGTCGATCGGTATTAAAAGTAATCCTCTCCTGATGGACTTGGAATTATCTAATTGATGATAGTAGTACCGGTGACCAATTGACTTCAAGCTGATAAACATTTGATCGGCCATTCGACTTCTTTCGTCACCATCAGGTATTGTTAGTGCTCGCGTAGAAGTCCCCTCTTGCAGAGCACAGGAAAGCTTTTCCTTCTGCAGCAAACTCTTCATGCCCTTAAATAAATATTATATAGAAAAAATATTTAGCTGTAAGATAACGTTGTTCAAAAGGAGATCAGATAAGCCTCCATCAAAATAGTTGGATTTGGTATTTTTAATTTAATTTTCTTTTTTTAATTAATCTATCCTCGAATAGAGATATGAAATAAAGAGTCATTCAGTAAATATAAAGACCTTCATAATAGCGAAGCCAAAAAAAAAATATATATTTTTAAGCATAATTTTAATAATAAAATTAAATGACCAATTGGAGGAATTATCTCCATTTATCATTCTAGAATATTCGAGATTATTCAATAATCAATTAAATTATTTATAGTTTCATTGTGAAATCATTCAACTTTGGAATTATTTAATATTGGATCGGCTGCTCTTCCTTCATTTAATTATGTGAATTCACCACCATCCACGTTCTATGCAGTTGATACCGTTGCAGGTATTACTGGTATCTGAGGGTAAAGATATCCTGACAGCCAGTTATTCATTTTATTTGTAAAAAGGAAATATGATTTCATAAAAAAGCAATCTTTCATCAGCTTTTAACGATAGGTGCGATCTCTTAATTGCCTACGATGATTATTATAAGCATTTGCAAGGCCCATTCTTACACTACGATGAAAAACCACATTGAAAATTTCGCTAAAAGAGTGAAACTCCATTTCAATTGGAGCATGACAAATGGCGTTGATTATCATAATCTGACTGATGAGTAAAAACCCTCCGATGGCCATAGTACTAGGGAGAATGATATTGGCTACAAGGCTAACGAATAGTCCATATCCCATGCAGTAAGGCAAATTTCTTTCCAAATAAGCCACATTATATTTGTCATAAGGCCACTTCCTAAAATAATAGAAACACGAGTTAAAGAAGCAGTCTGTAATAACGAGAACCCATGGAGAGAAAGTCTCATCAAAGAAAGTAATCAATATAATTATGGCATTCATTGGAGTATAATAGACCATTTCAAAGATAAAGCTTTATATTTAGCTAGAAATTCTTTTTAGTACACCAGTGCGTTCAACAACATCTAACTCTATCATACCTTGACGATCGTTTTAGTATCGCCATTTCATAATATTCATGGTTTGATCTGTGACATCCATGTTATAGAACGTAAGATAACCGTAGGTGAAAATAAGTGATAGTCCCATTAGTATCCAATACAGGATTTCGAAGCCTAAATATTTAATAATAAGGGGTAGAAATGTAGTAATGAGACCAGCTTGTAGTAATGATCTTCCAAGAGTCCTTTGTAACTATATACTCTGATTAAGGATGCGCCCAGTACGTGGATTCGTATAGAATAAGACGTTTATAATACACTTAATGTCAATGGAGTCCATAAAGCCCACCAAGAAATGGCCCAATATTGTGTAAAAATGTACCATTTATATATTAACTATAAATTATGATTATCCTCTTCCCACATTTGCAGATAGCTTAATATTTATCATTAAATTAATCGAGATAACTAAAATCAAGAAAGATTTATCGCTGCTGAATAACCATACTAACAATTAAATCTATTTTAAATAATTTACCAATTTAATATCTTTTTGGTCTCGATCAAAGATCAATAGGTAATGTAGAATAGCGGATAAATTAATTAATTAATCATTCCTATCTTAATTTCTTAGATTAATAATAGTAGCTCTAACAGTTATTTAAATTAATACAAGCTTAATGACTTTTCTCCATGTTAACCTATCTATAATTCAATCAGGATAAAGAGTATTTCCTTAAATTAATAACAATAGCTTTGAATACCCTATAGCTTTATTATTTTACAATTAAATTCACTGTTGGAATGTAATATTATTAATATACAAGATGGGCAACTGCTCTCCTGAACGCCGATTTTAGTAATCAGTCTTTTAAAAAAACGATAGTAGTTTTATTGAGGATAGCTTATAGCTGCTTCGCAAAAATGGAAAATTATCTCCTGTTATGATTCAATAATAATCAATGATCGCATCCAAATTGAAAGCTCTCTACCTCAAAAACAAAAAAGGTGGAAGTCTAGATATAGGCAACAATTAATTCTTTTCTTATCTAAAAAACTCCATATTTTTTTTGGGAACCATGAGTTAAAATAAGTATTAGGGAGAAAGCTGCATTGCTGTATTTCCTGGCGATAAAATATTTAGTGGAGCCTTTAAAAATGGATAGGTTAGAGGTCATGGGTTTCTCTAGTTTAAAGTGCGCAATACCAACAATAACGTCAAATTTACTGGAAAATGGGATGATAGAATATGTGGACATATAGAAATAAATGAAAGTAGAAATAAAAGATATTTGGAAGTCAATCGCTAAATTGCCAATAAAAAGAACATCAAATTTATAGAGTACTCTAATTTCGATACCTATTTAGGTGAAACTTAAAATGAACTTGCTCATGGCTATGGTAAATATGTTTTTCGATCTGGAAATACACAACAATAATATCCTTATTATGAGGGGATGTATGTAAAAGGAATTCGCCATGGATAAGGCCAAATGCACTATAACGATAATTTTAGTTTAAAGATCAATTGGGAAAATGGCAAACCCGAAGGGGCTGGAACATTGAATATAGGATTTCATTGCCAACCAGTTTATTTTCAAAATGGATAAAGAGTATTATCGAGAGCTTCGCTGTTCAAGAGCAAAATATCAAATGAAAACCCTGAAATGAGTTATTTTTGATTTCTCATACCTTCATTATTCTGAATCAGGGAAAATGTTTAAATCCATTGATGCTTATAAAATAAGGTCATACCTATGCCTATTCCTAAGATATGTTGTAGATAGACAGTTAAATGTTGACAAATTTATTAAATATTATTCATAATAAATTGTTAAGTTAAAAAGTTAAAAGAGAACTCAAAAGATGGCATTTGTAAAGATTTTGGATTGTATTTGTATCAGCTTTAATTGTAATGACACAACATCTTTTTCCATTTCTATTATTGCTTAAATTTAAAAGGAATATACTATATAAACCTTTTTCTATGATTTTTAAATAAGAGTGATTATAATAAAGTACGATAGGATCTTATTTAGAAGGCACTGAAAAAATAAAAGTTTGTTGTATTATTTGATTGTTTAATGCGATTACTTCTATAAAAATGATATTTACAGTAATAATCTTTAAAAACAATCAAAATGATAAAACATCCCACCAGATATTTTACCCCACCAATTACAATAATTTTTAGTTTTGAACAATTTACATTCTATTTTAAGGACAATTGGTAATTTAAAGAGGTAATTCATCGAAACTTCTTAATTTTGCTGGTCTTTTCATCATTTTCTCAATAAAAATTAAAGAGAGCTGTTATATATATTTAATTATTTTATCTATACTTTGATGACATTTCATCATTTTTTGATGGTGACTTCGGCATTGATCAGAAGAACGTGTTTTTACTGCTTAACTCACTAGCACGTTTATCTGCACAGACCGCCTAATTTTATTTTCAGTTCTAAAAAGAAGTTAATTCTATTTCAAAAAATTTTTATAAGCAATATTTTCTGTTAATGTCCACTTTGAGGAGTTTTGTTATTTGCATTTTCTCCTTTCTTTTTTTCTTTTTATCTTTAATACTTATGTGCTATTTTATTTCAAGAAAAAATCAAATTCAACTTCATTGTCGAAATCAAAGTTTGATAGCTCATCATTTTTAATTTCAACTTATTGTTACATTTACGAATATATCTTTTGATATTAATATAATTGGTTTTGATATTATGTGTATTTAATAATAGATATGCTACTAATATAGAAAAATGCTTCTTGATGTTTAAACAATTTTTAAACGTTTTTGCCTTATGTTTTGCAAAAAGGATAATATTTTCAAATCCCACAGCATTTGCTGTCTTAAATGTAAGTATTTTTTCTTTTCTTCAAATAATGGATAAAATTGGATAACTACTAAAAATGGTAGTCAGGCTAAAATATTTTTCAATTGCTTTGTATATGCTGTTTTTATCTTGAAGACTTATGGATTTTCTTTTCTTTTTCACTTTATTAAAAAATTAGGCAAAAAGGATTTGATAAATTTGAAATACTGTTTATAATCATGGATTTTATAAATTACATATTTTTTCCTTCATATTTGATTTTAAGGCTGTTAGGAGAGTGTTTTCACTATAAATAGCTTAAATTTAGATGATGCATGCAAATGCAATAATGCCAATTCATATTTAAGATGAAATTGAATTTATTTTGACGATAAAATTACTTGGTTCGTTTGTTTAAGATATAAAAAAGAAGGAACCTTGTCTATTTTCAATGCCCTTAGTATTAATTTTGTTAAAAAATCAAGTCACAAGATATCAAGTTCTATTTATCAAACAATCATTAATTGCCATCCATCTCTTTTTCAGAAAGATATTACACTAAATCAAATCCACCAGAATACTCTTCCTTTTGAATTTGTTATTTTACATGATTCAACTATCCTGAGTTCCAAATTAACTTATTGGTAACCTTATTACAGATAAACTGCTGTAGATAATCCTTAGATTCCTGGTCAATGGCTAATTTTTTTGTAGAGTTCAGCAAACTAAGATAGCCTTCAGCCGGAAAGTAGCCAAACTATTAAATATTCTTATTAAAGATGGAGTCGGTGCAGCGGGTTATAATTGGGTACCTACGAGAATACATAAAATTAGAATGATTCAAAAATTTCTCTAAAATCAATGTAGAAGTTTCCAGATTGATATCTTAAAGTTCGCAAAGTCTGCATTGATAAAAATATACCTAAAGAACATGTCGCTAAAATTGTTTTAAATATCTTCATGTCCCCCGTTAATTTGATAATTTTCCAGTAATAAATGAAGAAGAGGTGGTAGTTAACTCCATACCATTACTTCTATACTTCTATCATAGTGCTTCTATATCTAAATTTACTCCACACGTTGCAAGTAGCTGTCATATCTGGACGTATTGCGGATAAAATACTCGTTGCATAGCATCATTAGGAAAGGCTCATCATATTAATTTTTTTCAGTAATAGCGATCATTTCTTATTGATTAAACATAGTAGATATATAGGGATAATAGTTGTGGCTGATACGCTCAATGTTTTTTCGGGTGGCCAAACCTTTATGTCCTTTCACCTCATGGCCTAGTGACTGTAACATGGTATACACACGAATATACGGTTACCAGGTGGGTAAATCTTCTAGGGTGTTCATGTACTAATAGATTTCATGCAATTTTAAAGTGTGCATTTCTGCTGCCTCATTAAACATTTGCCGCTAAAGTTGACTTTCATCATACAAGAACCATAAATATTTCTCCATATGCTAGTTTTTGATGTTCTTATTGGTGTCTAGTAAGTAATTGTAGTATTTTCTATGTAGATTATGTCTAAAGGGAACAGAAATAAGTCTCATCTCCTTGAGTTTATAGTAGCACTGTAGATAAGCCACTGAGCATTTGGAACTTTTTAGTAGATAGCTCTCTATGTTGTTTATCGTATTCGACACTGCTTAGCATTCCTCTAAAAATTACTAGGTTAGGGAGTGGTACCCTGTGGGAGTAGATTGATCGAATGTTGGCAATCAACTGTTCATCATTTTTATACTGCATCCTATTCAGAGATTCTAAGAATCTAATTTGTTCTTTAGTCTGATAATTGCAGAAGAACTTCGCGATAAATTTGACAAACATGATTTTTTAATTATATAAATATAAGAATTGCTATTAATATTGGCATTAAATATGTTTTCAGTCAATTCATAAATCACTTAAAAAAATCATAAAGCTAGTTAATTAAATTTGGTAATATTTTATAAATTTATAAAATATTTCATATGATATGATCTTTTTAATTATTTATTCCCTAAGTTTAACTTAAAAATTTTACTTATTTTAGGATCAATAAATTCTCTTATTTTTTAATTTCATTACCTTTTACAATTTTTGCCACGCAATTTTACGTTACTATTGATTTGAGTTATTATTCAATTTGAACGCTTAAAATATTATCCTTTATTTATGTCAGCATGTTCCTGCAATCTAATTAATGAAAAAGGATTTATTAGACCCTCTCAGAACGTTATTTTAAAGTTGTATCTGTTATTGATTTATTTTTACAAAACAGATGAACTACTAGTCATTTATTCTTTTAGATATAGTGATATTTGTTGGTAAATTTTCATTTAAAGCTGTTTCGGAAATATATGAAGCTCATAAATGAAATGAAATATGATTTACAACAAAATATAAAAGTAAATAATCTGCTTAATTCAATATGCTGTTCTCCTATCCATTAAACAAGTAAGATTTTACTTTGAAAAATCTGATTAAAATAAGTTTTAAAGCAAAAGTGCCATATTTGATCCTAAAACTATTATTGTCAAATTGACTTTAATAAAAATCAACAATGACAAAGCAATAAAGTTTTCAGATTACCTCTAGAAACTATATTTTATATATTATTAGACAATTTTACAAAGGATATCTGTTTCTATCGAATTCAGATTTATAATTACTTAAATTAAAAGATGAAGAGCCTAATTTTTCAGTTTCTGTGTATCAAGACACCAGACTCCGATTTGTATTGCTTTGGTAAGGACTATCAAATCAACCCTCTAGTTCCTCCAAAAGATTTGGCCAAATCACTTCAAAATAGTACTCATTTAAACAAATTCATCAAGGCAATGGGATAAAAAGAGCCTAAAGGATTATCCTTACTTAGAAAATTGAGTATAGCTCACCACTGTCTTATTTACTATCCAAATCTCTGTTAACTCTTTCGAGAGTTAAATTTCAAAATAGAATCTGATGATCCATGGCTAAATAAAAATGTGATAGGACCCTACCAATTGTTTTTGCAGAGAATAGTCTATTCTGAAGAACAATATAAGCAAATAATCCCCCAAGGAGTGCTCGACATAACATTTTAGAACTTGTTCCTAATCATAAAGATGCTAAATTTGTTATTTTCGGCCGTTGGTAAAATTTCACAGTTAGCACGATATTATGAATCTATCCAAACCAAGTAAAATAAATCAATCCTCAATGATTTTATTAGTCTCTGTGCCTGCCATGCTCAAAGCTTATATTCTTCATTTCGTGTTATATTAGGAGAATTAATTCGTGCTAATAAGCCTTAAAATGAAGAAATGCTCAGGTTTTTACTTAGAGATCACTTGGGTCAAATCAATGAAGAAATGTAGAATTTATTCTTAAATAAATATTTTCATCATTTCAACAGAGAATATTATTCTAAACTATTTCGTATAGAAAATTTGCCTCCTTAAAGTCAAAATTATGCTGAATATCTTCAATCTAAGCCAAAAAAGCCTATCCGCAAGCCCAAAAAATCAAAATTAGATTAGTTTCTTTTCGACAGGACAGGCAAAGTCAACCCCGAAGTCTATCACGAATTAAGCAAATATAAATCAAAAGACTATAGTCAATATCGAAGTCCAACACTAACAACACCATACTCACCATACTCTATTGCCGAATCTTTGGAATCAGTTTGATTTTTATAATGATGTACAAGACTATAAAGAATATTCTAATAGTTAAGACTGTATTGAACGAGTTATTTATTATCAAATTAAAAGCAAATATTAAAGATAAAATAATTCATTTAAATATCCAATTTAAATATAGAGTAAAAACAAAAAAAAAGTTTAAAAAATAAAAAATACTTTTGTTGAAACAAAGAAGAATTTAATTTCATGAAGAAATTGTTTAAGAAACTTATGAAAATTACTCGAACAAAATTTCATGCATTTGAACTTTAATTAAAAGGAAAATAATCTTGGATTCAACTATCAACCGAGCAAATAAATAGAGTTAGAGTGAAAAAAACATTATTTTCCAAGAAAATTGGCTGGATAATGGCAATAAATAATTTAGCTTTTATTAGCTTGATTGACTGATGCTATCCTCTATAAAAATGTATCATTTTATCATTAATTGACAAAATTAGATTTATTTTCTCGCATGAAATATTTATAAGAAATTAAAGCGACAATAAAATTAATATGACGAACAGAACAACAGGTCCAAGAAGTTTTGGGACGGAGAAAAAAAGTAGATTTATATTAAAACAGAGTGTTGGTTTGAGGAAGCAAATAACATTAATCCTGGCCCTGGGTCGCACGATAGTAAAAGGATTGATAGGATTGAGTGCCCAATGTGGCCTATTGGTGCAGATACAAACAGACAAAGTTTTTTAGAATTGGAAAAAGAACCACGCCCATCACCCTCCCATTATAACAGCAATCTAAAATCCATTTAAGTAAGTCTACTACTATTTAGAAACACAGCCCTAGAGCTACAGTTTCAAAAGGAAACTCTAACAAAATAAATTAAATTAGTTCCACATTTTATAATGCTGATGATTTTGTCACTAAAGTCCAAGTACCTAGTTTTACCTTTGGATATACCATAGATACAAATTTTAACACTGGAGTGCCAGGGCCAGGAACATACGATTGTTCTCTTAAGCAACAGAATTTTAATAAGTATATTTTAATTAAATAAGAAATTAACACATATTAGGAATTTCTTAAAGGCCCTTACCATATGGAGAGGAAGGTAAAAATCCAGGGCCAAATAAATATGCTATAATGAATTCTAAAAAAAACATATAATATAGTTTTCCAAAAAGTCTTCGAAAAGACAGTGAACTTCGTAATGATAAGGAACCTCTTGCTGCATTTTATAATTTGAGCCCCAAAAAGAAGACTATTAGAACTGCCAGAAATTACGATGATGAAATTCATCGATAGGCTAATCTTTCAGCACGAAAGTAAAATCCTGCTCCCAATGCCTATAATTTAAAGCCAAATCACATACGTAATATTATATTTGAAAAATCTCATAGAATTCCTCAAGAGAACAAAGATTTATTGAAGTTTCCTGGGCCAGATAAATATGATACTATAAATATAAACAGCCTAAGTCACGAAAAACAAAAAAATGGAATATCATTTCCTCGTCAGCTTCAGCGTTTGTTCGGAACCGAGTGGATTACTCCAGGACCAGGCCCAGCAGCATATGATTATCCTAAAATTATTTCTAAGATTGGAGGAGCCATCAATAAACATCAATAACTTTAATAGTTTCATTAGCATTCTCCTGGTAGTGGTCACTATTCTCCTAAAGAAAACATGACTAATCGTAAGGCACAATCAACAATAGTATTTAAAAGTAATCGCATTGATTTTAGTCGGACGATAACAGGCCCAATAGGTCCTGGTTATTATGATATTCCAAGTTCCAAATAATCTATTTAGCTCGGGAAAATTGGAAAGAGTGATAGAAAATAGATTTTCTACCCATATTAACATGTATTTTTAATTTAACTCAGCCAGGAGTGGGCAGTTATAATCTTCCAGGCTACTTTGGCAAATTACCTAATTATTATGATCACTCCCCTCGTAAAATTACTTCAAATGGTTATTCAATATATCATTAAAAACTGAATAAAGTGATGAAAAGGCAAAAAGTGTTTGATAAGGTTTCTAATCCTGAATTATAATACGAAAATTAAAATGATTCTCCTAACCAAACTGTCAAAAAATAATTGTAAAACGAGAAGGATGAGTAAATATGATGAGAAATTGGCTTAATAATTTAGAATCATTACTATTTAAATAAAAATACTTAGTTAAATAAATAAAATATTTTAAGGGTTAAATGGTGAAGTTGCACAGGATAACTAAGTGCGCCTTTTTGCAGCAGCAAATAATATTTTATTGCTTTTTTAAAAAATAATCATTTTATCAGTCTTTGCTTATTACAGAATTTCAATATTCATATTTGATCACGGATAATATTTTTATATCAACCAACTTATTTTATTATCCTTTTC
>Ga0302186_10003326_pt1 | contig 11824 bp, 4 predicted proteins | sample II_Bog_E1_2_FD_198782 | JGI IMG/M metagenome (GOLD analysis project Ga0302186, IMG submission 198782) | Peat permafrost microbial communities from Stordalen Mire near Abisko, Sweden - II_Bog_E1_1 | ecosystem: Environmental > Terrestrial > Soil > Wetlands > Peat | place: Sweden: Abisko, Stordalen...
CTAGGATTATAGAAAAAAAGATGATTACATAGTTTTTCACTATATCTTTTGTTGTAAATAAAGCTATATTTCCTAGGTTAAAGAATACCTAATTAGAAAACAATAGATTAAAAAGGTCTAATAGGTTTATACTTATAAGCTTTCTAAGTTCTAGGTTAGGGCTAGTAGTTTTAAACCTATAAATACAGCTATCTCTTCTACAAATAATAATATATAGTAAAAGGCCAGTTCTATTAAGACTAACCTTAAAAATCCCTCTTCCGAGTCAATTATTAAAATCAAAATACTTGATCAAAAGATAGATTTAAACCTAGAATCAGAGTTTCTTTTAGTATTCCAGGCTTTAGAATATTCCAGAAAAAGAACCAGAGCTATTAGAGATAATTCAAGTTTAAACAATAATTTCTTAGGTTTATAAAACTTTACTATAATTAAGCGATATTGGTATAAGACTATTTAATAAGACAGAACTTCGTATAATATACAGGATATTGGAGTTATAATAATAATCTTTTTTATTTTTAATTTTTATAAATAAGCTAAGGATCTTTTAATATAATATATAGAAAAGTAAATACAAAGTCATAGTCTTTTTGTTAGTAGAGAAGACAATAGTCTTATACAATATTCTAGTTTTATAAAAACTATAGCAAAATAAATATAAAAATACTATATATTACTTTAGATCATTAATTTTTTACACAATATATAACAATCAAAGAAGACAAAATTGTTTCTTAATTAATAAAAGCCTAGATATTAATTTATAAAATATTAATTATTCAAGACTAGATATCTACTTTTTTAGACTTTAGTTACCAGATATAATCTTTTGGATTTATAATTTTTATAATAAATTACCAAAAAGTTATAATACAATTAATTACTTTTTTTTTTATACTTTTACTAGATTTTCTAATAAGAAAAGACAAGTATTTGGTTTTAAAAGATTTTAATCTCTACTACCCTCTTTAGTATAGTCCTAAGAACCTTATTATTTATTAAATAATTGATATAGTAGTCAAGATATTATCAATAAATAATATAGAGTTTATAATTCTTCAAGGAATAATTATATAGAAAAATAAGGGTTTAGTAAATACTATTAACCTAGTTTTTACTAACCAATAACTTTAATAGAGGTTAGTAAAGTATAATACTTGACAAGACTTAGACTATAGTTTTAATCACTTTTCTATCTCATTATAATTTGAGTTTTGTCTTACAAAAATATTGTTATAATTTATTAAAGCCTAGAAAAAAACTAATCTTGACTTAATAATTATAATTATTATATAAGAGTTTTTAATATTTAGCAACTTAATAATAATAGACCAAATCAATATATATTTTAGTTATTTAGTTAATTTTACTCAAGAATTAGTTAATTTAGTAGTATTATAGACTAAGTCTTTAGGTTTTTTTGTTTTTTAGTAAACTAGTAAGGTTGTAGAAATAATTAAAATAAATAAAGAAACCAGATATTATTGGCTTAATTCAAGCCTAGCTAAAGACTAATTAAAATATCTAAAAACTAGTAAGAATAAATAATTAATTATTACCAAGGCTTAACAAAAGAACTTTTAAAAAACTATTACCAAAATAATTAAAGAAAATGAAGTACAGTACCTACTGAAATAAGGTCGGATAATAGTCTAGTAATTAGTTGAATTACTAATTATACTAACTCTATAAATAATTCATAATCTAGTCTATTTAATCTCTAAAAAAGCTAAAGCCTTGAAGATTAGATTTTACTCTATAATAAAGATTAATTTAAGTAATATATAAAATAGTTTTTTCTAAGATAGTTTAGAAATACCTAGACTAATTACAACTAAAGAAATCAATAATTTTTTAAAAACCTAAAAACTATATAAAGTTTTAAAGAATAACTATATCCTGAATAGCTTTTTTAGAGTTATAAGTCTTAGACTAGCTAAAGTAATTACATAGTTAACTAATACCTACTAGGCCTTAAAGTACTTCTCAATTAGGTTTAAAAAGACTCAAATAATTGTCCTTTGTAAATCGAGTAAACTATTTTATAATAATCCAAAAGCCTAGTAATCAATAATACTCTTGAATATAATCGATAAACTAATTAAGTTTTTTGTAACTAAAAGACTTAGCTAAACTACCAAGGAATATAAACTACTTCTAAATACTCAAATAAAAACTAAACTAAACAAATTAACCAAAACAACTCTAAAACTTTTTATAATTTAAATTAAAATAATCTAGAGTTCTAGAAAGTTTGTAATCTCTTTATTATCATTAGATATTTTAGGAGTCTTTGATATAATTAATTTAACTAGGTTTTTAGATATACTAAAAAAAGAGCTTTCTAGGCTAATTAGTATACTGAATTAAAGCTTTTATAATTAATAGAAAAACTATACTAATTATTTAGAATTCTAAAACAAAGACCTTTTTAGTTCCGATAAAAATACTATAAAGATTACTTTTTTTACTGATACTTTTTCTATTTTATAATTTAGAGTTTTTAGATTTATACTAGTAATTTAAAGAAGGTTTATTAGCTATAGGTTTTGTAGATGATATTAATATACTAGTTTATAACTAAACTATAGAAAGTAATTGTCGGATTCTAGAAACAAAATACTCTAGATACTTGGATTAAATTAAATACTATAGAATAAAGTTTGTATTATCAAGGTATAAGTTTGTTTGCTTTGCTAAAGGCTAGTAGTTTGGTCTATAGACCTATATTTGATTAGATAGTACTAGGAAATAGTCTTTACCTGATATTAGAGTACTAAAGATTTAACTAGATACTAAGCTCTATTAGTTAATCTACTTCTATAAAGTTCAGAAAAAAGTCAATACTCAAATAGGAATATTTACTCGAATTTTAGTTTTTATCTAGAGTATATTTTTCACTAGAACTAGACAAGTCTATACAATAGTAATTAAACTGGCCTTAATCTACAAAACAGGAATATAGTATATACCAAAAACAGACTCAATTAAAGATTTGATAACTAAACTACAGCTAATCTATAAGTACTTAAAAATAGTAGTAGAGACTTATAAAACTATACTAATCAAGATACTAAAAACAAAGACTTATATTTTTTTTGGACTTATATTTAAATAATAGATTAGTAGTATTCAGGGGCCGATTAGTCAGTTCCTGGGTAGGCTAGTTAATAAAAGAAGTATATAAAATTATCTAGTAGCGATTCTGGAATAAAAAGAGCCGCCAAAAAGGCTGCAAGTCAATTCTTGTCTGGGGGTATATACTATATCAGATTTTGGGTTAAAGGAGGCAATTCCTCTGGCGGCACCAGAAAGGGAAGGCGGTTGCCGAGGGCGGTGAGTACCGAGTACTACCGAAAAGGGTTCTACCGATCTTCTTTAATCTCTTCGTCACTTTTAATAAAGGATCCAAAGGATCGCCGGAGACTTAGAGCTCTTTACTCAGTATATAGACTACTGTGTATATGTTTATACTAGTAAAAGAGACGCTAGTGTATCTCCTTTTTTGCTTTTTTACATAAATAGAATTTTAAGAATAAATCTTTTTTCTTTTAATTCTATTTATAATATCTTAATCTATACAAGCTATAAATATACTGTTTATTCTATAATTATTCTAGAGTACTTGTATAATTATTACAAAGCTATTATCTTATTTGGTAAGGTCTAGGAATATGCCTAGTTTTTTACCCCGGATTTTCTTTTATTTTTCCGGGAAATAAAATAATTCTATATTTTTACTACTATACTATCTATTCTGTATTTGCGGATCTATAAGGATGTTTACTATTGTAAACTCTGTCTTCTGGATCAGTTGTATATGATCTATAGTAAGAAGATTCTGTTTAGTTATTTAAAGGAAGCCTATTAATAGAATAAGAGCAAAGGCTTTGTAAATCGACTATCTAAGTCATATTTACTACTCAGTATTACTATTTACTTCCCTATCGTTTGCTAGAATTTCTATATAAAAGGCTATATTTGCTATTTCTTTGTTAATAATAGCAAACCTAGTTTTGATCTAGTATTGATGTAGTTTATAGAAACCCTTGAGAAACTATCCCTCAGTCTCCGAGAATAGATAAAGCAGACCCTTGCCCAGAAGTTTTAAGTACCTAAGTCTAATATTACTTTATATTATAAGACAAAAGTCTTTCTCTAGCTTAACTTTACATAATAAAAGCAGTATTTCCGGAATTATAATTTAAGTTGTATTATATATTTTCTTAATCTTCTATTACTTTACTTTCTATTCGACTCTGATTAGTAAGATAATTACTTTATTTTTGTACTTAAATTATTTAATTGTTTTATTAAGTAAGCCTATAAATCGTTTTAAACCGACCGGATCAATATCTTTGATTAGTAGTATATTAATAGTTTCTTTATCTACTATACTACTAATTTCTCGTTAGTATACAAGTTTTAAGAAAGAATTTACACTATATACAAGAAGATATAGAAACAACTCCTAAGCTTTGTTTATCGGTATATCTAGCAAAACCAAGGCCCTGAGCTTTTTTATTATCTGACTGATATTCAAGTAATAGCCCTCGATCAAGTAATACAAATTACGACCGAGCTTACTTAGGAATAGCAAAGTATTGGTCTGGTGCTAATATAGCTTTAGTAAAGTCTCAATTATACTATAATCTAATTATGTATTTTATTACTAGACTATACTTTATTTAATATAATTTACAATAATATCGTCGTTATTTTTATAATGGTTTTTAGTATCAAAAATCCTGGATTATCAGTTAATCAGAGTATTATATTTAGTGATTCTCTATATTATACTCTATATCTCTCTGCTTTTATCAAGATAGCCTAGTTCTTTTTCATCCAATAGATAGTATTTATAGTAGATCAAAGTAAGGTTTTATATATAGCTGATATATTGAATATTATATAAAAACACTTTATAGTATATAGTACATACCCTCTTGTAAACTAGGTATAGAAGCTATGTAGTTTTGGAAAACAGATTAATAAAATCACTACTTCTCTAGAATATATCTTCTAAACCGACGATAACGAGAACCTCAGCTACAAGGACCTAGAACTGAGAATAACCGATTTAAAGAAGTTCTTAGTAATCTAGATAATCATTATACAATTACTTTTAAAGGAATTACTATATATATATCTAGATAAAGAATAAGACGAGGTTATTCTATCAGTTAATCTTTTTCGGTTTAAAGACGATCCGATTAATAGTAAGTTCAGCTGGTATTTCTTGGATAATCCACGGAATAATTATCTTTAAAAATACAACCAATAGCTGCTTAATTGTGTACTGGATGAGGATTGGCTGTAGTAAAAGTTCCTAATCAAGGGTACAAAAGCTATATAGTAGTGTAAAATTACTAAGTAATACCTAAAGTAGACCAATACCTTTAAACTATTACTTCTTTTTATCTATATTCTAAGGGGTTAGTCTATATAAGGAACTGAGCTTCTTAGTCTATAGCTATATAATACTATTTATAGGCTACGGCAGAATATCTTTATCGAGAACAACCTTATTGGTTTTGTTATCTTTTATTACAAAGGCTATAGTATTTTAGGGTTAATTAAGATTATCTACCGGTATTTGCTCAAGGTAATAAGTAAGTTCTTAGTCTACTATACCTAGATTATCTAGCTATTCTGTAAGTAGTTGTATATGTTTGTTTTAAATGAAAGCTCTAGTATACTAACCTTTTTTGGGGTGATCAAAAAGGGAATTTATAGCGAACTATAGCTAAGTAGTCGTTTGACGAATATCCTTATACAGTAGTTCAAGCAATATCTTAATACTAATGCAAATATCCTTCTTTGGTAGTATATAGTAATTACTATCTTTCGCTAGTATCTACAACAAACCAAGTTTCGGAAGGATTATAGAGTAGATATTCCTAGAACCTGGAATGATGTATAGGCTGTATATATAGTTAATATAACTAGTATAATCTATGTAAAAAGGATTGAAGAAGTACCTGGTTATATTATCTTTATATATGTAGAGTACTGACAAATCAGCAAAGAATAGTATATATATCTAGGCTTTTCTAGCTTTCAGAGATTAGCTCAGATATAATCTACTATTTTATAAATATAGATATTTGACTATAGATAGCCTACCAAATCCTTAGTTAATCACCAGATACTAATCAAATATAAAGTTCTTGAAAAACTACTAATTCAAAACCAGATAACGAACTATAATAAAATCAATATCTATCTACAAAAAATATCAAAAAAAGAGTATATATATTAATAAACTAGGAAATCAGTATATTATCAAAACGAATCAAATAATATATTAAATAATAGATCAGACTATGAAAAAGAAACTATATTCAAATACTATTATTCTTAAATAAAATATTGTAAAGTTATTAGAAAATATATATAATCCTAATATATAATTTACAAAGTAATAATTAACCAAACTATTTGAAAGTATAAAGATTCAATTATTCTCAAAGATATTATTCAACTAACTACTCAACAAATTTAAACTATAGACGAGATTATAAAGGCTTTGATTCTAGAGGATAAAGAAAAAACGGAGCTAGTTTTTAAGTATATTATTCGGCGATTATATTTAGTTTTGATCTATTAGACTATTAGCAATATATTATTCAAATCACTTGTTTTAAGTTTCTGTATTGTGTTGAGCAGGAAAGTCTGTGAAAAAGACTGAGGATTATAAGAAAAGTCGGGAAATTTCAATAGTCATTTGTCAACTCTGATCTACTTTTTATTCCGGCAAACTTTTGGTGAGTTACGTATTATCTAATACGCGAGTACACGAACTATATATTGCAGTAAACAATACTCTGCTGTACTATTCTATCGAACTATCTTAAAAAATTTATCAATCTATTAGTTTATATAAGATGATTTATAGAGCTTATCAAATGTATGATTTTACGCCCTTGCGAACCCTGATTTGATTAGTAGTTATTTTTCAATTGAATATAGCGGGGATTAGTAATGTTCGCGATTATACAATATTACTTCTCTATTATACTACTTTATTAAACACCATCAGAAAATATTCAGATTTAGAAATTATTATGAAGACATTTATAGAGCTTAATAAGTATATTCAAATAGTACCGGGATTAAAATAATCTAATTAGTAAAAAAATTTAATGACTTATAGAAGAGTTAAGAAGATATACAAAAATACAATATCTAAAACACTTTAGATACTATATAGTTTTAACTTTTTAATAAATAGTATTAACATAAAGTTTATATAACGAAAATTAGAGAGATTTACTCAAGGATTTAGAATCTATTTTGTTTTTTACAATTAAAGTAAAATTCAATTTTCTATAATTTGTTTTATTTAATATTATATATATTTTAAATAGAATTAGGATTATTTAATTTGATATATAATTTATTTTAGGGCTTAGGGCTTCAAAATTATAGATTTGAGATTCTTTTATATAAAGTTATTTATTGATAAAGTTTTGAGTATATAACTATATACTAGTATAGTCTAATTAAAGTAAAAGAACTAAAATTCACTAGAATCCATAAAATTCGTTTAAGTATTATCATCTCTAGTAACGATTTTATTTACTTAAGGTATAGAATTCTCCAAACCTTTTTCTTCTTTAAGGATTACTCTTTCTATATAACCCATCTACTATATAAACTCTGTATTAGTATACTTTATAAGCCTGATCTTTCTATTAACCATATTAGAATTTAATACTCCTAGATTACCCTATATACTTTTAAATTACCTGTTTTTGTATTTAAACCATCTAAACCCCTACCTAAAAAAATTGAATTTGTTGTACATTTACATTTGTTGTTTTTTGGTCTTATTTTTTGACTTTTTGATAATTATCTAAGTTTAGTTTTTCAGAATATTTTTGTATTGCTTTTATTACTCAAGTTTTTGAATTTTTTGAATTATTATTTACAATGTTTTTATTCTAGTCTCTAGTTTTTAATGAATCTTCTAATGAATTTATTATTAATTCGTCTATTGAGAATTACACTGTCTTAATCAAGGAATCTGACTTGAATTCCTTTATTTATTATTGTGATTTCAAATTATTATTATATAATACCTTAGGATGTAAAATTGTAATTCAGCCTAATAATCTCAAAAGCTATTTATTTAAGCATTTAAAAAATTATCTAATCAAAGAACAGACTAATAAAAACCAGTGTTTATTGACCCTTCTTAAGCCTTTTCCTTTTACTACTCTACATTATTTATTAAATTTGATTAATTCTTTTATTACAAATAAAATACATTTTTTTACTTTTCTTGATTTATCTATTAATAATTATAATAAATATAGTTTATACAATTATATTATCTATTCAGAGCAAAATATAAAGTATTATATTTTATCTAATTATTCAGAAGCTAGCGTAAAAGATTCATATAATAAAATTAAAGGCTAGTGCTTAGAAATTAATTATTTTTATTTTGAAGTGTTTTTAAAAGAAAAAACCCTTGTAAGACCTAGTAGTCTTGAGGCAGAAAAGTCTAATAATCAAGGGGAAGTCAGTATTTTGCCCGAAGATCAACCGAATAGTTTAATAGATCTAGTAAATCTATTAAAGGAAATTAAACTAAGAATCCTAAATAAAATAGATAAAAAACAATGTCTCTTTCAAAAAAGTCTGGAAAATAAGGTTTATAATACTAGTGAAAAGCTAAGCCTTTTCTAGATTAAAACTCGTTATATTAAATATATTAATAAATTTAATATTAAAGCTTTAGTCGAATTAGTTCGCCTGATTTCTAAAGATTCAAGTAAAAAATCATTAGAAATATTAGATTTATATATTAAAGAAATCTTATATTTAAGTCTTGAGAAGTCTATTTTTTTTAAATAAAAATCATTTATTTTTATTAAATAGTTTTAATAAAAATGAACAATCTCATAAAACATTTAAGCCTTTATTGAAGCCTATTATACAAGTTAGATATTTTAATTTTTTTTAGCCGATTCCTTGCTTATTTTTTTCGTATAATACCTATTGTTTTAACTAAAGATTTTAAATATTTCAAGGCAAATAATAAAATCATTGATATTTATAATAATTTATTAAAGTTAATAGAATTGAAATTAAATAATGAAAATCCTCTTAAGCTTTTAAATTAAAGCAAAGAAGCGCTAATATTAATTTAATCTTAACTAGGATTAAAGTTAATAATTTAATTCGAAATCCCAAGAAGGATTATAATTCAAAGTCTTCTACTAGTAAAGTAGATCCTGATAATATTTCTGAATTTTATAATTCAACTTCTAGTAATTTAGTATATGATTTGTCTTCGTTTTCTAATAGTAACTATATATCCTTAGATTCTAATAATTTAGAAAGTTCTAATAAAGATGTTTTAAAAGAAATTAAGTTGATTAATAAAACTAAAGACAAAATAGGTCTTAAAATTCGAAATTATTTAATTTTATTATTTATTACTTTATTTAACGAGCAATAGGATCTTAATTTATTTGATTCGCCTATTAATTTGTTTTTTGTATACGTTAATATAAGGCCCAAAGACTAGTCGTTTATAGATACCTTGGATTTAAATAAATATTATTTATATTTTATTTATAATAATCAATTATTATTACTCGAGTCTTGTTTTTACACTATAATTAATAATCCTGAATTAAATTTGAATTTATCTGATTTATTATATGATTTTATGAATGATTTTTTTAATAATACTGCATCTGGTCTATTAAACGAGATTCTTAATAATCGTTTATATTGTTTCCGAGTAAATAAAGATACGAGTATTTCCAATTATATTAGTATTAGTTGTACTAAAAAAGAGATTGTTTTTTATAAAAAAATTACTATTAGTATAGATAATTTAAGATTCATTTTCAAAGACCTTATAAATTCTACTAATAAGTTATTAGAAGATGAATTATTATTTGGACTTCCTCTTGCTAAATACAAAGAGATTACTCTAGAAAAATATTCTCAATATAAGGATCGGTCTTTAACTACTCTATATAAATATTTCAGGGATTTAAGCCCTAATGTGAATGATTCTAATGATTTTTTAAAACACATGATTTTTAGATAGAATGATTTATTTAATCGATTTTTTGCAGATAATAGTATTCCTAATTTGAATTTTATTCATTATTGTTTAAAAAATATTAAGCAATTTAAAAAGTATTTATTTTTACTTATTTATTTGACTTTTGGCCTGCCTTTAAGAGACACAGAACTAGCGACTTTTAGATATCTTAATAATAAAAAAGATACTAGAGAAATATTCCTTGATATTGGCTCTAGATTATTTATTATTAATATTTCTTATTATAAAGGTCAAGGACTTAGTAAAAAGAAGGCTTCGAATATTTGTTATTTATGTATTAGCATTTCTAGGCTTTTATTATTATTTATTGTTTTAGTTAATCTATTTATTAATTAGTTAATTATTGAATTTTCCTCTAAAAAACAAATTCAAAAGCTTAGAGGCTTAAATCCTTATTTCTTTTTTGTAAATAATAAACTATTAGATACTAAAGACTTAAGTTATTCTCTTATTTTATTATCTAATTGTTTAATTAGTCAGAAAATTAATATTCAAGCTTATCGTCAAATTATTATTACTATAATTAAAGAGTTTATACTAGAGGATTTGGATTCGAGTACATTGCTTTTGAGAGATAATTCAAATTTATTAAATAACCTAATTACATCACAAATGAATTATTCTACTAATATAAAAGATATAAATTATACTCGATCTCGATTTTCTTTTAAAAATATTAATTCTAATTTGCAATTTAAATATTTACAATTTTGTTTACGGTATTTTGCTTTTTTCAAGATCAATTCTCATGATTTATTAATCGATTCTTATACTAGTACATTAAAAATTAAATATAATTCAGAGAAAAATACAAATTTAGGGATAGCTAATAGTTTAGTTGTTAAATACTTTAAAATTACTCTGAAAGACCTTATAATTACTTTGCAGGATTCTAGTACTAAGTCCTTGATTAGTAATCCAAGGAAATACACTAAGCAAGTATCTTCAATAAATTCTACTATAAACCTACTCTTGAAAAAAATTAAAATTAGTGATTTAATTAAATTAAGTAGTATAGATTCAATTTCTGATATTTTAATAAATATATTTCGTTATTTTTTTCAAGATACTAGTATATGTTTTAAGAGTCACGAGCAAGGATTATTAATTCGATCGATTTTATTAAAAGTTCCTTTTATTTTAGCAATTTTACTTATTAGTACCAGCAAATCGTTATCTTATTTATTTACTAGCGCTTTTAGTTTTAGTAAAGTTACTGTTATTATTATTCTTTTAAAAAGTCTAAAATCAGATGTTTTTCGAAGAGCTAAAGAATTCAATATTCCCTGTAGTATTTATGAAAATAATCAGGAATTTAAGAATTTAACTTTAGTTAGTATCGAATCAATTATATCTGATTCTTTTATTTTTAATATTAAAAATTTAATCAAATCTAATAATTTAGATCGAATAATATTAGAAGAGTACTATTTGTTAATTTTAGCCGTATCTTATCGTTCTATTATATATCGTTTTAAAGAATTAATAGTTTTACTTACACAATTTGTTTTTATTAATAGTACTTTTTCTATTAAATTTGAATCTTTATTAAATAAGCGTTTATTATTAACTAATTTATCTATTATTCGTACTATATGCTTGAAAAGTAATATTTCTTATAATATTTTATCATTTGAAAGTAAAAAAGAAAAAGATAAATACTTTGAAATTAATAAATTCAAAGTTGAATCCTTTTTAACTTTATATAATAAAATCTTGATTTTTTGT
>Ga0302186_10003328_pt1 | contig 11821 bp, 15 predicted proteins | sample II_Bog_E1_2_FD_198782 | JGI IMG/M metagenome (GOLD analysis project Ga0302186, IMG submission 198782) | Peat permafrost microbial communities from Stordalen Mire near Abisko, Sweden - II_Bog_E1_1 | ecosystem: Environmental > Terrestrial > Soil > Wetlands > Peat | place: Sweden: Abisko...
AAATGAAAAACATAATATTTGGATCAGAATAAATTTAGATTTTTTTTAAAAACTTTTGTTTTTCAAAATGAAGGGTTGCCAAAATTAATTTTAAATAAATGTATTTGATAAATTAACATAAAAAAAAATTAGTTAATAAAAATAAATTTTCGGTCTCTAAATAAATTATTTTTGCCTCAAAAATGACAAGTTCTTATCAAATACTTTGATTTTTGCGAAGAGATGAGAAAGAATTATGCCATAAGCATGTAACTTGAGATGCTTCTCATTTTGAAATAGCCATAAGCGAATATTATTCATTTCTCAAGTCCACAGATCAAAAATCTAAATCCCACTTTTCAATTGAATAAACAAAAACCTTTGTCTCCATTTAGATTTTATGGTTTTTTTTCATTATTTTTTCTTAAAAACATTATTTTAGAAATTTGACTTAAAATTGTTCTATAAAAAGATCGATTTTTCGCTTGAAAAAAGGGTCAACTCAACACTGCATCTTATAGAGTTAGAAGTATCCAAAACAATGATTTCACTAGAAACCAGTCTTTTTTCACATAAAAACTTCTGAAATCAACATGATCGATTCACTCAAAGTCCCGATTCCTATTTCTGCTGCGCCATTTTTAACATCAAAATTGGTTAGACAAATTCAATGACCGAGCTTATAACATTAGAAGACAAAGTCTATTGTTTCATCTGCTTTCTTAAGGCCAAGTCTAGAAAAATCGCTAGTTCACATATTGAAAGTTCAAAAATTTTTGGGCTTTTTTAAATAAATTATTAATAAAAATATGAAATAATCTAGAAAAAAAGTCCATGACATAGTCTCCAGAAAAAGAAGTGGATAGATTCAACGTGAAGATCTGGAAGAAAGGAGCAAGCTTATTGAATTTTATTTAATCATTATTTTTTTTCATTTTTTATTCGTTTGAAAATAAACTTAAAAAAATTTCTAATCCCGTGTCATATTGAGATATTGGATCAAATTCCTATCATCATAGTTATATGTGAGTCCGAATTGCCCCAGGTAAAAGTCCATATAATCCTCTTGAAACTCCTTCAGATAAAACGCAGCCCCCATTGCACTCAACAGCACAAACTTATACTCCTGGAACCCATATCTAATGATAATATTAAAGACTCTCTTGGCCCTATCTAACTTGACATCCTTCAAGCCAAACACCAAATTGCTGATCAATTTGTAGTTTTTGTCCCCAATGTTCTTTTCAATGTTCTCTGAAACGATCTTCTTCTTATACACTGCTGGATCATCGAATTGAGCTCTTTCAAAGTTGTAGCCCTCGTAAAATTTGACGATTTCCAGGAAGTCCTCACTATGGATGTTGTTTATGGTAAAATCCACCTCCTCGTTGATGTCAGGGTTGATTGAAGTGAAGTCGAAGATGCGAGCATCGACTTTGATTGTTTTATCGATACATTTGAAGGTCGCAAAGGACATTGGATGAAAATTTGGGTTGAGTTTTTTTTTATTTATAAATTTTTTTTTTCTATGGATTATTTAAGTTTGAAATTTCAATATTTGGCAATTCATTGAATATGCTTCTTTTTATTTGGAGAACTTCTAAAATTGGGTGGTAATTTTTTGAAGCTAAAAAAGTGGATTTTTTTAAATTGTAAATTTTTTTTTCTTTTCTTTTCATTTCAAATTATTTGAAACTTTCAAGAGTTTAAAATTTTTCTCGAAATTTTTCAAATTCTTTCAATTTTTTTCAATTTTGGAATTTAACGTTCTTTAAGTTGTTTTAAATTTTTCAATTTTTTGTTTTTTCTAATTCCAAATTTAAAATCTTTTTCAAAATTTCATTTTTTAATTTTCAAAAAATGCTTTCTTTATTTTTTTTTCTTTCCGGCCTTTTTTTTCAATTCAGCCTTGTTATCTTCCAATTCTACCAAAAAAAAGGATTAATTCTTTTCAAAATCTAAATATTTTTACCTTTTTCCAAAGCTTCAGCTCTGGTAGCTGGATTATCCTTATCATAATCATTATCAAAGTCCTTTTCTGCAATTTGATATTCTTTTACTTCATCTAAGTTTTCTACTTTGAAGATCATCTCATTGACTTTTTCAGTGGGAAGTGCGAAATATCCACATGAAAAAATCAAAGTCAGAATCACTTGGACGCACCATTGGTTTTCTTGATTGTACACATAGTTGAAAGTGAAATTTCCGATCTGAAAATGAAAGAAAGATGATTTTTATATTTTATAATAAACTTACAGCGAAGATAACCAAGGAAAATTCGAGCATATCAGTCATATCTTCAGTTAAATCATTGCCCAATTCATTATCAACAGTTGTTCTTCTTATGAGATGATACTTTGTTACAAAAAATATAGATAAATTAAAATTGAATATATTATATATGAACCTTCAAAATCCAATAGGAATAGATCAAAAAGAACAATGATAAAACAATGCCAATGGGTATTAAAGGGGTATAGAAGGCAGTATACCAAATTATGTAGATCAATGTGGCTGAAACCGATTGAATTGGGAAAGGAGGGTCTTCCCAAAGCTTATTGGCTTGGCCTTGGGTCATGGCGCATTTAGCCCCTTGTTTCAAACATTGTTTCCTCTTATAATCCTTGAATAAATAAGCAATGTTGAGAGTATAGAGGAAGGGGTTCAGGAAGGAATTCGTAACGAAGACGTTTGTCTGATTGTAGACAAGACCACCTAAATATTTTTGGGTAAAATTATTAAAATTCTAATGTGTTACCAGATCCGGAATAATTGTCGAGAAAAGTGGATGTCACAAGAAAACTAATGAATCCTGAGTTAAGGAACAAAGCCTAAGATTACTCATTAATTATAAATTATAAGTAGAATAAAGAACCAAAGACAGCTTTTGAGCAATGCTGGAGTAATCGAGAGTGAGTGTCTTGTTCATCTCGAAGCTTTTCAACAAAAATTTTAAATTTTACTAAATAAAATCTTCTTACCTGGCGACATAAGGCATGACGAAACACAAAATCTTGTTGATAACAGTGACCATGATGGCAAGTAAATAGGCTAACATTTTAGCAGCTAACGTAGTTGAGCTGTTGCTACTGCTACTACTACTGCTACTGCTGCTACTACTGGAATTTGCTGTTGAATTGCTGCTGCTATCTGTTGAATTTCCACTAGAATTGGCAGCAGTTGAATTGTCACTGGTACTGGAGTTAGATGAACTATCTGTGCTGTTGTCATCTAAATGTTTCACAGGCAAGAAATGAGTGAATTCCAATAATCTAGCAGTTGAATTTGAACCGCTATTACTTGAGACAGTTGTCGAGTTATCATTGCTGGTTGTGCTGTTTGGTGAACTAGAATTTGAGCTAGAGCTTGAGTTTGAACTTGAACTTGAGGTTGAAGTAGTTTTTGCAGTGCCATTGACCACAGATTGCTCATAAATCAAATAAAATATAACGCATCCGCATAAGAACAACAAAAACATTGTGAAGCAAATACCCAACATTTTCTTAATAAACACTTGCTTGTCATTTAAATGAAGGTTCTCCCAAAAAACATCACCAGGTTCAGCTGCTTGTGAGACATAGACTCTTTGGCCGTTGAATTGCAGTCCTTTTGCAGACCCACCGAAAAAAGCAACTCTGAATCTGGACCTTAGGCTAACTTTGTATCTTTTGATGAGCTCATTCTTCATTGGCTCGATCTTAAGACTCACAAAGGCCACACCTGTGAATTCACCCTTTTTGCCTTCAGTCAATTGCTTCTCATAATCAGCAATGTCTTTTTCTCTAGCATTGATTTCATCATCAAGAGATTTTTCAGTGATATTGGGGGGGAAATTACCCTTTGCGAATTTATAGATGTAAGCCTTGTTTTTCTTTTCAACGGCTGCTTCTTCACGCGCTCTTATCCTAAAACATTGAATTTTTGATTAATATAAAATATTATTTATTAATAAAAAAAAAAATAGATTATTTCATGATTTCAAAAGTTAATACCTATAAAGTTCGGCCAAATCGTAGGTCAAATTGATTTTGCAGACTTCAAACTTAATCTCTTTACCTGCGAGATAGAATGGTGCTTCTTTCTCAATCAGTTCCTTCAATTCCTTCTTATAATCCAATCCGCTCTCTCTCAGAATAGGGATATGTTCAATCATCACAGTGTAATCAGCAGCTGAAGTGTCTCTTTCATCACAATCGCTGGCCATCTTTCTCACATGTCTTCTCATCACTTGAATGATAATAATCAACACAGGCACCAAAGCGAAATTCAGCCATAATTGAATGTTCATGGCATCTCCGTTATTTTTCTTGTTGGCCAATGAAAGATAGAGATAAATGTTATTGTAACATTCACTATCGGCATAATCATCGTCTAAGCAAGCTGTGCCTGTATAGTTACTATAGAGCTCGTAAATGCCAGGAACCAAAAGAAAGGCACATAGAATAGCAATAGCATATTTGGAGAAAAGGAAGAAAAGAGGATAACCAGGACCCAGGTAGGCTAGCTTGTCGATATCATCAGACAAATTGATTGCAGTTTTTTTCTAGTTTTTTAAAAATTTTTAAAAATTAATGTTTTTTAATTAATTTCATTATTAAAGAAATTGGAAAAAAATAAAAAATGCCAAAAACTAAACAAACAAACAAAAGAAAACATGAAAAAAAATAATAAGAAAAGATATAAAAATGTTTATAATATGTGCATATGGCAAGATGCAAAGCATTTGAAAACATAAATTATTTATTATTTAAACAAGGGAAAATGAATGTATATGTCTTAAAAGAATGCAAAAAAAAAAAAAAAAAAATTAAATATACGGTTTTCTTTGTGCAGCACATGCAAATTTCATCTGAGGCAATGTCCTCAATACCAACAGTATTGGCTTGCTTCAAAGTTAAAATCAATCTTAAGCTGAAAAAATGATAGTTACATGATGGATTTGACATAGTTCGAAATGAGGGGGGATGGCATCATCATCGACTTTAGCCATCTCCTCATTTTTGTTTTCAGCGGCCTGACGCTGAGGTTCCTTCTCCTTCTCATCATTGAAAGGCTCGTATTTGTTTTGCGACTTGCTCATAACAAAGGGGTCAAAACGAAAAAATTATGAAATTTTATTTTGGAATCGAATTAAAAATTGCAGAGAAGGAAATAAATCTTTGGGAACTACGAAATAACAGAAAAACGAAATTTTTCTTAATTTTTAAAAAAATCACCCTCCAAAAATTTTTCCAAAAATAGAAAATTAAAGTTTTCCATCAATTATTTCGCGAAAAATATCAATTTTTTTTATTTTTTTTTATTGACAAATTGGAAAAGCAAGAAGACCCAAAAATATTCATTTTAATATTAAATTTAAGAAATTTATCAAACAACATTTTGAAAAACAAATCGATTATTTCAAATTTTGTTTCTTTATCAACCATAATTCCCATTATCCACCATCTCCCCCCTCCCCACCGCTCAACACCCCTTTCTCCATCCTTTATTTCTAGTTAACCCTTCTTTCCTAAGAGCTCTCATCTCCCCCTATTTATGGTGCATCCTCACCCAATTTTCTAGAAAATTCTATATAATACTTAAACTCATTCATCTCTCGTCAATAAAAATATCAAAGAAAATCAAAGAAAAACCAATTGAAAATCGAATCCCATTGCAATGCTTTCACGTTATAATCCAAATACAGCCAGCCAACGTGCTCTTTCGAACGCGCCTCGTTCTTCTTTACAAAATCAAATGGTTAGCAACTTTTTCCAAGACGACTTTTTCTCCGATTTCCATCAAGACTTTGAAAACCTCTCCAATAAAATGATGAGTCGTTTTGACCATCATTTCACTGATTTCGCCAATCCTTTTTCCTCTATGCTCAAAGGATTTGATGAGGATATGGCCTCTATGAGCAATTTCTCTGATTGTAATTAATTTTTCTAATTTTTTAAGGTTTTTAAGAGAATATTAGTGCATCAAAAAGTCATTAGAATGGGTGGTGGCCCCGGGACTGTTGTCCAAAGAAGCTACGTTAGTTCTACAGTGATTGGCAAGGATGGGAAGAAGCATCAGGAGAAGTATTTTGCAAATAATGTGGCACATAGAGGATCTGATGGTAATACAGTAAGTTCATTTAAAAAAACTGTTAGAGGGGGTAATTTTTAAAATTTTAACTAGATTTCAGAGAAACAAGAGGGGTATAAGAACTCACAGAAGGGGATTGATAGGATTGGACAGGAAAGGATGTTGAATGATAAAGGACGGAAGTTCGTGAAGGAGCGTAACAAGGTTTTGAATGAGGAATCAGCGCATAACTATTATTACAACATTGATGAAAGTATTAAAAAATTTGAAAATGGTTCATAAGTTTTTTAAAAAAGGCCAAAAGGATGATTTTGATCGAGACTGGATGTCCTACAATGGAAAGGTGAATTTCATTGAAAACCATAGGAAACTTTTGGGACATCATGGAAATGACCAATACCGTTTGCCGCAAAGAGAAAGGGAAAATGAAGAGCCTCAAATTTACCAACGTAATTTCCAAGATGAACAAAAAAGAGGTGAATTCATTCCTAATTATAAAAAGTTGCCAAGCATGCCAGTCCGTGTCAATAACAATCCTTATAATCAATACGGAGAGTATATTTCTAATTTCTAAAAATTTAGAACAATTTTTTTTATTATAGCAATTATTTCCCAAGACCAAGAGCCTCAGACCTACAACCGGCAGCTATGGCTTTGGGGAATGGAGGGTATCAACCACCTATGAACAACAATGCTCCAGTGATTGTTAATCGTGGGAGTTTGCCTGTAGGTAATGAAAGAGTCATTGTGAGAAATAAACAGGATATGGGTGCTGGTGTGTTCAGAAACAAGGGTGTCACCAAAAATTATATTCCAAAAGCTGGATAAATTAAGTTAATTTTTTTTTTCCGTTTATTTGTTTGTTTTAATATATATAAGAGAATAAAATTTCATAGATTATTTCTTTTAAAAGGACATACCCAAATATTTTTTTATATAAAAGCTCACCTTGTTGTCTTTATAACTCTCGTCAATTTTGTAATCCTCAAATCCGTTCTCCTTCGCGTTCTCCAGGTATTTGCTCATCAAAGGATAATATATGTTCACCATATAATAATCATTTAAAAAACTATATCCTAATGTAGTTAAACCACTCCCCATCACACCAAAATACACCCTAGGATGGTCCTCCACAAAATCATTAATTTTTGTTATTCTTTTTATCAAAACTCGCTTCACAGCGATCCCCAAACTTATCCCCATTAGAAATGAGGTCACTAAACCCAAAAAATAATATATATTGGCTTTCAAGATCCGGTTGTTATCTTCAGGCGAAAAATGCACATAGCGCCTCAAACGAATGAATTTGTTATAAACTTTCGTGTCGTAGGCAAGAAAAAAGTAGTTAGGGCCATAAGGATTTAGAGGACTGTTTTCTTCCATGAAAAAATTTTGATTTTGATATTCTGTGCTGAATTGCAGTTTGGATTGTTTCTTCTCCATTTTTGTCGTATTAAATATTATTGGATCTTTTTTTTTCACAAAATTATTTTTTTTTATTCCAAGACCCAATATTTTGTTGTGGCATTTTGTCAAACTTGAGTTGAATGAAATAAATGAGTTTTTATATTATGTTTTTTTCTTTCTCCTTCACAAAAAAAACATCTTTTTTAAGTCAAAATGTATTATTTTTCAAACATTAAGAAAATCAATATTTCTGAAACGAAAAAAAAAAACATTGTGTTCCATTTTTTTTTTAACTATAAAGATTAATTAACAACCAAAGCCGATCGTTCACAGTTGATGAGGAACTTGGCTCTTGTGTGATCTCCATCAGCCCATGAAAATGAGTCCACATAATATCCGGAGAGGCTCTTTTGATTGGTTTTCCAAAAACTCACCCAATCCTTGGTTTCGAAAATGTAGTTCGAATATTGATCTCCATCAGAAAAATCGAGGTCGACTACTGTGGAGACTGTGATTTGGCCAGTGGCAATGCTTTCACCACTTTCCCAAAGTTCCAAAGGACCGTCGAGGAGGTTTTGCTCATTGATTTGTTTGATGGTTGTTGGGAAGTATTCCGAGATGTTGGAGAAGTTCGGGTCACCTTCGATGAATTTGACTCCATTGCAGTTCAAATCAGCACAGAGGGATGCTGTGAAACAAAGGAAGATAGACAGAAAAAGGAGGGAACGAGACATTTTTTGAAGGAATGTATGTTTTGAAAATAAAATTTTATTCTTTGATTATTAATTTTATTGCTGCTGAGTTAAGAAGTATTGTTTGCCTACGAATAAAATCGTTAAACGTAATTTATTTGTTTTTTTTTTAAAAATGTTAATGAAATAAAATTTAATTATTTCATTGATTTTTTATTTAAGAAATAATTTGGATTGAAATAATGATTTTTAAGTCTTGGTTTTATGATGAAAGCTTTAAAAACTTTAATGTTTTTTTCATTTTTTCACTCTTGCATAATATGATAAAATTGATGTTTTTTTTGATTAAGTCAATAAATAAACTTCAAAATCAATAAATGAAACATTTTCCCAATATTTAAAATTTATAAAGAAGAACGATTGGAATCTTTGAATTAATTTTTTAGCATTGTTTTAAGTTTAATATTTTTTCTTAAGTATAATTTTATATTGATTTTTATGGCAAAAATGCCTGAATTTCTGTTAATAATCGAGAATGATGCTCAAGATCCATCAATGACAATTCTCCCCAAGGATTTTCATAAACGGTGATATCATAAAAATGCTGATAACCGTCTGTCGTCAAGTAATTGAGGGTCATATGATATTGTTTACCATTTTGTGTATCACTTATTGAAAAATAAAGGACCTTGAAAAAACCAATCGCTAAATCATTGTTTGCTGCAGCTTGATTGGCTTGATCAATGGCATAGTTCAAAACTTTTGGATAGTCTTTTGAGTCAGCCTCAATACAAAAGGTTGAGCTGAGCAAAAAGGCCAATGAAATTAGAAAAATATGAATGTTTTGAGTCATTTTTTGTTGCAGAGAGGATGAGAAAAGTAATTTGATTTTGGAAATAAAACTATTATTAAATTTTTTTATTTATATATGATATCATAAAAATTTTCTGAAAATTTTCTCTCTTTAATTTCTCTTCATAATTGAAGTCAGATTATTTTTTTTTTAAATTTTTTCTAAAAATATTTTTCTCTATCCCACAATTATTTTGAAATCCTTTAAAAATATAGAAATTTTTTTCTAGAACTTGGAAAGCAGGATTAAAAAAACATTTTATACTTTATTTATTGTCCAAACCTTGACCCTCCTTTATTAAGATAATTGACTTCTTCTTGAGTGGGTTCCCTTCCCAAAGTTTCATTCCTATGTGGGAACCTTCCAAATCTTTTGACAATGCTTCGATGTTCTTCAGAAAACTTCATTAAACCCTCAGCAGCCTTCTTCAAATCTGGAAAATCCACAAAGTCCTTTGACAATTCTTCAAACATTTCATAGCATAAATCCTGATGAGCAATATTTTCCGAATGCTCTAATGGCAAATATAAAAACATCCTTTCATAAAACTTATAACTCTTATCTTCTCTATTGTCTTTGATCACTTCGAGAACTATTTCCAATACGTTTTTCTCAAAAGAGAAGGCTTCAGCCTGTTTTCTAAAGATATTTCTAGCCATTTGATCTTGGAGTATCACTAAAGCTAACCGACCTTGCTTATCAAATCGCCAATTATTAAAATAACCACTTTCTTCTCTAATTTCACTTAATTTTAAGTCCTCTAAAAACTGATCTTTGATGTCTTGGTCAATTTTTTCGTGTTCTTCTTTAATCATTGGCAGCATTTTCTGACTTTCTGTATCATATTTCATCCCCCACCATGCAGGATATAATGAAGGTGGGGTTTTCGAATTACGATCCCAAGTTGGAGTAAACCAATAGTCAAGGATTGCTTGGATTCTTTCTGCTGCGATGAGTTTTGGCTTTAGACCATTCATTTTTTCTTTATATTTATGAGATGGAAAAATTTCGGATTGTTTTAATTTTTAATATCTTTTCATATTTTTTAATTCAAATATTTTTTTTTATCGCATGTGGTTTTATGACATTAAGTTTTGTAAAATTTCTATTTGAAAAAATAATAATTAACACATATATCAACTGATGAATATTTAATATTTTGATTTATTTAATTTAAAAAAATAATTTTTTTTGTATTAAATGATTTTTGTCTCTCCGAGCAATTAATTATTTAAGTAATTTTTTTTCTCTTATTGACTATATCCATCAAACTTGCAAGAAGGATTGAAAGTGCTTCCCCAACATACATAGTTCGCTAACAGGGTAGATCTCTCATCAAATATGTTGTTTTTCGAGTCACAGCCTCTATAATCCTGCAAACCAGCCAATATCATAACTCCACAGTCCAATGAATCCCCATCTTGAGCTTGCACTTGTAAGCCATCTAAGCATCTGGAATTGCCAGCTGTAAAAACATCACTATCAGCATGAATATCAGAATTCTTGTAAAGTCTCCAAGACATAGCATAGCCACCATTGTTCTGAACACATATCCCTCGAATAGCATTTGGATTTAATTGAGAAGGTTTTGGTTGAGGAAGGGGTTGAGGTGGAGTGCAATTGACACTAGAATCTAAATTCAGTCTTAACCAGTTGCAATAGTTGACTGTAGCATTCATTAGATTGGCTTTCTTCAAATTGAGATTTGTGGTTGTAGGTAGGTACTTTTTATCAATGAGATTCCATATGGGTATAGCTTGTACTTTGATTGGCATAGGAGCAGCTCGTATCGAAGCCATCCATGATTCGGAATCCGGTTTGTAATCTCCTCCAATATTATAGGAAAAATTATGAGAAATGGAGTTCATAACTTTTGTCACAGTGTTAGTGTCAACTGATCCATTAAGGTGAAATCCAGCTTTGACTTTCCCTGCATATTGGAGCCCTAAATTCCAATTAATGCTATCATCTAGCATCTTTTGAAAGCTCTGTCTATTGAATTCGATGAGCCATCCCCAACGACCACCTAATCTTAAGCTCCGTATATAATGAGTACCAAAGGTTTGCACAAAGGTCATGTAGGCGTCTTCATCATAAGTGTCAGTCAAAGTCTCAGCACCATATTGGAACTCATCGGTGACATTGGGAGTTAGATAGGCGTTCATATTCAATTGATAAGCGGCACATGTGGATTCCACCTGAGCATATATACTTTCTTTGCTTATTGTTGTCTGAACAACATGCTTGCTGTCAATGCTGAATTGGAATGATGCATTGAAAAGGGAGAGCTCTGCATCAAACCCTAATGATACTGAGTGTTGATAGTCAAACCCATCATTTAAAATGGTTTCAGTTTGCTCTATACTGCATGCACTCAGGAGGGTCGATGTGGTGTAATCAGGAACCACCCATAGACCGTCAGGTGTCTTTAAGCCTTGAGTAGTTGTGAATTGGAACACTTGCTCCTTCCAGCCAGGATCTCCATTACCACTGGTGTCATAAAGATTGCTGAAGAAAATATCATAACCCTTGCCAAGGAATTGGAAGCCTGGAGTCAGATTCTGACTTTGGAGAACAGAAAGAGAGAGAAAAAGATAAAAAGCTTCGAAAAGGAATTTATTCATTATAAGTAAAAATAAAATTTTAATTTGCTTGTTTTTTGGGATTTATAAGAAAAAAAATACTTCAAATTTTATTAAATTTAAGATATTTATAATTTTCCTCAATAGAAAGCTTTCATTCATAAAAATGCCTAAATTAAATAAAGTCTTAATTTTAATACCTAAAATTATTAATAATAACAAAAAATGCTATTTTT
>Ga0302186_10003331_pt1 | contig 11805 bp, 15 predicted proteins | sample II_Bog_E1_2_FD_198782 | JGI IMG/M metagenome (GOLD analysis project Ga0302186, IMG submission 198782) | Peat permafrost microbial communities from Stordalen Mire near Abisko, Sweden - II_Bog_E1_1 | ecosystem: Environmental > Terrestrial > Soil > Wetlands > Peat | place: Sweden: Abisko...
CACCAATCTTCAATTTTTGGAATATCCGAAACAACTGGTGTAGATTTAAATTTTGCGTCAATCATTAAATGTAGATGAGTATCGGACATAATTACATTCCCGCTATGTTAAACTGCAAGAACGCAGTTAATTAAATTGTAGTGTATTTATAGTTTTTGTCAATATTTAAAAGATTTCTGTAAAGAACAAGAATTATCTTATTACTCTATAGAAGAAACTATGATTAATAGAAAAAAGACGGCCTCCCCCAAGAAATCCCAAAATTCCTTTTTCTTATGAAATTATAGAAGAAAATGTTAAATTATATGAAGAACCGCGAGAATTTGCCAAAACTAGAAAAGCTGGCCCAAATCATTTTAGAGGTGGAAGACCTAGATCTAAAGGCGCTCGTTAATTATTCATATTCACTTTCATCTTTAACATCGGTATGACCATCTGCTCTACGTTGTTCCCGCATAGCTTTTTGGAGGGAAGGAATGTGGCTATTAGCATCATGATTTGCCCAAAAGAGTGAATCATCATCCCATCCATTGGGTCGTTCATCCGACTTGTGGTGGATCGTACAAAAGAGATTGGGGATTAATTCTTTATCCTCTGGCTTATCAACAACACCCGTTGGAAGTAAAACCTCGTTTACAGGTTGACTTTCAACGAACTTTGAAAAACTAAATTTCTTTTTATCGGTCATTTTCTATTCCTTTTCAGATGTAACTATATATGTTTTCTATTTATATGTCAAGAGATATTTCTGACATAATCTCTTTTTCTAAATTATATATGTTATTGACTTTTGATATAATTTGTGATCTAGATATTCTACAATTTATAATTCCATTATAAAATTCATTTGGTTTAAACAAAACGCCATAATACATTTGTATCCATGTTTCAAAATAGTTTAATAAAACTTTTGAATCAACAAACAATAATATTATTCTATCAAAATTATCTTCACCATATAATTGTATATCTTTTTTTAACTCTTCGCAACTACCAAAATAAAAAATCCAATCACTTTGAACTTTAAAATGTCTTTTGTTATTTTTACCTTTTAATGGTTTTTTTGTTATTTTATTAAACAAAACTTTTTGACCAAAATACTTTTTATTATTAATTTTATTTTTTATCATATAAACAAAACCTATTGCGTGTTCGGGGGGAACAATAATTTTTTGTTTTTTATATATCCATTCAGACATAATCAAAGCCTAGAATTTGTTTTCTACATCTATACATGATAGTGGTTGCTGCTTTTGTTGTTTCAAAATCAACCATCATTCATCAATCGTCAATCGTAAATTCTTTAATATCGGGATCTTTACAGTATGGACAATATTGAATTTTATTAAAATCCGAATCTATTACAACAATAATATATTCCGATTTACAATTATCACATTGATATAAGATACGCTCTGTCATGTATTATTTAGTCTTCGTGCGGAACAACCGAAATTATATGTAATTTTCCTTTAATTCCTTCTAAATGTTTAGTTAAAATATCATGTTTAGTTACTTTCCATTTTTGACCTTTATCTAAAAGATATTCTCTTTCTATAGAAGGAGATCCTTCGAAAGGATTTAAAATCATTCCTTTATTATAATCAACAGGAAGATGAAAATGAATTATGTGACTATCAGGAATGGTTTTTGCAAATTTTAAAGAAATAGATGGATCAAGAGTTGTTGAAGTAAAAGCTTTAGTATGAAATATATCACCTTCTTTTAAATGTGATACATTCCAATGTTTTGTTCCAGAATATGTGTGTATTTCTTGATTTAAAGAAGGTTCTTTTTCAATATGGGTTGAAATTTTTTCTGCAAAGGGTGAAACATTACCCTTTATTAAATCATTATTAATTCCAAAACTTCCATAATCTTTATAATGTATCAACGATGAGCTTATCTGTGGTTTGAAATTTATTTCTTTTTCTTGTTTTTGGCTTTGGTCAAAAGTATGATATGTTTTTTCTCTTTTTATATTATCAATAAAATTTGATCTTTCGTTAGAATTTAAAGAATCTCTTCTTTTTCTTCCTAATGTTCTAAAGAACTTACGATCATGTTCATAAGCCTCTTTTATATTTTCATCCTCATGTGGAACAACGCTCCAAATATGAATATTTTGAGTGGAATCAGCATCCCCCTTTTTTATTTCATGATTAACAAGTTTAAATTTTTGATTATAATCCAATAAATATTCTTTTTCACCTTTTACTTGAGAAACATTATTGGCTCCAATATAAACTCCTTTATTATAACCTTTTGGAAGTTGTATGTGCAATAAATGTTTTGTTTTGTTTCGTGGATATGAAAATGATTTTGTTATATTAGGATTTAAAGATGTCGATGTAAATGCTGGCATATGAATAATTCCACCGCCATTTTCAAAATGTTCTTTTGGATCAAACCCTAAACCACTATAAACATGTGCTTCGTGATCTAATGGTTTGATATTTTCTTTAATCGCTTGTGAAAGTTTAACAGAATTTTCTTTTATTGATTTATACATATAATGTTGTTTGGGTCTTTTTAATGATGCAAGTTTTACTAATCCGTTATTAAGATTTGAACTATTAGTTGTATAATCTTTTATTGTTTGTAATGAAGATGCTTTATGCATTTCAAATTGTTTTCTTAATAAATTATGTTGATTATTTACTTCTTTTGATACACTTGTAATATTATTTGATGATAAATGATTAATATCATGAACATACATTTCAGTAATAGAATCTTCATGTGGTTCCAATGTCCAAATATGAACATGTTTTATATTTTTATTAGTTGGTCTATTTTTATCGTGTTTCGATCTATAACCTTCAAATTCCGTTCTGTTGGTGATTTCATGATTAGCAATCTTCCATTTTTGTCCTTTGTCTAATAAATATTCTTTTTCCCTGTGATGATCTGAAATATTACCAACATAAGCCCCTTTATTATATCCAATAGGGAGTTTAAAATGTAAAATATGTTCTTCGAATATACGAGTATTTTGTTTATCGTGTATACCATGATATGGAGTAATGTCTTTCATTCTTGAAAAATCTTTGGATACATTTGGATTTATGCTAGTGGATGTAAATGTGGGAATATGAACCATTCCTTTTTCAAAATGTTCTTTTGGTGACCATCCACCAATACCCGCATAAACATGTGTTTCGTTTATTAATGGTTTAGCATGTGTTTGTATAGATTTACTAAGACGATTTGACATATGTTCTTGTTGTTTATGAAAAATGTCTAAACCTGTATTATCTAAATGATTATTATATTCTCCATTTAAATTTTTAATAATATGTTTGTTAATTTCTTTAGAAGAACCTGCACCATTACTATTAGTATATTCAGTCATAGGTGAAATATCGATATTATTTTTATAATGTTGATCTAAATTATCATGAAGAATACTTAATTCTTTATGTTGTTGTTCCACTTCTGTATCAATGTGTATTTTTCTATGAACATTAAATAGTTTAAATTTCATAAAATTTTCATTTGGATTTAATTTAGTATGATTATGTCCAATTTCTGTAAAGTAATTCTTGTTATGAGTGTACATTTCATTAATAGGTTCATCATGCGGAACAACACTCCAAATATGTGTTTTTACATTTGCTGCAGGTATTTTAGCAGAATGATGTGTACTATTTTCAACAATTTCGTGATTTGTTAATTTAAATTTTTTGATTTTTATGCAGAAGATATTCAGCTTCTACCATATCATTAACGGTAGCATCTAAATATCTTCCTTTATTATAACCAACAGGAAGTTTGAAATGAAGAATATGTCTATCTATTTTTGTTTCATCAGAAGATGGAATATGGTCCATCGCAAAATATTTTGCTGTATGAGTTCTAAGACTTGTTGAAGTATATGCAGGGGTTTGGAATACACCATTATTTTGTTCAAAGTGTTTTGATGGATCAAAACTTAAACCACTATAAACATGTGCTTCGTGATTTAGAGGTTTGGTTTTAGAAATAAAATTAGAAATATGTTTATCGTACATTTTAGATTCTTTATATTCTTCATCAGATGGCTCTCTAAAATATTGTTTATTTGTGTTTAAACCCTTTTCGAGTAAAAGACGTTTATTTAATATTTTAGAACCAAATCCTTGATAATATTCCAGAGAATCTCTATGCGATTTAGATATTTTTCCTTTTTCTTGTAGTTTAATATGTTGTTCTTGTGCTTCTTTTTGTTGTTTTTCATATTCTTCACTTCCATAAGGAGTATATCCAAAATTCTTAGGATCATGATGAAACATTTCTGTAAGAATTGCTTCTCCAAAAATTGAATTTTTATTTTCGTTATATTCTTCCCAATTATTCATAATTTATTTAGCCAATCCTATCTTCTATTGGACTTACTGACCACAAATGTCTTTGTTTTTTAACTCCGTTATTTTCTATATTATAAATCGTATGTTTATCTAATTTAAATTTTTGACCAGCATTAAGTAACATTTCTCTCTCTGATTTAAATGGAGACACGGTACTTACATAATGGCCACTAGTATACCCTTTGGGCAAAACATAATGTATTATATGTTGATCACTATCATCACCAATAGATTTTAGATTACTATGTTTTATGGCAATTTCTGGGTTTATGCTTGTTGATATATAAGATTTTATTTTAAATACACCATTACTATGATTAAAATGTTCTTCTGGATTAAATGGGCCGAGGCCCCCATACACCGAATGACTGCGAACTAATGGTTTTGTTTCGGTGAATAGATGTTGAAGATTTTCATGTGTAGTTTTCCACATCGGTCCCACTTTATCATGTAACAAATCACTATTAATAAAATGGGATGCTGTAGTAAATCTTCTAATAGCTGCTCCATGTCTATCTGCAGCATTACCATGAAGTTCACTTAACATTAAATGTTCGGAATCATATCCATCATCTAAAGGTTTTTTGGAGGCGGGAGACATAGACGATGTATTCCACATAAATGGAAGATTTTCTTTGTGTTCAAATCTTTCGTTTACTTGTTCTTCGTGTGGAACTACTGTCCAAATATGTCTTCTATTAATATCTTTACTATAATAACCACCATTACTAACAGAATTTACCACTTCGTGTTTTATCACTTTAAAATGTTGATTTTTATCAAGAGTAAACTCTCTTTCGAATTTAAATGAACTTATAGGAGCAACATACACACCTTTTTTATAACCTTTTGGAAGATGAAAATGTAGAATATGATTCTCACTTATTTGACTTTTGATTTTTCCATGATCGAGTTCTGATATAGTATATTTACTTTTTTTCTTAAGAAAACTCTCGACCTTACCGGGGTCAATAGATGTTGAAATAAATGCGGGGGAATGAATAATATTTCCCTCTTTCATTACATGTCTTGGATTTGATCCAAGACCTGAATATACATGAATATCATTATGAAGACCTTCAGGATTTACAAAATGTTTTATTGCCCTTGAAATATCGTTGGATTTTTTATTGAGTATTTCTTTAGCTTCTCTTTTGGTTTTTACCTTCCTGAAATCGCCCGTTGTATCATTATACACTTTTGGATAATGTTTTTTGGTTAAAGTTCCCAATATGTTGTGATTTATACCAGCACTTTGATCAGTATAATCATATAAACTTTGTGCTTCATTAGTTTGTCTATTTTTTTCTAAATGACCAAACTCTTTATTAGTAAGTTCATTATGTTGTTTTTCTCCTATCGTATCCATTTCCATTAATTTTGTAAAATTAAGTTCACTCATAGAATTTCTTGTAATATTTGGTGGTGTATTAAATCTTCTAAAATAATTTTTTGTATGTGAATACATTTCATTAATATCTTCATCGGTTATTTTTAAAGCAGCTTTTAACAATGCATTTTTTATGAGATCGTCGTTCATTATCCATCCAATTCTTTATTATATTTAGATAATAAAAAAGCCCCCGAAGAGGCTAATTATTTCAATATTTCTATTTTATCTTTGAATTATGGGATAATCTAATTCAACTGTACAACTACCAGATTCATCAACAATTTTATATTTTTCTAAAACACCATTATATGGATCGACTTCATTAGCAATATATTCTCTTGGTGGTATAGAAGGTTCTTCATCAGTAGAAAATGTATTTCCTTCTTTACCATATTGTTCTAAACATCTAAATGCTACAGTTGCAATTTGTAATATTTCATGTAAAGGCGCATTTCGTCCTTTACAATCTTTTATCCAACCGTCATGCGCTTCTTTAATTTCTGCTTGGAGTATTAAAATCCAACCCGCAAGATTTTGTTCTTTGTTTTTACCAAATTTATTGTCTTGATATTCTCTTTCTTCGAATATCCATTTAATAACTTCATCATCTGTATAACGTTTCATTATCTATCCTTTCATTTTGTATAAAATTTGTTTTCAAAACTTCATTTTTGTCCAATTCTATATTCATTCCTAATTCATTTAAAAGAATTTCTCTTAGTCTTGCATCTGGATCAATTCCATGTATACATTTTAAATCTTGATAAAATACATTAAAACTATATTCTCCCATAAAAGGTCTGTTATATATTTAAATAAATTTTTCCATTCATCGTATTTCATCATATTTCACATCCTCCTGGACCAGCACAAGCTAAATTTTCAGCAAGTTGGGTATTATCTTCCGTTTCAATTACTTTGTCTAAATTAATATCATGGATATGTTCTACCAATTCATAATATTTTTCTCTGGTAATATCTTCAAAAGGTGCCTGAATATATGTATGATCATTAAAAGGAAGAACTGCTAATCCTGTAAATGAATTTCTATTATACCACATCCAAGAGCCGACGTCGCTCCATTCTTCTGGTTTTATTGTAACAGTAGCAGAAACATTATTTTTATTAACACCTTTGCGATGACCAGGAACAATCCAATTTTTATATACTTTTGAAACTCGTTCTAATAATTCAAGAGCACTTTCTTGTCTGGTAATAGCATTATCTGGTGCTTTTTGTGGTATTGAAATTACTGCTTGTTGTGTTGGCCTAAAAAATTCATCTTCTAATATCTCTGGGTGATTTTCTGATAGAAATTTATATATAGATTCTTCTTTTCCAACTCTTAATCTTCTAATATAATAATCATTATGAAAAGCATGAATTCCTGATGATGTACCAAGACTAAGTGAACTTGTGTTATGACTAATCATACCATTTTCTAATTGATAAGTATGTGTATTTTCAACTTCAATATCAACTGTAAACTCGGGGTCTAATTTTCTTATAGATTTAATTTTCAACGTAACACATCTCCTCTTCCTTTTTTGTACTGTTTGTTATTATTTAAAAATACATCAAATGACATATTATTTTGCATTGTTTTTGTATATTTGTAATTATTTTTTCCATCACTATACCATATAAATCCTTTATTTTTATTGATTAATAGTTAATTATTTCATCTCCTTCTTGTAAATCTTCGGCCTTTTTCCAACCATTATTAGTTTTTAATTTATGATCTTTTGTTATTTTAATTATTGTACCATCCTCTGTTTCTATTTCATATACTGGACTTATACCATTAATATAGAGCTTTGTTACTTTTTCTAATTCATTATTTTCATTAAATATTTCTAAGTTTTGCTCGGGTTCAATCCAAGAATTAAAAGGTACTTCAAAAATATTTAAAGAAGTAAGAATAGAAACAACCTCAGACATACTTTTGATACCATCTTTAGTTTTGATTTTAGTATCAAGAGATAAACAACCTTCTGGTTTTACAGTTGTACATCTTGTTGCAGATTTTATGCCAATAATTTCACAAACTCTAGCATTTTCGGCTTTAACGATATTTGCTGCTTCTTTCATATTAAGATTCATTACAGTACCAGCAGCAATACCCGTCATACTAACGCCAATTAAAGCTTCTTTTTCGGTAGTCTTTTTCCATATATCACGAAGATAATGGAAATTTGTGTATGATGCTTGTAAACTGGCAATAAAAGCGGCAGCTTTTGATCTAGCATTATAATCTTCTTGATCGATTAAAGTTCCTGCATTAATCGTTACAAGATTACAAAACTGAAAAGGGCGCAGCGATATTTCACAACATGGATTTGTTCCAATATTTGGATCATTACTAAAAAATATTCCTGGTTCACCCGAACCTGATAATTCAATTTTTTTCCAAAGATTTAAAAATACTTCTTCATCAATAAGATGTCTTACGACCACCGCCGAATTATTTGATCTTGCTCTTTGTGGATTAGTTTCCCACCAATCACCAAATTTACAACTCAACATTTCTTCATCATCAATGTCAAATAATGATATACAAGCCGATCTTCTAATACCTCCAGCCAAAACAGCATCGGCAATATAACAACAAATATCATGGACTTCTAAAGAACTTAAATTATCACCATTTTCTTTTCTATCAAATATCTTTTGTATATTATGAAGACAATCTTTTAAAGGTTCGGGTCCAGGAGCTTTCCCACCCGCTGTGAGAAGAAGCATACCCTTCGCGCGAATATCAGAATAATCGAAGATTGGCATTGGTTTACCACAAAAATATGCCTTACAAAGCATACGGACACTTTCAGACCAACCCTCTATAGAGTCTCCAATTAAATAGCGTTTTGATTTTGTTGGTTTATTTATTGATGGTAATTTTTCAACATGTGCATTTTGAACAGAATATCCAACACCAGTTCCCGAAAGAAGAAGAAACATTACTTCAGAAAATGCAACATAATGATCAATAGGTAAAAACGCACAATTAAACAGACGAGTGTTATTTAACTCGATAGGTTTTCCCGCGAACTGCAATCCGCGCATCGAAGGTAGAACTTTTTTATCATATACAAACTTATATGCTTGATTAATTTCCTCAATTAAGTGGGGAAATTTTTCAATATGCATATTTTTGTTACGTGTAACCAATTCTTCCCAATTTTCTCTACGTTTTAAATTTGGTAGATACTTTGCATATTTCATATGAATAGTTAAATTCGAGAGAATAGATTGAGTTACATCCATAGGTAAATTATATCCTTAAGTTAGATTTATTGTTGATTGTTTAAGCTTTGACCGAATTGGGTATAAAACATTGTCCTTTAATAAGGATAAAATTTTCTCCATCCGTCGTAACTATATTTTTGACAAATTGTTTTGCTAATATATTTTTTGTCAATTCAATATTAGCATTTCCTACCCAATTTTCACATTCTTTTCTAGTTACAAAATGGTGATTAGAAACGACGATTACATCTTTATCTATATTAGATGCTAATACTGCACCATATTCGATATAAAATGGTTCGTAAACAAAAGGTGTTGTAAATGCTTCCAACATTATTACTAAAACTAAACCAATAGTAACTAATGCTGTTTTCATTTTATACCTCTTTGTTGGTGCTTAGGTCTTATTTAGAAAATTGATTTACAGAGAATTAAGATATTCGGCTATGGATGGAAATTCTTTTACTAAAAGATCTCTAGTTTTCTCCGCTAATTCAACATGTTCTTTTTGCGCTCCATTTATTTTTGATCTTACTCTAATCCAGTGTATGAAGTCGCGGAGAGTTGCGGTTTGGTACATCGTAGATACCGTTAAACCTTCGGGCAATACAACTCTTGCACATTCTTTGGCTATACCTTGTTCTAAAGCCCATCTATATGCCTTTTCTGAAACATTTTTTACTTCTTCTTGTAATATATTCCATTGTAATTGTAATTCGTTATCTTCAGTTTCAACAGAATTTTGCCGGTTCTTTTTATCTTGTAATCTTGCTTCTCTTTCGGTAAAAAATTCCAACGCTTCTGCATATCTTTGACTAAATTCTTGAAAATGTTGTGAAGAATGTCTCAATACTTGTCTTCCAATATCTCTAGTTAATTTCGCTTCTATACTAATTGAAACTTGTTCAAATACGCTCCAATGACCATTGTTTATACAGTATTGTAAAAGTTTAGATGCTGTTTTTGTATTGTTTTGGTTTGATGGATTTGATACTCTGGCGGTATATGCCAAGAATTCATCGGGCGTAAGTCTAACTCCATTGTTTTCTATAAGTGGTTGGGTTATTGCTACTAATTTTACTTCATACATTTAACATTTTCTCCATGTCGCTAATTTCAATTCTAATTCTAAACCAGTAAAAGTATTATCTTTTATGATTTTCAATATTTCTTCTTTTGTTAAGCCATTACAAACAGCTTCGTTTATGTCTTTACCAGGAAAATTTTTTGGAAGAAGACAAACATTACAATTTAATTTTACCAATTTTTCTATATTCTTCATTATTTCAATATTTCTTATATCTCTATCAGGAATATAAACAATTTTACTATTTGGAAACAATGAGTTAGATCTTGATAAATCACCTTGAAGAGTAGCAATACAATTTGGAACAAAAAAGGCGTCTATTGCCCCTTCTACAACATATATTGTATAATTTGGATCGATATTATCAAGATTAAAAATCTTATCATGATCTTCATCAAATCTTATTGTAATATATCTTAACTCGGATTTATTTCTAAGGTCACGAGCCGATACACCAAACAAAACACCATTACGATCAAATAATGGTAAAACTAATCGAGGATCAATTTTTTGCTTATCGTATAATTTATCGGGAATTATACTATTAATCCATTTGGAAAAATGGGGGGTATAATATAATTTATAGTGAGTTTCGGATGGAATTAAACGATTCACCACATATTTTTTTGCGGGATGATCGGAACTCAACGAAGAAATTTTCTTTAAATTTTTAAGTACAGGAGGTACTTTATAAACTTCTTCTTTTTTAACTTCTGGCTCAATTTCCTTTTGGTTTTGGAAAGAGTCCATTTGATATTCTCGATATAGATCTTTATCTAAATTTTTAAGAAATATCCAAAATGGTTTACTATATTGGCAATTTTGACAATAAGCTAGGTAATTATCGGGTTTTCTTATAAGATAAAATCTTGCTTTAGTTTTTTTCTTTTGGCTATCATTACAAATAGGACATCTACATCTAAAGGTCCCTTGTTTGATTTCCTTAAAGTATTCAAATCGACTTGATATTAATCGGATATATTTCTGGTCTAAAAATACTGTATTCATTTCACCTCAAACATAATTATAGTAGTATTTTAGTCAAAAGTCAAGTATTAATGACCAATATGCACATTTAAATAAGTTCCAACAATTAATATAATAAGGCCCCAAACACCCGATCCAACAATTGTAAATATTCTACGTCTTAAATTATCGTTAGAAATACTTGTTTTAATATCGGCCAAGGCATCATTAATTTTTTGAATTTTATCGGGAATATCATGATTAATAAGTTGATCAACTTTATCAAATCTAGTATCGGTGTTTTTATTAATTAATGAATTTATTTGGTCGCGATTAGTTTTGATTTCTTCCTCGATATCGGAAAGTTTATCATCCAAACGTTTCATAGTTTCTATAATTAATTTACGGTAGCTATCCCAACCCTCGGTTGTGCTATAATTTTCATCGGGCAAATCGTTGTCCTTTAACGCTTGGAGACCTTTTTCTTATTATTTAGAGATCTTGGTCTTGCAATGCTACTTAATTCTCTGATTTCCTGAGCAGAAGCCTTAGATGGACCCTTATTTCCATGTAAATTATTAGAAAGAATTTCTATAAAATCAATGATTTGAGAAATTGGTTTTTCTGTGGTATCGATGGTTATATATGGAGTTTCTACTAACATTATATAAGTCCTTTTGACATTTTGCGTTTTACTAAACCAAGAAGAACATTGGCTGCTCTATATTTTGATTTTTTTAAATTAACTCCAGGTTCACCTTGGG
>Ga0302186_10003332_pt1 | contig 11805 bp, 12 predicted proteins | sample II_Bog_E1_2_FD_198782 | JGI IMG/M metagenome (GOLD analysis project Ga0302186, IMG submission 198782) | Peat permafrost microbial communities from Stordalen Mire near Abisko, Sweden - II_Bog_E1_1 | ecosystem: Environmental > Terrestrial > Soil > Wetlands > Peat | place: Sweden: Abisko...
TTTGAGTTTTTTATGAAAAAATAATTGTTTTTCAAAATTTTAGATTTTAAAAAAAATTTAAATAAAATTTGAATATTATCATGAACTTTAATTTTGATTACGAAAGATTTTAAAAGACAAAATTTAAATTAGTTTTAATTAATTTTAGAACGGAAAAATGCCAAAAATGCTCTTTTTTTTTGATTTTCCATCCTTTTTGTCTTTTTTTCTTTCTTTTTCCTCTTCTATGGTTTCCATTTTCCTTTTGACATCTTTCAGTTTTTCTTCATTTTTCCTTTGCTCGTATTGACTATTGAGTTTATCATTAATAAAATCCAGCCATTTATGAAAAGGAATGTTCAATTTTTTTATTTCATCATAAAAACTGCTAGTTTTGACCTATATTTTGTAAAAAAAAATTCAATTTCATCAAACATAATGAATGTTTAGTTACATCTATGATATCATCACAATATTTGGAATTTAATTTCGCTGATATGCAAGTCAAGATAAAATAATCCTTTTGTAAATTATATGAGATACATATTCAAAAATTTAAAAATATACTTGATAAGGATCCCATTTTTTTTCATTGCTTTTCTCTTCTTTTTTTGCTTTATTAGAAAATGATGAACTATTAAGAGCAGTAATTTTTTCAGGTTTCTGTGAAGATTCTGGCTTTTGATAAAACTCGAAAATATCAAGAACATTATCTTTTTCCTCTTCATTTGGAATCGCAAACGATTTACAATTCATTTTTTTGCAACCTGCATTTCTCGAACTCTTTTGGGGACTTTGGAATGGCCCCACACAGATATTATCTAATTGTTCGAATAAAGAAGGAGATCTTTTTGGAACTTTTCTTTCTTCACCTCCTAAAAACCCTGAATTTGTCAATATTTCATTGCTTTTGCACTCTTTTAATTATTTTGAATAATTTCCGAAATAATTTAAATTAGGGACTTGAAATTGGTTGTCGCATTAAAAGTGTGTCACTTTTCTGCTCTTCTTCATTTATATTTATGTAAGTTTGTTGCTTTTCTAACTGAAGAAGTAAATTTTGACATTTTTCTTCTAAAGATTCGTTCATTTTATTCAAATCTTTTAATTCTACATCTTTCCCTTTTAGCATTTTTTCGAGTTGTTTTATTCCTTTGGATCATTTTTACCACAAATATTTTTTGAGATCAAAAAATATACTTAATGTCTGTTCTTCTACTTGATTTTCAAGTAAAAAATATTTGCTTTGCAAATCTGATATTTCTGTTCGTAAATTCAGGACCTTAGCTTTTTTTTTGAAAAAAAATAATTTGGGGACTTACTAATTTACTAAACAATAAAATTTACTATTAGATTGCTCATTTTTTTGCTTTAAAAAGATATTTTCTTCTTTCAGCAGCATATTTGTATCCATAAGAGGATTTTCATATATTTTCAATTGCTTTAAAGAAATTTGATAAAAAATGTTTTATTATTTTTGAACCTCATTTTCATCTGCTAAATGATTAAAGTTTTGCAATTTTTCTTTGTACATTGTGTTTTCTATTAAGATCTTATTATATTCTTCAGATAATTTGGAGATTTCTTGCATAAATTCTGAATTTTTGGAGGAAATGTTTCGATAAATTTCCTGAATAGTAAGTAATTTTAGAGAATTTTTTCAAAACAAAAACTCACATAATATTCATTTTTTGTTTTATTTAAAATTTGAACATCTAGCTTTAAGTTTTCCTTTTCTTCCAAAAGATTATTCCATTTCTCTTCCTGTTTTTCTACCAACGAACCTTTTTTTCATTAAAAACTAAATATTTTTAAAAATCATAAAAACCAAACTTGTCTTTTCAAGCAAAATTTTGAGGTAATTTTGTCTCAAATAAAAGTTTTTAAACATGAGCTCTATAAAATCTACAAAAATTACATTACAATTTTAAAAGATAAACAAAAAAAAACCATCTCTATCCTCATATTCATCTTCCTGGTTGATATCAAGAAATTGAGCAATGACGATATTTAATTCTGAAAGAGTATTTTTCAAGGGCTCAAAAATGGAGTATTCTTCATTGTTTTCATAGGAAACAGAAGATTGGGTTTTTATGTGAAGAATTTGTTCAGCCATCAACGCAAAACATTTAATTATAAAAATAATTAAAAGGAAAACTATTTAATTAACAAAGGAAATTCTTTTTGAACAAAGAAAAATTATGAAATTTAAGGCATTGTTTAATTTTTCGGTTTTTCAAAATAAATTTTTTTCATTTTCATATCTGAAAACATCTATTTTAATTTTTAAGAATATTAAAAAAGATAATTTTTTTACCAGAAAAATCTGGAAAGAGTTTGATGAAGAATCTGTTCTTGAAAAGAAAATATCTGTGATTTCACTGCTGTTTTCGTAATTTGGAAATTCATTGATTTTGCTTCCAAAAAAATGTTTAATAAATTAATATAAATTAAAAAATGTTACAAGAAACTTTGACCTTTCCAACCCAAATATTCTTGCAAGAAAAAATCTTTGTTGAATGATAAAAAGGAAATTTCATAGGAATCCTTTTTATATATATAATATAATAATAATTATTTTTGAAAAATAAATCCAATTAATCAACCGGAACATAAGTCACTAAACAAAGTCCACACAAATTTTCAAGGAAAACAAACCTTGATTTAATCAAATGGCCATTTCCCCTAAAATATTTTATGTATAAATGAAAGTATTTTAAAGAATAAATACAAATAACGCTCAATAGAAATTAAGTCATTTGATTTATGATTATTCTTGGAATTTTGGTAAGCTAAGGCAACGTTATTATGATTTTTAATTCTGTAGATCACGTTGTCTGAACATAGAACATTGCAAAAATTTTCAAAGAAATCCCATGAAACAGTCTATATTTTAATAAACCTTTTTTCATTAATATGTTAGAATTATATACCTCGATATTGTTGTGGAATTCGAAACTTTGGGAATCCCAAGTGCAGGTCTCGTAAATATAAACTTGGTTAGATCTTTGTTTTTATCTTTTTATTTTTTTGTTTGCAAATGAATATGGTTTACTGATTTGAATAGAGCGCTAAGAAAACGCCTGAAGGGCTAAATTCAATTATTTCGACCAAAAAGGAAATTCTTTCAGTGAATGATTTTTTCTCTAAAACATTGTAGACATGGATTTTATATTCAAGTTTATTCAAGGCAAGAACAAGTCTAAATAAAATTATTAAGGATAAAGAATATGTGAGTTTGAACTTTCCATTTGGAGAAAAAAACACATTTTCTGCTTCTGCTTTAATAACATCTTGGATATCCAATTGTCTGTCTTGTAAATGTTGCAAAATGTAAATGGATTCTCTCGAAAATAAATTTATTGATTATTTTTTTTAAGAAAAAACTTGGTTCCAATGGCAAAGTTCCCTTTAATATTAGGATTACATGTGATGAATTGGACATCGCGTATTCCGAATTTGGAGAGATCCAATGGTTCTAAAAAAAATTAGCAATACAATTTTTGTGCATGAAAAAATTATTATTTTTTACCTGATGAAGCTTGTGATTCGATGTTTATACAAAAAAACTTATCTCTTTCGAATACGCAATAGATCTCATAGGGAAGGAAAAAACAATTGAGATCATAGGCTTTAATGAGTTGGTCTTTTTGATGTGCTTTTTGTTCTTTTTCCAAGAGCAAGGAGTTCAAATCCTTTCCTGTCATCCAAGTCCTTGATTTTAAGGTCCAAAGCATTTGGAAAAGGAATCTGTTGATTTACTTTATTTTTGAAGACGAAATTTCATTACTTCTTTGATGAGGAACTATTCAAGCTTATTTTTTCGTAAATATTTTTTAGACCAAATGGACATTTATATTTGTAGGTATTATGATCTTTTTCATTTTCAACCTCTAAAATAAAATCATTCTATGCTGGTGAAATAACTTTTTATAAGTTACGAATGTCTCGTCTCGAAAGAATTTTATTGAGGTCCACAACATTCAAAAGATGGTCTTCTTCTTTCAATGAAAATTCCATTAAATTTTGGGGGGTTTTATTTAAATTAAAAAAAAAAAGGCTTAATTCAAAAAAAAATTTGTTCTTAGGTAAAAATTTTTACTTCTTTGAAGAAGAAAATTAAAGCCAGGAGATAATTTTTATTTTTAATAATTTGTTTTTGTTTCATGCTTTTGCCGAAAATTAAAATTCAAAGCAACTTTTGTATCGACAGCCAAAACAACATCCAAAAAATCGACATCCATGTCATCAACAACCACATTGAAATTAATAATATCAAAGACGATGAGCCCCTCTCAAATTACATCAATGAGGATTTCATTTTGAATTTGTTGGGTATTTTTGAAACTTCGATAATAACTAAATTGTTTAAAAATTAGAACAAAAAACCCGAAAACTTTCAACAATGCCAAAAGTTGTAATGGCAGATGCTTTGCTCGATATAAGAGATTCAATCCCCCAACATGATTCTATTAATATAATTAACGACAACAAATCCAAAAAAATGAGGTTCTTTTTCCAACGATTATTCTTAATAATTATAATTTTTTTATGCTTAGAAAAAATAAAAATGAAATAGAAAAAGTCTATGAAAAAGTGAAAGTGCCCAATACGATAAAAGAAGACAAAAAGAAGGGACAATTATTAGACAGAAAAGCCAAGGAATTTAAGAAGCAAAACAATGTGATTTCTATTACGGAGGATATGTTTTGAACATCTTGGAAAAATAACGTTTTTTGGTTTTGTTCCTGAAAATTAAAGACGCTTCCAAAAAGCAGTTCTCTTTCTTTTCTTTTATTAATGCGAACTTTTCGAATTTCTTAAATTAAAACCACGATTAAAATTTACAAAATCATATTAATCAGAAATAAGCAAAAAACTTTGTTCTCTTAAAAGAAAAGGTACCAATTTTACTTCAACACAAAATGAATCAAAACTTCATTCCAATACCAAAAGTGAACTTCATCCATACTAGAGATGAGCTCAGGCCAGAAATAGATGATCTTACAACTCAGGAATTCATCAATAAAAAGCGCAAACTTTCTGAAGATTATTCTCAAGGGTCAACCAACACCAGAAAGGAATCAATGAACGACAGCTTCACATGTATAAAAAATAATTCTGCAATCCCTCTGAAAAATACATCCTCTGACTTCTCTGTAAATATTCCGAAACCTATTCGGCCATGTTATTCCAACAAAAAAATTAACAATCCTGGTTTAAATAACGCATTCAATGAAAGCCAAAAGTTAGTTGATAAGCTTTTGAAAATGAAGCTGAACGATATGAAGCCGATAACAGATTATTTGCAGAAACAACAAGAAGTTGAAAAACATGCGTCTGGCAAAGATAGGGAAACCAAAGATGAAGCAAAACCTGATGATCCCAAAAAAATTGCAAATGATAAATATTCTTCTTTCCCGCTTTTTTACTTCCCTTTCGGAGTTCCTCTTGGTAAAACCACATTTTCCGAATTTTTGCATAGCTTTGAAGAAATGAAGAAAACATCATCACAGACCCCTTCTATCCAATTCGTTGGACCTTTGACTTTGGAGGAAAGGAATCAGAAAGTCAAACGATATTTAGAGAAGAAGAAAAAAAGAAAATGGAAATATGTCAGATATAATATCAGGAAAGATCTCGCTGATCAGAGACAAAGAGTACAGGGACGGTTTGTCAAAACCAACAAAATCAAGTTCCCTTTTATGATCACTGAAACAAAAGGCCCGCTAGGAATGAGCGACAGTTTCAATGCTGATAACAAGAGCGAAGGATGTTTTATGGAACAATCCAATAATTCGTTGTAAAAAAAATATATCTTGTTTTTTAATTTATGCAGCTATAAAACACAATCGCCTTTTTTATTTTGACAGTAATTTTCTGTGTAAAAATCTAAAATAAATCTCATTCTCAGTTTTTTTACTTTCGGTGTATTGGATTATTATTATAGAAATTCCGAATTTTTTAAAATTAAAGTTTTTTTTTTAAATTTCTAATTTTTTTTTTTTAAAAATAAAAAAAAATACAAAGGAAAAAAATTAAAAATTAAGAAATTAAAGAAAATACACAGATTTCTAATCCCATTAAAAGTTTAAAACACAATATTACATTTTCTTAGAATTTCAACAATAAATGTTATTAATTAAGAGGGTGTCATTATCTCCCTATTTTTTTTCCTAAAAAAGACATTATTTTCAATTTCTTCATCTAATTTTTCCGAAAATTCTAAAATTTGTGACTTTGACAATAATAGTTCCCTTTGCAGGTCTTCCTTTTCTTTTCTCATTTGAGATACTTGATTTCTGAGATCCTGACTAATTTTTTGTTCGCAAACGAGTTCATTATTCAAGCTGCTTATCATTACTTTATCCTTTAAAGTATCGATATTGATATCTGGCATGGTATTTTTGAGAAAATCTACATAAGTTAAAGAGGCCTTCAAATTATCGAATCTATTTTCTAACAATTTCTTATGATTGAACTCCAACATATTGAAATATTCATTTTCTAGAGTCGAAATTTTGTTCTCGAGGAGTTGATTATATTCAATATGGTATTTGATGTCTTGATTCAGCGAACGATATTTTTGCTGCAAATCAATGAAGTTCGCTGCTTCCTTTAAATATAGTTTCTTCCAATCAATTTCCTCCATTTTTTCTATTTGATCAAAACATGAAAATTCGATTTTTTCATCATCAGACATTGAAAAATTTAAAATTTAAAAAAAACTGTTTTCTTTTTATGAATAAAATCAGAAAGGAAGAAAATTTAATCTAAAATTTTGAAATTTGTTAAAATTATCAAAGGCCAAGATTTTCTCAAAACATTTCGCATCTAAATCCATTTTTCTTATAAAAAATAAAAAAATCATATCCAAAAAAAAAAAAATGCTCGGTCCTGAAATTATTTATTTAAACTCGATCCCTTCCATTGTGCAATCCATCAAGTCGAAATTTCCTTCCTACCAATACCTCATTTTAACAGATGAACATCTATGCAAAATTCACCTGCCACCCTTTCAAGCAGAAATGCAATCCCAAAATATGAAATTCCTCACCTATATTCTTCCTTCTGGAGAACTCAACAAATCAAATGATAGCATTGTCAAGGTTCAGGATTTCATGTTTAGCAACCATTTCAACCGAACTGACATGTTAATTGCGTTAGGTGGAGGGCTTCTGACAGATTTTGGAGGATTCATGTCATCCATTTATATGAGAGGTGTGGCTTTCATTAATATCCCGACGACGTTGCTTTCTATGGTGGATGCTAGCATTGGGTCAAAAACCGCTATTAACACCAAATTTGGTAAGAACCTCATCGGCGCATTTTATGATTCCAAGGCAATTTACATAAATGTTAACTTTTTGAAGACTTTGGATGATAGGAATTTCTCCAATGGGTTCGGTGAAATTATCAAGGCTGCGCTTCTGCTCGATAAAGATTTGTTTCAGACGCTGGAGAGTTGCAATGTGCAGGAATTGAAGGAAAAGAGCGAGAAGGAGTTGGAAAACATCATCAGACGAAGCATCGATATTAAGTTGTTTTTTGTGTTAAAGGATAAAAAAGAGTCACATTTGAGAAAATTGTTGAATTTAGGGCACACGATAGGCCACGGCATAGAATACGCCTTGCATGAGGAGCTATTGCATGGGGAATGTTTGGGTATAGGGATGATGAAAATGTTGGAGATTGGGATCCGCAAAAAGATTATTGAGGAAGATGTTGGGTTTGAATTATCAAACCGCTTAAAAAACGTTTTGGAGAGGTTCCATTTGCCGTATAAGGTGCCAGCTGAATTGAATTTGAAGAATGTGTTGTTGAATATGATGTCAGATAAGAAAAATGAGGCCCAAGAGATCAGATTCGTGTTCATCAAAGACATCGGAGTATACTACGAGAAGAGCGTTCCGATTGAAATTCCTTTGATTATGGAAGTTCTTTCTAACAAGATTCATCCAATAAGTTGTGTTTTGCCAACAGAAAATATCCCTTTCGAACCTGAAACTGTCGGGTCAAAATCAATTACAAATCGAGTGATATTGATGGGCAGTTTGGGAGAAGGAGTCATTGAGATAGAGAATTTCCTCCAAGCCGAAGATACGGAGGTTTTACTTGAAGCTTTGAAGGAATTGGGTTTATGTCATGTCATAGAGGAGAAGAAGAATAAATTGATCATGAAAGGAAATGGTGGGTGTTTCAAGGAAATTATACGAAGCAAAGAGATTGTCCTAAACATACAAAACTCTGGGCTGAGCGCAAGATTCCTTTTAACTTTATTGAGTTTCACTCCAGGTGTTTTCGTTTTGACAGGAAATGAATATATGAAGAAACGACCGATGGGAGATTTGATCAAGGCTCTCAAAAGCAACACTGATTGTGAGTATGTTTTCTTGGAGAAAGAAGAATGTCTTCCCATAAAAATCATCAATGATAAGAAAAATCATGGATTAAAGGGAGGGAATATACTCTTAAATTCTAAAGCGAGTAGCCAATATGTTAGTGCTCTGCTTCTTTGTGCTCCATTCGCCAAAAGTCCAGTGACAATAACTTTGGAAGAATTGAAGGAAAATGAAGAAATAACGTCTGAACCATTTATTGAGATGACTTTGACTCTGATGAAAGAATTCGGAATTGAAGCGAAAAAGGTCAGTTTTAATTCTTATTTTATTCCTAATGGAACATATAAAAACCCGGGAAAATTTGCTGTGGAACCTGACTTCACCGCATTAACTTATGACCTCGCTTTCGTGGCTCTTTTCGGTGGAAGCACTAAGATCAAGCATATTAGTAAATTTCTCTTTAATATTATTTAAATAAAAATAATATAAAGGCAAAAATCCCTTGCAAAATGACGCAAACTTCCCACAGGAAGTACTTACTAAACTCGGCTTAGAAGTAGAAACATTATCAAAGGAAAATTCCATCATTGTTAAGAGAAATATTAAGCAACCTTTAACTCCAATCACTGTCAATCTCAACAAATTTCCTGATTGTTTCTTAACCTTAGCAATAATAGCAAGTCAAATCAATGGTGTCACCAAAATCAGCGGCATTGCCACCCAAAGGCTAAAAGAATGTAATAGACTGAAGACTGTTTGCCAAAATCTCATAAAGTGTGGCATATTCTCTCATGAAACTGCAGATGGATTAATAATTTATGGCAAAGTTCTCAATAAAATCGACACCAACCACGTACAAAAGAAAAACATCATTATTGAAACCAACAAGGATCATAGAATCGCAATGGCCTTCACCATTTTGGCAGCATACTTCGAACATATCAACCATCCTTTGAAATTAATGATAGATGATAAACATTGTGTCAATAAAACATTTCCTGAATACTTCTTGCATTTGCAAAAAACATATGGCATGAAATTCGAAGGAGAATTTGTCTGGAACTCTAAAAGGGAAGATTTTGACGCTGATAATCAAACCAATCAAAATTACTTGAATCATAATTATTTGATTCTTGTGGGAATGCGAGGGGTTGGTAAATCAGCAACTGCACAGCTTATTGAGAGAAAATTAGGTTGGAAAAATTACGATTTAGACAGTATAGTTCTGGAGAGATTCCAAGAGAATCACCCATCGATAGGATCTTTAAAGGAGATGGTGGAGAAATTTGGTTGGAGTTCTTTTCGGGAATTTGAGAAAAAGATTTTCTATGAGTTTATGCAGAAAATAATAGAAAAAGAGCTGTTGAATTGCGTGATAAGTTGCGGAGGAGGGATTGTGGAAGAGGATGAAAATTATGAGTTATTGGGAATGATGGATCATGTTGTCTGGATAGAAACTTCTGATATTGATGAGACTCAAGGAGTTGCGATTTGTGATAAAAATAGGCCTGACTATGAAAACGAATCCTTTTTGCAGGTTTATAACAGAAGAAAAGAGAGATTTGAACATGTGAGCAATCATATAATATGCATTCCGGGGAAAAAACAAGTGGAAGCGATAGAGAATATAAATTATTATCACCAAATAGAAAAGTTGAAATTTAATCAATTGAGACACATTATAGAGAATAACAATTATAAATTCCTATTGAAAGAAAACACTTTTTTCCTTTGTGTGAGTCTGGAGAAAACTGATCAATTAACAAAGGAGGAGTTTTTCTATATAAGAAACAATTATACAGCATTGGAGATTACTATTTCTGACTTTGTGATATCTCAACTTGGCCTGAACTTGATCAACCCTCAAGAAGGAGTGTTGATAAATCTTGTCGAGGGCATTCGACATAAAATTGCAAGAGCCGCTTATTATTTGGAGAATTTTGAAATTATCATCACTTTAAGAACGGAAGGCCGCAATTTCGAGATGTCTAATCGAGTCTATAATTTCATTATAAATCAACTAAGGAAGTCGAGCAACAACTTGATTTTTGACTGCGAATATAGAGTCAATAATCTAGCTTTTCTCAATAGTTTTGCCGGGCAACATCAAAATATTATTCTTTCTAAGCATTTCTTTGACGCCAGCATTTCAGAAGATAATGTGATGAAGGAATTTGAAAAAATGTACGCTTTTGCTGAATACCACCATAAATCAGTCAAATTGTTCAAATTCATCCTTCCTTCCCCAGTAACCAACTCTTTCATTGAAGATGTTAGAAACAAGGCATCTGCTCTCCCGATGCCGAATCTCATATTTAAATTGGGTCTTGAAGGTCGATATTCTAGAATTGAAGCTAAAGTATACCTTCCCGTCTTTGACTCGAAAATCATGAAGGCCGTGGTTGAGGGCCAATTGCAGAAAATAGATGTTCTACAACTAAGAAGAGAACTTTATTTGGATACTGTGCTCACAAAGAAATTCTATATCATTGGGGATAACATCAATAAATCCTTAAGTCCAAAGATCCATAATTTCCTCTTCCAGAAAGCCGGACTCTTAGACCACTTCTATGATTTCCGAAATGTGGAAAAAGAAGAAGATTTGGGTAAGGTGTTGAATGAGAAAGATTTTGTAGGGGCATCAGTTACAATACCCTATAAAAAAGCCATCATCAAATATTTGGATTTTTTGGTGGGACAAGCAAAGGAGATAGGAGTAGTCAATACAGTAGTTAAATGCCAGAATAAATTTTATGGATTCAATACAGATTGGTATGGTATTTTCCACGCATTCAATCAGAAAATGAATGAACTTGGTTGGACACACCTAAAAAACCATATTGATGTTAAGAAATATGTGCTAATCTTAGGAGCCGGAGCCACTTGCGAGACTGCTGTGCATACTTTCTCGAAGTTCATGAATTTCGAGATTTTGATTCTGAATAGAAGCAATAGGAGATTTGCGAATTTGGAAACCAAAGGAGTCAAAAAAGGGCATTTGTTTGCAGATGTCAAAGACTTTGAGAAATTTTATTTGGAAAATATCATGGACAAAAATTCTGAAATTGTTTGTGTGTTTAATACCATTCCAAATGAAGAGGCTGTGCCGATTTTGAAAAAGATTGATGAAAAAATCCTAAAGAGCGTGTTTGGGGGCAAATGCATCGTGTGTCATTTGATGTATGCTACGAAAGAAACGGAATTTTTGAATTTTGCGAGGACGTTGGGAACTTGTCATGTAATTTATGGGATAAATTTGCTGATTCACCAAGGAAAGCTGCAAAGCCAAATTTTCAGCCAAAAAGAATTTAGCTTTGAGACAATTCAGAAGCACTTAAAAGTGTAAAGCTTTAAATGATAAAAAAAAAACTTAGACAAGAAAAGAAGAACAAAAAAATTTTTTGGTTTTTTTATTTGAAAAAAAAAAATTATAAAATAACTTAAAAAATAAAAATTTTATAAATAAATGGGGAAAATTCTTATA
>Ga0302186_10003333_pt1 | contig 11805 bp, 16 predicted proteins | sample II_Bog_E1_2_FD_198782 | JGI IMG/M metagenome (GOLD analysis project Ga0302186, IMG submission 198782) | Peat permafrost microbial communities from Stordalen Mire near Abisko, Sweden - II_Bog_E1_1 | ecosystem: Environmental > Terrestrial > Soil > Wetlands > Peat | place: Sweden: Abisko...
ATTAAAAATTTTGAGTAATTTTTCGAATTTTTTTTTGTTTTCCTGATTAAAAATATCCAGTTAATTTCCTTTTTTATTCCTTTTTATAATCATGTAAGATTTCTCCGTGGCTCAAATTCATTTGTGCCTTAATTGTGAATCCTTCAAGATTTTCCCTAACTTTTAAATCTGCCATTGGTGCATTCACATGTTCTTTCATTTCAATTTTAGTTTCTCCGCAAAAAGCAGAATCCACAACAATATCTTCATGCTGGACTACTATTAATTGAGCAATGTCAACTTTCCCTTGTTCAGCGCTTGGGATTAATTTCAAATGTACTATTGGAACTTTGAGAATTTTTTCCGCTTCTTTTTTGTCCATTATTTTCTGATGATAAGTCATGGTTCCCATCATTATTTCTTCTTCATTATATTTCAATGTCGATACTATTGTATCTTTTCTGGTTTCTATTTTCGGATATCCAAATTTAGCAGGAACTCCATAAACCTCTCTCCCAACAGTCCTGGTTGCACTGCAATCTACATATCCTTGAACCCCAAAAAACATATATTTCCCGTTAAAATAAACAGGAACAAACATCTCACATTTATTATATTCACTTAAACCTGTGGCCTCAGTTTTGGTGAATATAATAAAAACTTCATTATTTTCATTAGGAATCAAAGGCTCCGGGATTGATCTTGCAATAGATTCCGGATCTGATTTATAACGGAATATCATTTGTTCTAGCTTTTTGTATTGGAAACTGACCGCCCCATAGCTTGGAGCCAAAATTGGCATGCATCGAGATTTCAATAGATCTGGGATTCGTGAAAAATCTAACTTGGAAGGATGTTGCTTGTCACTCCAATCCAAATTCTTATATTCTTCAGGATGCTTTAAGTAATCATAAAAGATTTTCCCATAAGGCAATGTCATATCTGCAATGATATGCTTGCCACCAAGAACTCTTTTGATTGGAAGTCTGAAAGTTGGGGCATTCACATGAGCACGAAAATTCAATCTCGCAGGACCCTCCCAAGCCTCTTTAATTATTATGTCTTCCATATTATAACTCACAAGTTGAGCTATATCAGGCTTTTTGCCATCAGGACCAGGAATTAATTTAAAATTACATTGTTTCTTTGCCATTGACTTTTTAGCCTCGACTTCAGAAATCTTCTTGAATTTGTAATTCATGGTTCCCATCGCAATTTCCTCGCCAGAATAAGTCAATTTCCCAATTAAAGTGTCTGTTTTCGTGAAAAGCTTGGGTTTGCCAAACTTTTTGGGGAAACCCCAAATTTCTCTGCCCGCAGCGATTGGAGGCTCATTATCCAGAAACATTTGAAGCACGAAATTTATGCTTTCCCCGTTATATTCGCAAGGGATGACAGCTCCTGATTCACTATATGAGCCAAATCCATAACTGTCAGGCATATTTATCCATTCATAATTAACTATGTTTTCTTTGCTGGGCTTCAAAGGTGAAGGAACAACTTTACGAAGGGCTTCGGGATCAGTTTCATAGGAAATTATCAGGAATTCTCGGTTAATAAAACGATAAGGGCCAAATGGATAGGAAGGCGAAATGATTGGGGTCGAGGAAGAATGCAAGATTTTGGAAGGGGTTATTCGATGGGAAAGATAAGCTTGGTTTCCTGAGAAAAAGAAATGGGGAAGGGAGAACAATGAGAGACAGGATCGCTTGGACATTTTAGTTATATGGACATCCGTTAATTTGAATTTTTTTATTTAAATTTTTTCTTTTCTTTTTATATTTTTGTTTAGCTTAAAAAATGATATTCAAAATATGAATTTTTTATTTTTTGGCTACACCATTTGTATATATAATAAGATAAACTCGTTAAGAAATTCATTTGGTCAAATCAAAATTTTAGGTGTTTCAAAAACTTTGAATTATTTTTTTCTTTTTTTCAACAATTATTTCGGTTTTTAAATGTTCAAAATCTTAATTTAACATTAAATTCTCAAATAAAAATAAAACCCATCCCAAAATATGATTAAAAAAAGGCGAGTCACTGAAAGAAAAGAGGCTGTGGGGGTTTCTGCACCGAATTAGCAATGATCATTGCATTCGGAATTTTGACAAACAACGAGGAATACTACTTACCATGTTCCCAGAGCAGTTCCACCTATCAATGGTCTGTCATCACATTTTATTCGTATATAGCGGTTTTTGTGATTCATCCAATTTTGACATGCATTGAAAAAAAAACTTCTGGAAAAATATTTTTGTGTTTCGCGTTTGTGGCAAGACTAGCTGCTCTTGTAATAATCCTCGTATGTTATGGAGGCTTAATTTATGCCTATGAGTATGAAGATTGTGGTTCTTTGACTACACTTGCCTTAGTTTATATCATTCTTATCAGTATTGGTGCTAGTGGATTAGGTCTTGTGGTCTGTGGGTTGTTATGTGCTTGCATTATTGGATCAGGAGCAGTTATAGCTCTCAAAGCTTCTGAAAATTCCAGTCAAACGCATCAAAACGCCGCTGCAAATTCCAATCAAACGAATCAAAACGCTGGAGGATATAATGCCTTTGAAGAAGAAAAAGTCTAAGCTATTGTATATTTTTTTAATTGTTTTTTTTCAAAATTCATTTTGGAAAAAATATATCAAAAATTCAAACAATTATTTGTGTTGAAAACAAACAAAAAATGGAATTTAATTAGAATTTATTTTAATAAAAAAAAAAATTTATTGAAATAATTAATTTTAGTAAAAAACCTTAATTTTGGATAAATTCAAACATTTTTTTAAGCGTCTTTCTTTAAAACTTATATGGAAATATTTTCCTAAGATTATAGATCTTCTTTTGTTGTTGAGGAGTCCAACCTTTCCTATTATTGATTTATTTTTTTTTTTTAATTAGAAAAATATCAATTTTTTGCTAACTTGATCATGTATTATTTCATCATTTTGAGGTTCCTCTGGTTGTTTATGTGAATTTGGTTCATTGCTTTCTGACTTTCCTTGTTGAGGCTCATCATCCAGATTGACTTCCTCATCAGAATCAAATTTTGGTCTATTATATAATATAGCACGTTTTTTAAAAAACCATAAAGTTATTTAAAAGAACCTGTCATTTGTCTCATCAGCCTTCGGATGCGGTTTATGAGTGTCGTTTCCTGTGAAATTGAAATTCATTTTCTTGAGTAAATCCTTTTTGAAATTATTTATTATCATTATTATTAACTAAAATTATACCTCATAATAATGTTTTGGGGGTTTCCTGCTTTTTAAATTTGTCACATTTTGTCCCAACATTTCCAACATATCATTCAATTCATAAACTTTGATCACAGGGTTATCATATAAAGTCAGATTATCTTGAGCTTCGATAGTTTTTTCCAGCCAATTTTGTGCCTGTTTAACCATAGACATAGTAACATATTTCTCTTTTATTGGAATCCAAGGATGTGTGGTGTTCAAATTCAAAAGAGTTTTCTCCCATTCCTTGAGATAATTTCTTGTATCGTTGATTGCCTGGGGTCTGAGTTTATATTCCTCCATTCTCCAGGTGATGAATTGTGTCAAATTCTTGATTTGTTGATATCTATGGGTGTATTCACTATAGTTGGCAGCAAAACCTTCATCTGATTCCAACCATAGGCCATTCTAATAAATATAAAATAGAAATTTCTATATGAAAATTTACTTCTTCGGCTAATTTATTGATCGGTTCTCTTTGTGAATCATTGGAAACTAAAAGATAGAACTCATTTGAGTTATAATCATTGATTTTGTAAATGAATGACTCAAGATCGTTTTTGGATTTGGCTGTTTTTTTTCTTAATTCCTCATCTTCGTTTAAAAATTCGATCTTTCTTCTGGATAGAACCATTTCTTCCTCATTTAAAGACCAAGGCTCCATTGTCCAAATTGTATAATTTAATTTTTTCTCGCTTCTTTTGAAAACTTCTCTCAACTGAAAAAATCGAAATTATTAAAAGTCAGAAACATTTATAAATAGAAAATTACTTCTCTTTTGATTTTTGGCTTCAAATTTTTCGGTTTCTCATTTATGCTTGCGTTATCAGTGGAATTAGTAGACTTCTCATCATTAAAAGTAGGTTCTTCCGTGGTTTTTGCTTTCTCAGAATCATTGGTTTCTGTTGAATTGCTCACATTGGCTTCTTCCTCTTCTTCCATTACAACTTCTTCAAATTCTTTCATTTTTGAAGTGTGATACACCGCAGTGCCCTAGAAGAAATTATTAATTTTTATCAATTATATCAATAAAGAGGCTCTTACAATCACATCGACACCTTTAATTGAGCATAAGGTGAAATTGAAATTCAAATAAAAGTCTGTGATATTCAAATGTTCCAAACCCTAATAAAGAATTAACTTTTTAGTCATTTAAAATTGTTTCAACCTGATAAAGAGACTCAATATTGACGAAATTATAAACCCGAATAGCTTCATAATTTTCACCGTTTTTCCTAGAGAAGGCAAATTCTAAATTCCTCGGCTCTGCAAATGTCCAATCTTTTCTCAATCCGAAATAATCTCCCTCCTCAAATAAATCCTCTTCTCTGATAATTTCCCCATTATCCACAGCTTTCACAGTCAATCTAATCCCATAATCAAATCCATCATATAACCAAATCTTTCTGACTCTATAAATTCCACTATAATTCGCCGCCTGAAATACTGCACCATAAGCCATAGCTTCATCTCCATTTAAATGGGCACCTAATTCTTTTCCTTTGAAAATTTCTGACAGTTTATTTTGAACCATGGGAATTCTGACTCCACCCCCAATCATCTCAATTGAATCAATGTCCTCAACATTTTTTTGTGCTTTTTTAAGAACTTTTTCAATAGGTGAAACGATTCTCTCTAGTAAATTCAAGGATTTGCTCTCGAAAACTGATCTCTCCACATGCACTCTGAAATCAATATCAGCCAAGAGACTTTCCACATAGAAGAAAGCCTCCTTATTAGCACTTAAAACCTCTTTGAATTTGGAGGCCTCATTGAGAAGTCTTCTGAAATTCGGTCTATAATCATAGATGCTGGGTTTTCCTTTAATAAGAATTAATTTTGTTTTTGTAAATGTTATAAACAAAAAAATTACCTTTTCTTTCAGGAAGGGCATCAAAAGCTTCAGCTAAATGTTTAGTTAAAACCATATCAAAATGTCTAGTAGAGACCTCTTCATCAGTTTCATCTGCCAAAACCCTCACATTTTCAATCGTTTTATTCGAAACATTAACAGCAGTATATTCCACTAATGAAACCTTTGCACTAGAAGACCCCAAATTATAAAACAAAGCCAAATGAGAAGTTTCTAGGTCCTGTCTTTCAAAGCCATAAGCCAAAGCAGCTGCTGTGTTTTCTTTAATGAACGAAAGCACTGTGAGATTAGCAAGTTGGGCACTGGTATAGAGGGCATGACGTTTTGGGAGATCCCAATTAGATGGTATCGTGAAGACACATTCTCGGATGCCAGATTCTATTTGCTTTTCAGCCAATTGCTTTCCATGGATCAAAATCATCGCCAAGATTTCTTCCACACTTAAGATGAAATCCCCGTTCTCGTTATGAGTGAATTCGTTCTGCAGGTGGAAATGTGGAATTTTGAAGTTGAATGTAGTTTTATTCTATTTTAATTAAATGTCATCCTTCTAAATATAAGTAGATCTTACCACATCAATTTCAAGCAAATAATCTTCATAAAATGCCTTAGAAATCTCAACAACTTTTTCATCTTTTTCCATTGCGGAAAGGAACTTTTGCATGAAATGGAACGTGCTTTCAGGATATTTAACCTTTTTCAAAATCGCTGCAGATTCATAAATTCGTTCCTCATTTGTGAAAGAGATCTATTTTTGTAATATTTTAGAAATTCATCATCATTAAATAGACTTACAGCTGTGTGTGTTTTTCGATGAGTCATGGTATTTTCGAGAATTACGAAAGATTTGCCAGGAGCGATCATACTGATTTTATAATATTCGGAACCGAAATCCACTCCCATGACAGCCGATTGGACCTGAGGAAAGAAAGCGCAAAAAGAGAAAAGCAGAAAAAGAGGGATGAAAATTTGTTTTCTCATTGGAATTTTTTTGGATTTTTTTTTTTTTTTTTTAATTCGAACTAGATTTTTCCTACCTTTTATTGATTAGAGGAAACGTGTTGAAAAAATATAAAACCAGATGAAATTTATTATTTTATTTCTATTTTTAGATGAATGCAAATTTTTTTTTTTTTAATCAAAATGTTATTGATATTATTTGTTCCAATGTTTTAATTCTTCATCGGATTCCTCCTCATCTTGTTCTTTCTGCTTTTGATATTTCAACATGATATCAGTTTTCAACTGAATGTAATTTTGGTTTTCTTGTTCTTCCTCCAGTTTTTTATTAACCCAAGATTCTGGCATTTGCCAAACCTTTTTTCGTGATCAATTAGTAAAAAAAAAAATTCTAACTTTTATGCAATTTTCTTTCGATGCACACATTAACATTCTATCTTTTTCCAAGAATTTTAATTTCGTAATTGGAACGTCGGAATTTTTGATAACATCTAATTATTTAATAAAAACCATACAAATTTTTAATGATATTTTACATATTGGCATTTGTTTCTTCAGATCCCAAATTGTTATCGTGCCATCTTCATGTCCAGAATAAACTTCCTTTCTTGAAGCTGACCAAGCCAAACATCTCACTTGAGTTTTTGATTTCATTGTGATGGTAGCTTGGGCGGTGGTATCCTTTCCAATGAGATCAATATTGAACACACAGATCTCTCCGTTGTCAATGCTCCCAGTAAATAATAGATTATAGATGGGATCGAAACATAAGCCTCGGATTCCAGTTTTATTGGTGGTTTCAAATCTTTGCTTAATATCAGGTTCCGGTTTTTGTAAATCATAGACTAAAACCACCCCACACATGTCAGAAGCTAAGAATCTTTTCGTTTTGACGTCGTAATATGAGTTGGATAATCCCGTTTCTGCATAACTTACTGGGCAATCTAACATTACATATTTTATAATTGATTTTTTTGCTTTGAGTTACTAAAAACAGTTTTTTGGGTTGAAATATTTGTAACTTTGAGTCGTTGGTCTTTTGAAATGGTTATCAGGGTGTCATTTATAGAATCTATGGCTAAACCCATCACTCTTGAGTCGTGCAGTTTTTCGTAAAAAATCTAAAAAAAAGCTATTTTTAGATAAAAATAAACAAAAAAATTGAAAAAACATCTGCAACGTATAAAAGTTCGGATGAAACTTTGCCAATATAAGCGCTGCCATCATCAAACCTTAATAATTATTCCTTTTTTTATAAATAAAAAATAATATTATTACCCAACAGCTATTTGATTTGACAAAGGATCCAAAAACATAGCTATTGCCTAAAATTCTTTCAAAAAAAAATAATTCTTTGATAAAAAAGATCAACTTGTGAACCGAAAGATTTCGACCATAATCGATTAAAGGTAAATTTATCTTCTTTCTTAGAAATATAACATTCCAAAAGTCCCACTGATGAAGTTATCACATTAGCATCCTGCCATGGTTTTTTCAAATTTGATATATATGAGTCAACTCTTGAAGCTATATTCATATCACTGCTCAATGTGAATAAAACTCCTTTCAATGTCTTTCAGAATAATTATGGTGCAACAAAATAAAAACCTTCTTCATATGAGAAAATAAAATCCCTAATTCCAAAAGAAAAATTGGGGATCTTTGTATATAAAAGTGGTGGAGTGACGGATAGTTCAGGCACGAGTTTTTCAATCTAAATAAGATTTTTTTTTGGGTGAATAAATTTTTTATGAATTACGCAAAGGAAATTCTTCAAAGGCTCTGAACTTAAAATTTCTTGTCTTTCAATGATTTCCTTTTACAATAACAAAAATAAAAATACAATAAAGAAAATGAATATACACTTAAATATTTGTCGAGCACATCTCTTCGTTTCATTAACTCTTCAGGATTTTTGGATATGTTGAAAAGGGTTTTCGAAGGGAAATTGGGAAGGTTTTCGAAGACTTTCTTTAAGTCTTTGTGTAAACGGTTAAATTCAGAATATCTTTTATCCAAGATGAATTTTTCTTGTTTTTTTGTTATTTCAACTTCATAAAAAATGACATCTTTATCAATTTCGCTTAGTTTGTATTTCTTGATTCTGACCTGAGTTTGAATTTATGAGAAAAAATGGAAATGACATGAAAAAAAACTGTACGCCAAAGTTTTTTTTGTATTCAGAAAAACTATCTTCCATTTATTTTTAAAGATGTTCTTAAGACTTTTATAATTTTATTATTATTATCGAGAATTAATTTTATTAATTTTCTATAAAGTACAATAAATAATAATTGTTTTGGGCTAATTTTTCGTCTTAAGATGGAACATTTTTTTTCCCACATAAATCAAATATTTTTAAGTCAGAAAATTAAATTTTCCGCAATTGTCTAATTTTAAAACCCGAAATTAAATAAAAAATGTTATGAATTCAAATAGCAACATTGCTGCAAGTTATCTTAAAAAAGGTCAGCCTGAGGACATCTTGTTAGAATTGGATGAAAAGGCTCAAAAATTACACTTTTTTCAGAAATTTTTGGATTTCGTCATGGAAGAAAAATTCCTTCTTCGTTTCAGTCCAATGGAAAACAAAAACCTCATCAATTTTTATTTATCAACATCAAAAAACAAACGAAAGAATAAAGTTGCTCTTCTCCATAGTTTTAGCCAAAACGATATGTCTCCTAAAAGCAAATCAAAGAGCGGAAAACAAAGTGAAAAGGTCAACAAGGGATTAGAATCAATTCTTTATAAATATGTTCAACCAAGTCAAGATAAAATGAAACCCATTCCATTGGAAGAATCGAAATGTGAGATGGAAATCAAATTAGAAACCACACAAAAAGTCATCACACAAAAAGAACTAGCAGAAAATTTCGTCCTGAAAATGACATTGTTGGTGGTTGATCCGGAAATCTTTTCCGATTTTTATGAGAAAGACTTAGAAAAAATCGGAGATGACCTTCAAAAATTATGTCATTTGGGAAAAAATCTGAAAAATTTCTTACTTTTACAGGGAATGGAGAACTTTTTTACTTCGAATAATTTCAAACGCAAAATGAAAAAGAACCTCACCAATTCTGCAAACAAAAATGAAGAAAATTCAGATTTATCTGATTCACATTTCAATGAATGGTTATCAGATGTGGTCATTATCCATAATTTCGAATACCAGCTCACAGATACTATAAACGATAGTGTAGAATATTTGAAACATGTGATTTCCTCTATAATATTGACAAAATACAAAGATTTGGTGCCAAATTTGTTAGGCAAAGAAAACACACATACTGAAAAATCGAAAATTTCAGGGTTTGATAGCCAGTTTTCTTTGATTTGGATAGATATTTTGATGGCAATACCTGGGGTTTCAGAAGATAAAGCAATAGCTATAGTAAAAAATTATCCCTCTATGAGAAGTTTGATGAAGATGCTGGATGAATCAACTGATGAAGAAGCTGAAAATCAATTGAAAAATCTGCAAATATATTATAATTACAACCAAACGAAGTCGAAGAACCTGGGGGTCGCCTTGGCTTCAAAAATAGTGAAGATTTTTAAGGAAAAAGATCCGAATAAAAGCACCAAAGAATAAAAAAAATAGAAATTGTGATTTATTTTTCAAATTTTAAGTTTGAAATTAAAAAAAATAACATTTATGAATATTTTTTTTAATTTCAACGTGTGTTGTTAATTTGAACCAAAATTTCTTAGCGTAAAATTTATTATTCATCACTACATTCATGTTTTGAGTATTTCTTCTTCTAAAATAAGTTCCCAATTTTTAATGTTATCTTCGATATTCTTCATGATAAAATCAAGTTGGTTTTCGAAAAACCCATTAAGTAAACTCCAAATAGGTTTCTGAATAAATTTAATGAAACCCATCTCCGCCTTCGCCAATACAATAGGCTTGTCTAAATCTCTCATATAAGGAGTTACAGGCAAGCCTAATTTTTCTTCGTCATCAATTTGGCAGGTAAATTCTTGATTTATTTTCATGGACCATTCTTTGGCCACTGCGAATTTTTTGGTGGAAGAATATAAATCACATCCATGGATCACTAGGCCTGAAAAAAGTAATTTATTCGTTGGATTCTTTTTAAAATTCTCAGTAGGATTCCCCTTGATATCATTTGCTTGGAATTCGAAGTCTTTAATCATTGAGAAATGTCTTTTCATGTCGGTGTGCAGAATATTTGAGATTATGGTCTTTCGCATGGAAATAAAAGTGGCTTCAGTTACATTTTCGAGAATGTTGTAATTCCTTTCACATAAAATTTTAAAAGTTATTGCAGCGTGATTGTTTTCTAGAACCTACAAAATCTATTATTAAAAAAATTATTTAATTAAAACGCACAGATTCATCATTGTATTTGATTGCCAGCCTTGAATGACTAACAATTTCAAAGACATTGGTTCTACCAGTATGGTCAACATCATGACATAAGCCAGATAATAGCAATGAAAAAAGTTCCATCTGGTCCAGATAATTCGTGAGCAGTTTCTTATAAATAATGATATATATCGCATGACAAACTATATTATATAAATCCTGAAAAACATATAAAAAAAAGACTATTATACCTGTAAACCCATGGTTGAAATTATGAAACGGATTATTCCGATAATCATATTTTTCCTGAATGAAGCTTAAAAACCTGCCGAAGACATTGTTATTTATTTCGAATTTCTCAAGAAACCCCAAACTATGGAACATTGTCCAGATCAAATTAAATTTCTTGCTTGAATCGTTTATGGGTAAAATAGAGTACTCCCAATCATTCAAACTTTCCAACAATTCTATATTGTAGATGAAAGAATCAAAAGAATGAGATGAATCTATGGATTTCATCTTGGAGTAAGTATTCATTTTGAAACTCTGAAGTTTGGTTAGTTTCATTGAAATCTCCTCTTTAGCTTTTTTTTCACTTTGAGTGATAAGAATCTCATCTAATTGCCCTTTGGTTGAATATTCCATCCCTATTTTTGATCGAGGTGAATTGTCAAATTTTAGGCTATTGTTCATGTCCAATTGTTGACTATTGCCCATATCCACTTCCTGCGAAATCTGCTCAATAAGAGTAGGCATTTCAAATAATTTCTCTTTCGGTTGACCGGTCATTGAATTGAAAAGGGCCATAGAAAGCTTAGACATTGGTAAATTCCCTGAATTCGAATTTCTTATAAAGTTAATTTTCCTCACTCCTATCTTAATTTTTTTATTGGGAATTACTTTTTTTTTTTTTTTGGTGAAATCAGCTGACTCCAAACATTTGCCCCTTGAGCAACATATTCTCGCAAGAAAATCAAGTCTTCCTTTTTAGTGTTCCTGTTTTCATCCAAAACTTGCTAAAATACCATAAATGTTCTATTTTTTGTATTTTTAAATTTATTTTTATTTAACTTGGATTGGATTGCAAGTCTCTTGTTCATATTTCTTCAAGATTTTGCCTAGATCTTCAACCGATATCTCGTTTTGCACTTGAAAATATCCAGAAAGAGTAGACCAATATTTATCAATTTTATTTTTCTTGGAAAGAGAGGTCACTGAACTAGTCAACGAATCATATTCCTTGGTTTCCAGTCTAAAATATAATTTAAAATAAAAAAAATATTAATAATTACACAAGATCCTTTTCATTATGGATTATCAAGAATGTTTCTATGTGGTTTTTAATGTTGCGGTTTAATATCAGATAAAAATTTGGTTTGAATCGATAATTTCCGAAATATCTCGCTTCAGATTTTAAAGTTT
>Ga0302186_10003335_pt1 | contig 11803 bp, 8 predicted proteins | sample II_Bog_E1_2_FD_198782 | JGI IMG/M metagenome (GOLD analysis project Ga0302186, IMG submission 198782) | Peat permafrost microbial communities from Stordalen Mire near Abisko, Sweden - II_Bog_E1_1 | ecosystem: Environmental > Terrestrial > Soil > Wetlands > Peat | place: Sweden: Abisko, Stordalen...
ACCCCCTCTACCATAGTCTAAATAACAGCTCCGCACCCCTCTACCATAGTCTAAATAACGTAAACATTATTTATAAAAAAAATAATATTTAAATTTTTGTAAAAAAAATATTTTGTTTAGCATTTATTATACACATTAAAGTAATTTATTTAGTTAACTGAAAACATAAAATCACGTAATTATATTTAAACAAATCAAATTTGCCGAAATATATCAAAAAATATTTAAAAAAATGTTATTAATTATTATTTTATATTAATAAAATAATAACAAAACTGTATTTGTTACCATAAAAAATTGATTTAAAACTTTGTAACTCTAAAGATAAAAAATTACGATAGTTTATCTAACGCTATATTTAAATAATAATCATCATGGTGGTTAGCGTCTATTATATACGCTATTGAATTTTTAGCATATGAAGTACCTTCTTCTTCTACTTGAATTGAAATATACCCATATTCGTAATTAATTTGAACATTTTGTTTAATTAATTCAAATAACTTAATCACATTTTTCCCTTCTTCACATATTTCATATTTTTTATCATTAATTACTATTGTATCAGACCCTTGTGTAAAGTACGTTATTAAATAAACTGCTTCGTTAATAAATTTTATAGGAAAATTTACAAATATTACATCATTTTTAATAATATATTTAATATTTGGCAAACCTTCCACATAATACATATCAGCTGTTCTAGCAAATGGTGCAAAAGCAATTTCAAAATTTTTTGGTATGTATTTTTTATCACATAAGAATGTTTTTAATCCAGTCATATCTTTTATTAAAAAATTAAAAAACTATCCATAAATATAATTAATAACATTCACGCAACTTTATTATTGATATTATTGTTGTGTTATTATCGGTATTTAAGAATAAAATAAAACAGGTATTAATTAATAAAATTACAAAATCTACAAATATTGTTTAAATTAACAAAATTAAACTTAACATATAAATAATATTTATAATTCAATCATATGAAGCATATTTAATTCATATTGTCTTCGTAAATCTGTTCAATTTTCTACATCAGCTGCTGCGTTTATAATAAAATCCCCCCGTTTTTCGTTCTCTAACGAAGTAAGAAGTTTAGTAGAGTCGGTCATAATATTATGTAACTCTTTTTTACTTAAAATAAGGTTATTATTCTGACTTATTAAAAAATTTCCCATATCTTTAGACAAATCTTCTTCTCTTTTCGGTAATATATTGTGTATCAATTCGACAGTTTTTTTGTCTACCTTGTTACTAACAATTAATTCTTTAAGGTTGTATGTTTGTTTAAATGTACCATTTTGGTATACAACTTTATCGTCATTTTTTAACTGAAATTTATGAAAATCCATATTTTCTTTTATTGCATAAAAATAATGTAATTGTTGGAGATTTATTATATAATTCTCTTTAAAAAATGGTTTATATATTTCAATAACTTTAATAGATTCTAGTTTAAATACAGATGGAAACATATATTGCATTCTTGATCGTTCTACACCCATGTTTGAAAAAGAATATTCAGTTAAATAATGTTCGTTTTGTGTTTTTAATTTTGATGAATGTGAATAAACAGAAGTATAATAAAATAAATCTGCTTTATTTATTTTTGATTTATAAAGAACACCAAAATGTAAAAACGGTGTATTAACGAAAGCATTTATAAATAAATTTATATTTTTAGGGTTAGTTTGGTAAGATATATATATTTCATAAGCCATAAATTTCGCTCCGTCTAACACTAAATTATTTGTGTTTTTATTTTTAATTTTACAATCACTGATGTATGATAATACATCCGACATTATTAAATTAATTTCGAATGGACTGATTTGTTGTACATCTCATAAATATATTCAAAATCATTTTATTTTATTTTTGTTTAATCAATTTATATTTAAAATAGGATGCATTAAAATTTTTATAACAACTATTCATAACTTTAAAAATGGTAAAGGAATTCCTAATAATTTATAATATAAAAGTTTTTTAAATGAATTTATTACAACAAGTTTTTTAAAATTATTTTTCGTTTTTAAAGAATATATGAATAAATAGGCCTGTATTTGAGGTATTTTAGTTAATAATATAAATAAATCATAAGATGTTAAAAAAAAACTATTATAATTTTTTAAATTTAACGTTAATTCATAATCCTCATTACATATTTTTTTAGTTAATATAAATGATTGGTAATAAATAATTCATTGATAAGTTGAAAAAATACAAAAAATTGAAAAAAATGTATAAATAAAGAACAATAATTTTATATTTAATAAAATTATTAAAAATAAAAAAATGTTTTTTTTAGTAGAAAAAATAACATATCGTAAATCATAATAGAAATCAATTGTATTATATAATTGATTTCTATTAAATTTATAATTTCAAATGGATTTATAATCTTCTATTATATTTTTATAGTAAGATTGAGAATTTTTATTTCAAAAATCATATAATAATAATAAAATAAATAAAAATAATTTATTAGAATAAAAAAATTGTATAACAATAATAAAATAAGGATATATAAGTAAAATAAAAATGAAATAAAAACTGAATAAAAAAGAAAAATTAATTATTAATACATTTATTATAATAAAAAAAAATGAATAATTTTTACACTTATTATGAAACTTAATTTTAAATTTTTTTGCTTTATTAATAAAATAATGCAATCAACAGTATTGAGGTTCGAACTCAAAAATTTTAACCATAAGTTAAACAGGATACCATTTCATCATACCGTTATTTCACAATATTTGCATTAATTTAAATATAAAATAATAAGTTAACATAATAATTATATATTATTATATTATTATATTTTAAATTAAAATTAATTAATAATTTATTTACATTAATACTTATTAATATACGATTTAAAAAAAAATTTAATTTATAATTTTTAAATAAAAAAATTTGATAAACTAAATTTATTATATAACATAAATTCTTAAAACATTTAAAACGACGGATTATTATTATTTTAACTTATTTTATTATAGTGATAAAATATTGGAACATTTATACAATACATAACTTATTTCAAAACATTTTAATTAAATAAGAGTTAAATGCCGTTAAATTAATAATTAGTTTAATTACAATTATTATATAAATTTAAATAACAGCTCTCATTAATAACGAAATTGCAATCAATTTTATATTTTTTTAATATATTTTAAATAAAATTACAAAATACAGAAAATGAATTTACTTTAAATTAATAATAAATTAATTTGGTTTTTATTAATATATTCATAAATAAATTTTATTATTTAATTATTTATACGTTTACGATTAATTAAAAAAGTTAATCATAAATTTTTGAAAATATTATGCTTTAAAAAAATACTACGTCTTTCAATAAAAATTAACAACTTAAAAAAAAAAAGTTGTGTAAGAAAACTTTCAAAAAAACTTATAATTGGATAATTAACAAGTCATGGATCTAAATCAACATTAACTAACCCAATGCTATAATAATTTTTTTTTTTTATATAATGTAGGTTTTTGTAATGATATATACAATCAGTAATTACATAAAAATTAATACTTAGGGAAGAAAGTTTATCAAAAAAAAAATCAGTTTTTTTATTATAATTGTTTAATTTAAACGTAAAAAACGGGAAATAATATTTTCATAAATTAATTTCAAAAATATTATAACTTCAGTTTAAAGCTAAAGTTTCGTTTTTAAAAAAATTTGTACTAAAAATTAATGGAATAAAGTTATAGAAAAATATATTAAATAAAAAATCATACGACTCTTTTCATCTCATTAAAAATTTAGTAGAATCTAAAAGTAAAATTTTATTAGAATAATTATATATATAAAAAAGTTTAAAATTATGATGACATTTAAAATTTGTATTAAATAATGAATAATTGAATAAAAAAAATAAATTAAATAATTTATACTCAAGGATTGAATTTTTTTTAGAAAAATGAAAATATTTAATTATTTTATTATCGTTAAAACAATGTCCATTTGGTTGATTAAATTTATAATTAATTTTAAAATTTAAAAACTTATTTATAGATTTAAACATAATATTTTTTGTGTAAAAAAATTTATTTGTTTTTAAAATTAAGTTTAATTTTAAATTTAATTTTAAATAATAATAAAAATTTTTATTATTATTTAAAAAAAAAAAATTGAACGATTTTAATAAATAATGATAATAATAATAAATTTCAATAATATTATTTAAATTTGAATTTTTAGAAACCAACCACGTGTTTTTCATAAATATTTATAAAATTTAAACATTTAAACATTTAAATGTTTAAATTTTATAAATACGTACATTAAACAAATTATAAATAAAAAGATGAAAAAAAAAGTATTTGAAAATAAATAAACAAGTGTAACTAAAAAAAATAAATCTAATAACCAAATATTATTTAAATAAAAATAATTAAAGGTATAACGTAAATTTATTAGAAAAATAAAAGAACAGGTTGTAAAAAAAATAATATAAAACATAATAGTATTAGACAAATAATGAGAAAAAGAGTTTAATGAAAAAATTGTATGATTTTTAAAAATAAAAAAATAATTTCCATAAACGGCGTCTGTAGTTGTACTAAAATTAAATAAAATTAATAATAAAAACTCACCAAAAAAAAAAAAAAATAACCAAAATGAAAATAATAAATAAATTGTTGTTCTACATGTAACGATTGTAAATTGAAATCTATATAATAAATAAAAATTAAATAATGAAGAAGTGTAAAGTTTATTGTTTAAAAAATTTATTAATATTTGATTAATGTTAAAATATTTAAAATTTCAAAAACTAGCGTAAGTAGTAAGAATACCTTTTTTAGGACCGAAAATAACAATAAAGACAAGAATAAACATATAAATAGGTGTAAAAAAAAAACTAACAAGTCAACAAGATCTAACAATTAATGATAAAAAATCATCTCTTAAAACTTGAAACAATAGAAATTCTTTACCTAAAAAACCGGCACTGTAAGGTAAACCCGCTAAATTAAAACAAGCCCCGAATAAAAGAACTGCTATATCAAATGAATATAAATAAATACCACCCATTTGGCGCATATCTGTATTACCGTTAAAAAAATGAACAATGTAACCAACTAAAATAAATAAAAACGCTTTATTTAAAGCATGTATAATTAAGTATAGTAATACTTCTTCGTAACAACAAAAACCACAACCACATATTAAATAACCTATTTGACTAATGGTTGAATAAGCTACTAATTTTTTTATATCATTTTGAAAAACAGCTGTTATAGAACCAAAAGCTAAAGTTATAGCCCCAAGTAAAGCTAAGTAATAATTAGTAAATGTAGTAAATTCAAATAAAATTGAAAAACGAATTATTAAAAAGACTCCTGCTACAACTAATGTTGATGAATGTATTAAAGCAGATGCTGGAGTAGGTGCTTCCATAGCATCTGGTAATCAAACATGAAAAAAAAATTGAGCTGCTTTAATAGCTCCAGAAGTTACTAAACAAAAAGAAAATAATGTTAAAAAATGAATCGCTACGTTTCCAAAAAAAAGATAATGAAAAGTTAAAAAGGGAATTTGTAAAAAAATTAAAGATAAATCAGTAGTATTAAAGATAACTATACATAAAATAAAAGAAAAAAACATAAACATATCACTAATTCGTGAAAATATAAAAGTTTTTAAAGCAGCTTTTATTGTGTAAATTCTCATTGAATAAAAATTAACTAAAAGAAGAGAAAATAATCCGATACATTCTCACGCAAACATTATTAAAAAAAAATCATAACAAAAAAATAAAAAAATAACACTTGTAGCAAATAAATTTAATAAATATAGTAACCGATTTATAAAAGCCTCACGATACATATATTCAACACCAAAGTATAAAGCTAAAGAAGTTAAAGTTAATACTAAGGCTGAACATATTAAAGATAAAGTATCAATACAAAATACTAAATGAGAGTCTATTAAGTCTAAACAAAAAAATCATCTTCCAAAATCTATGTAAAAATAATTACCATTTAATAAAATAAAATACAATTCATTTAATGTTAAAATTAAAGAAATCGAGAAAACAAGTAATGAACTGTAAAATGTTCCTATAGGTCCTAATCATTTTTTAAATAAAAAAATAAATAAACAATGTAAAAATAGTAAAATTGGGAAAAAAACAAATAAATTCGTTAAAAAAAACATTAAAGGTAGATATTAAAAATAGACATTTGTCAACTACTTAATAATTATAAATTCTTAAAAAATGACCATTATAAAAACGTGAAATTTTTAAATTATAATTAATGAAAATAAAGTTTAAATAAAATCTTAAATTAGATGTATGTTGATATCATAAAAATGAATTAATTAACATAAAATAAAAAAATATGTTTTTGTAAAAATTTTTATTTATTTTTACATTAACGACTTTAATTGAAAAAAAATAAAGATTATATATGTATAAATTTGAAAATTTTACTGTTTTTAAAATAGTATTATTATTTTTAAAAAATTTGAAAATATTGAAAAAAATAAAAAAAATGCAACTTTTAGTTAAATTATTTGTATAATTTCCTATTAAATTTAAATTAATTTGAAAAATTAATTTGATATATTGTTTTGAAAAAAAATGTTTGAAAAATAAAGAAAAATGATTTAAAGAAAAAAAATTTAATTTATTTGTTAAATTTAAAAAAGTATTAATTTTGATGAAAAAGAAAAATTTTTCTAGATTATTTAAAATGAAGAAAAATTTAAATCGTGGTGTTAAGACAATTCGTTTATTACAATCATAAAAATTTTGTATTACATAACTCATTTAAGTTTATTTTATTAATTAATAAAATAAACTTAAATAAACAATATCGTTAAGAAAAAATTTATCTAAATTTACTAAAGAGTAGAAAAGTCAATAATTTAAATTAGAGTAATCTTTTATTAATGTATTGTTTGAAAAAATAGAATGATTAATTTTATTAAAATTATTGTTAATTGTTAAATAATTAAAAAAAACTAAATTATTATTTTTATTTGAGTTGGAAGTTATTCAATATAAAATATTTAAATTATCTTTATTTAAAATATCATTTTCATTATTTAAAAGATATATATCTTTTAAATTATAAACATTATTAAACGATGTTTTAGAATTTAAATTTTTATAAATTTCATTATAATTTTCAGAAAAATTATTAAAATGTGAAAAATTATTTAAATTAATATAAGACGAGTTTAATAAATAAGATAGGAAGATAGAATATTTTGTAAAAATATTATTTTTTTTATCAATTAAATTATTAGAAATAGTTAAAGAATTTGTTGATTTTTTTACTTTTGATTTAAGAAAATTGTTTGGTAAAGTATTAAATAAATAAAAACGTTTTAAATACCAAAAATAACTATTTTCGTAAAAATTAAGTAAATTTAAAGAATCTTTTTGAGTACCGTTATTATTTATATTAATTTTATGATTTAAAAAATTAGTTGTTTCTGTGTTAAACAAATTATTGTAATAAACATTAAAAAATGAACTAAAATTTTCATTAATATTTAATTTATTTAAATGTTCACTTGCTCATACATTTTTATTAAATAATTTTGAATCGTAAAATCCAGAATTAATTAATCTTTTAGCTAATGTAATTTTATGAGAGTTTTTTAAAATTTTTCTATGTAAAATAGAATAACGATACAATCACCGATTTCATTTTGCTGAATTAATTTGATTTTTTAAATAAACATTTAAAGATCATAATTCTTCAAAATTAAAAATAAAATAAGAAAATTTTTGATAATTAAAATCATCTAAAAAAAAGAGACCAGTTTTGTTTTTCGTTAAAAAAGAATATTTATCATTTTCTGAATTAAAATTATATAAATTTCATTCAAAACGATTATTTAATAAATTTAATGAGTTTGTACTGTGGTTTTTAAAATCAAAATAATTTTTATAATTATTTAAAATATAAAATAAAATAATACTAGAGTAATTATTTAATAAATGACTATTGTTAAAGTAATTTGTCATATTTGAATAATCACCTTTAAAATATTTATTAGATATTTTTGATAAATTAAGGTTTAACGCAAATATAGAATATTTTTCAGAAGAAAGATTCAATAAAAACGACAGTTTGTATAACTTAGTGAAAAAATCGTGATAATCGTTTCATCAATTTTTATTAATTGTAGTTTCAAATAAATTTTCTAAAATTTTATTATTTTTTTTTGAATTAGCGTTAGTTAATCATGCATATAATATTCAATTTAAATCATGTTTACTAACGTATAAATCTTTATTGTTAAAATTTGAATTAATTGAAAGTTTAGAAAATAAATTTGTTGAAAATAATTTTTTATTTTCATTATTAGTTGAAAAATTATTGAAGAAAAAATAAGAATATATTAAATTAAAAAATAAAGAAAACCCGATTGTAATAAATCAAATTAAAAAAGAAAAATAATAATCAAACGTATCAATACTAATTCAAAAAAAGAAAGAAACGTTATTAAAAAAATAAGAAAATATGTAATATTTTTGAAAATATAAAATAAATAATGTAAGGAAAATTGTAAATAGTGATCAAAATATATATTTTAAGTAAGCAATTCTAAACTGGTTTTTAATATTATAAGTTTCGTAATTACTTCATTTGGAGTTTCTAAAACTTAAACCAAAATTTGAAAAAACTCGTCGATGTTTAGAATCTCTTTCAATAAATAAACGATTTTTAAATAAAAAAGAAGATGGTAAAGTTTTGTATTTAATTCAATTATATAATCGCTGAAAAAGCATTCTAAAACTTAATTAAACTTATTTTTTATTTTCTTTTTATAATAAATAGAAAAATAGAAAATTATGAAAAAATAGAAAAAAATATTATTTGTATTAAAAAATTCTAAATATATAATAATATTATTAAAATCATTATTTAAATTAATAAAATTAAAGAAAGAATTATTATTATAATTAAATGAAAAAATAGAATGATTGAAAAAAGAAATAAGATTATTTAAAGTTCAAGAAGAATTTCATTCATTCGAAAAAACAGTATTTATAATTAATTCATAAAAAATAGTATCTAACGAAAATTGATAACCGTAAAAATAAAAAAAATCATCTGAAAAAAAATTAGAATATAAGTTAATGTTATCAAAAAATAAAATATTAAAGTTTATTGAAAAAATATTTATTAAAAGAAAATTAAATATCATGAAATGTGTAACTTTAAAAACATTAAACATGTTTGTAGAAAACAAGAAAAATAAAATATAAATATTATTAAATAAAAAGAAAATTATAAAATATTTATTTTTAACTTTATTAAAAATAAATAAAAAGAAGATAATAAAATTTATTGAAAAAATTAATATATTAAATTCATAATTTAAAGTATTTAAAGAAAGAAAATTTCATAAAAAATAATTAAAAAGAAAATTAAAACTTATTAATAAAATTTTAAAAATTAATGCAAAGAAAATTAATATCAAGAAAAATTTATAAAAATTTCAAACATTTAAAAAAGTATGTTTAGACAATAAAAAGGAAAAATTTAACGAAAAAATAAAATGTTTGAAAAATATTAAAATCATAAAAATAAAATAAAAATATATACATTCTAATAAAAAAAAATTATTGTTGAAAAAATAAAAAAATTTTATACCAAAATTATGTGAAACAAGATCAAAATTTAATTGAATGAAATAATATATAAAAATAATAAATAAAAAATAACAAATAAAAGAATAAGATAAATTTACTATATTTATATAATTAAAAGAACAGTGGATATAAATTAATGATAATATTAAAATTAATAAACCTAAAGTTTCTGAAGCATCTCAATTTCATCAACCACCTCAAGAACCTTCTTGCAAAGCTCACCAACTTCCTAAAAAAAGAGATAAAACGTTAAAAAAAAATATGAAATAAAAATTAAATAATTTTTTAAAAATTCCATATTCTTTTTTAAAAATAAAAAAATCGAAAGTGATTAAAAAAAGAATTAAAAAAAAACCTAAAATTACGTATATAGTACTAATATAAAAAATAAATGGGTGATACTTATTAATATTATTTAATAAAAAAAAATTTATATTAACGAAATTAATATCGAAAAATTGTAATTGAAAATTATTTAAAAAAAAATTAAATATTTCGAAATTATAGAAAATAAAAAAAAGAAAAAGTGGGGAAAAATAGAAAAAGAAATAGAAATTATAAGTGAAAAAAAAGAATAAAATAGTAATATTAAAAAAAAAAGAAGGTAAGTACCAGAAATTTGTTCAAAAAAAACTATAAAAATTTATAAAACAATCGTTAACATTAATTCTAAAAAAAATATCTAACATAGAGTAATTAATGATTATTATTTTAAAAAAAAATATTATTAATATATATACATTATTTAAGAAAAAATTTGTTCGAAATAACAAACTAAATTCAATACATAAATGAATTTACTTTAGTAGTATCGTAACAAATATATATTTCAAATAATTAAATGATCGTAAATTAAGAAAAAATTATTTGAAAAAAATAAATTATAAGCATTAAATTCTAATAAAATTATTAAATAACTCATATCAATAATTTACATCATGAGGAATTAAAAAAATAGGAGGTAAGAATCAAAATATTTTTAAAGCATATCATCCACCTAAGAAAAAAACTGTAAAATGTACAGAAGATATAATTAAATGAAGATATTCAGCTAAAAAAAACATCATCAACATAGGACCACTATATTCAACAGCGTAACCAGCAACAACTTCAGATTCACATTCAGCATGGTCAAAAGGTGTTCTTTTAGATTCTAATAATAAAATGATTATAAAAGCTGAAGCAGCTGGACTATATAAAAAAAAAAATCAATAAATGTTTTGAGCATTTACAAAATCATGAAAATTAGCGGATTGAGAACTAAATACTAATAAAGAATATAAAATAGTAATAAAAATATCTAAAGAAATAACATGAACAAGAGCTCGAACAGTACCTATAATTGCATAACGAGATTGACTAATTAACCCTACTAAAACAAAAAATATGTTACTAAATAAAACTAATATTAAATGATATAATATTAAAGAATCAACATTTTCGAAAATAAACAAAGAAGGTCCTCATATAAAATTTTGAGAAAACATTAATTGAAAAGCGTATAATATAGCTAAAAAAATTGGAGCTAGTGCAGTACTAGGTCGTGGTATTAAAAAAATTTCTTTAGTTAATAATTTAACTAAATCTAAAGCTATTTGGAATGCTCCATTTCTCCCCATTACGGCAGGACCCATACGTCTCTGGGCATAAGCCAAGAATTTACGTTCTACTAAAACAACAAACAATGCTAACAAAACTGAAAAAAGGGAAAAAATTAAAGCTATTTCACTCATTTTCTTAAAACATTAAAAAATTAAAACAAAAAGATAAAAGAAAAGGAAAAAAAATAAAAAAGAGATGAAAAAAAAAATAGTAACAAATAAAGTATTTGCTACATTATTAAATTCGAAAACGAATAATTTATGCATAGGTCATATTATTAAATCTAAATAAAAACGTATAATTTTATCAAAAACTAATCTTTCATTAAATAAATATGATGAAAAAATTAAAAATTTTTTAATTCAATTATCTATTATTTTTTTTTGAAGAAAATCAATTAAAAAACCTTCTTGCCATATTAATTCATTAAGTAAATAATAATGCGATATGAAATATGTTTTAAATAAAAAATTATTGACATAAAATTTTTTAATTTCTTTAATATTATATGAAATGAAATTATAAAAAAAGAAAATATTAAAAGA
>Ga0302186_10003336_pt1 | contig 11800 bp, 5 predicted proteins | sample II_Bog_E1_2_FD_198782 | JGI IMG/M metagenome (GOLD analysis project Ga0302186, IMG submission 198782) | Peat permafrost microbial communities from Stordalen Mire near Abisko, Sweden - II_Bog_E1_1 | ecosystem: Environmental > Terrestrial > Soil > Wetlands > Peat | place: Sweden: Abisko, Stordalen...
GTGTCTAAAATTGAGAAGCAAACCAAATAGTTCGAAAAAGGCTTGGTAAAAGCCAGTTCTCTTGTTGTTTTGGGTCGAGTTCAAGACAGTCCTTCCACAAAAAAGGGGTTAATTCAAAAAAGATTGATTAACTAAAAATAAAAAAAAGGTTCATTGACTGATAGATCTATTCCTCGAAAGCTGAGCCATGATAAATAAAAAAATAAGTCTTTAGCCTTCTCTCAATCTTCCATTCCTCGATCGAAAATATAACTGGACTTATCAAAAATTGGTTACTCTTCTGCAAAGACTTCGATGAAAACAAGTGACAGAAGCTATCATCACCAGTATCAATCTGAACTTGCAAGACAACTCTTTTGATAGTTCTTACCAATATATAATTAATCCAAAAAAGATTTTTTGATTATAATAGTCTTTGAATTTTACTCCACAATTTATATTTAACTTGATTAGCTTGATTCATCAAGTAGCTGATAAGCAGAAGAGAACACCAACGCAACACGTCGTGGATAGGGTCATGATGATTTTTCCTGTATCCTTATGTTTAAAAAAGTACAACGTTTTATTAAGGATGTGATCAACTATTTCTATAATCAATCTTCATAATAATTTATTGCTATCCAGCGTTAACACCTCCAGCTATGTCAGCATCTTTTTGATAGCAAAGTTCAAGACAACTAATGGTCTTAATCATCAAACCCCTCCTCTACTGATCACACTTATGCAAATCGGTCAGAAAATGCTTTGCTTTCTCAAACTTACCAAATAAGATCCGACAGCTTTAACTATTGGTATTTTAAAAAATTCTTTGCGTCATGAAAAACTCAAACAGTATGTGGTCGTATAATAACAATGATAAAAATTCAAATTTTTAGAGAGTAATTTTGCAATCACATTTCAGTTGTTGAGGGAATTGGGGGTAAAATTTTAATACTACTTTCGTTAAAACTAGTCTCTTTATTATTTCTTTGTAGGTATTGATCAACGGATTTAAAAATATTCTGCCAACCCCTCTATTGCCTACTATAAAACTATTTTCTTCCTAGAGTACTCCAAATAGCCTGCTCGATAAGTTGGACCTTGTCATCATCAAGCTAGATCTGTAAAATTTATCACAATCAATTGGCCTTCGAATGCAAAATTAGCATCAAAGGACAGAAGTTTCAACGAATCAAGATCTCCAATAAGCCGTACTTGGCTAATTTTAAATTATTTTGAGCAGTGAAGCTTGGTGAAGTGATTTCTATTAAATTTTTATTTTTAGTCAATAATTTATGATATTGTGGACTACGTCTTCTGATTAATCTTTTGATTTATTAAAGAAAAAATCAAATCATATCTTCTCCTCTTTTTTACAGAATTAGAGATTGAGCTGAAATTGAGAAGTAATTTTCTGACTGCCACTTCCAAAATATTTGTGCAACTTTAATTGTGAAGCATATGTTATACCAATGGATGGATTCACTCATTCAGTCTAAAGTTAAAAAATCAAGGAAAGATAATCAAAAATGAAAGGCTTTACTTGCAAAGAGATGAACCACTACAATGCTCGAATAGAGAATGGAATGGTTGTGAAACATCAAATTTCAAAAAATAAAATTACCCAAAGAAGAATCACCCTCAGAAAAAACTAGCAAAAATTAGCATAAATGGCTTATAAAAATCGAGTCATCTTTTTCTTACCTGATATTTTTTTATTTTAATAATTTTTAAAAATGAAGTCATTCATTTAAATCGCGAGGCTCTAAGATATGTTGATAATTTAAATATCTTTTAAATGCCAAAAGATAAAAAAACAACAAAAAAATCAGCAAAAACACCGTAACAACCACCTCAAGCTGGAAATAAAAAGAAGGAGGAGATTAAAAAAGGATGCTCAAGTCATAATCAAGGATTAAATGATCAACATAATAAACATAATAGAATAGTTTAAGCATCATTATCAAGTGAGTAAGTTAAATAATAATATTTGACAGAAGAATAACTTTAAAAGAAACTTAAAAAAGTAGAGAATAAAATTTTCCTTTGTAAAAAATAATTGGAACTTTAAAATATAAAAAAAGAATAAGAAAAGGAAAAGGAATATTAATTCTTACAACAAATTCCCAGAATCCAAAAATTAATAGGATTAGTAGATCAATAAAATGAAAGACTTAAGGATAGACTTGCTATGCCATCATCAGAAAAAGAAGAAATTTTAAAAGAAATTTTAAAAGGATATGACATATAAATGGATTTGGCTAAAAGAAAAAAAGAAAAAGAAAATATATTTCTTGAAGATGAAAAAATTACTAAATTTTTTGAAAGATATCTTCCACTATTTCGATCTTTATCATCTTCAAAGACATTAAAAGAGTAATTGTAATATTAATATTAATTTAGATTATCGAATTTAAGCACAAAATAAAAATAATACCATATACATATTTGGATTAAAGAAATGATCAAACAATAAGAAAGATAAAGGGAAGAAAGGATCAAACAATAAGAAAGATAAAGGGAAGAAAGGATCAAACAGATATCGGCTTAGTTCAATGAAAAAAAAACATAATAGTTTAGGCTACAACGAAAATTAGCAAAAACAACCAATGAGGATTAGAAAGAAAATATTGAAGTCAAGTTATTTCAATTGTCATTAATTTTATCCAATTTAGAATCCAAGATAAAGGGACTTTAATCAGAAAAGAAAGATCAAGAAATCCTCCAAAATAGATTGCCTAAAGATTTAAAACCATTAAAATCGATTGATTTTAAAAGTTATTAAAATTTAAAATCACCTCTGCAAATTTAATGGTAGATTGAATGCGAAAATTTAAAAAAATAAAAATTATAAATAGAATAAAGGTGGAGTAAAACAAAATAATAGGCAGCAGCCAAAAAATAAACAAGCATTGGTCGCTTAGAATAATGCTTTAATTTAGGAAGAAACATCAAGCCATCTAATGGCAAATATATCTAAGACACAAGATTCTATCCTGAAGGGTCCTATAAGAAATATAAAGCTCAATTAAGTTAAATGGAACATTTTTTACAATCAAGAAAACAATTATTTTCAAATATTTAATCTTCCTAAAATCGACTGCGAGTATAATAAGAAAATTTGCATATTATTAAGAAAGAGCTTGAGAAATGGAAAGAGAAAATACCAAAGGACAATAAAAGTAAGGAGGTCTAAAAAAGTAGAGAAAAAAAATTAATGATATAAATCCCCCAAGAAAATCTTGAGGGTATCCCTTATTAACTTGGCATAAAAAATCCGCAGTTAAACGCGCCAAGAGCAAATGATAGTGCTGCATCATCTCTTCATTCATTCACAAGTAGTCAAAGACGATAATAGGAGCAGCGCACCGCTAAAAAATAAAACAAATGATTATACGATCAATAGATTCTGATAATTATCGCCATATTGTATAATTAAAGAAAGATGAAGGAATTCTTAATCTTATACTTTGTTTAGCATCCAGAGTATTTAAATTAAATAATTATCATTTGTTTATTAATGATTTAATTCCATCAGGAGTTTATCATTATGATATTTTTAATTAATTAATTTTTTGAAAGTAAATAGAGAAGATGCTCATGAAACCGCCGTCTATTCTCGATGAACTTGTTTCTCAGGATTCTGAAGCCTATACTAATAAGAGCAAAGAGAGGGGCAGCAAGAATCGGGGTGTTAAAAAATAGAGTACCATTAAAATAGGAGCAAACTCAAATTACATGGTAGAAAAACATCGATAAATTGACAATTAATCCGTAAACTCAAACGGTTCAAGGAAATCGAAAGATAAAAAGACTAAAGAAACCACACTTAGTAGGCCAAATATACTAGGAGAAACGAGCCAATACAAAAATGAAGATGCCAATTCAGTTCACTCAAATGGATCGAAACATTCTCATAAAAGTGCAAAGAAGGAAACAACCATTATGCAAAGGCCAAAAATGGATTCCAGTTCAATCAAAGGTAAATTTGAAGATGAACTTAAAAAATAGGTGGAAGCTGAACATAAATTTATAAGTTTTAAAGAGGCTATTTAGTAACCTTCGGAGTCGATTATCCATATTCTCGACATAAAGGATAAATAGACAAGACCTAGAAATTAGGGAGAACCTCAGAGAAATGAAAAGATAGTAAATCAAGTCCAAAATAAACATAAATTTGCGCCGTTTGCCGAAATGGACCATAACAATTCTAGTGACGAATAAATTCCTGTCCATAAATTGGAATAGCCTCATTAAAATCCATTTAAAATTCCTTACGTCGTTGGAGGTAAAAAGCAAGAATATAAAAGCGAAAGTACTCCAATTAAACCAGTTACAGCAATTGAGGAGAGTAAGTCTATCTTCGATGAAAGTTGTATGAACGAGACAAAAAGCCGTAGAAAACGGGACATATTCGGGAAAACAAAATAGATCGATAACGGCTCAAAAATATCAAATACAATAGAACAATCAATCTCAGGGCTTGAAGATAATTCCCGAAGAAAATCAAAAAGTCGCTTGAGATAAATCTTTAATAATAGCAGATAAAATAAATAAATAGAGGAAAGTGTGATGCCCAATTAATCAAAAATGTCAAATTTCAATCAAATACAACAATCTCCTTCGGTATATTTCAAACCTGCAACAGGAAATAATGATCGTATGATTCAACTTTAGAGGAAAGTCATAGATGACGATGACGATAGATTTGGATAAGAATCAAGTAAATCTGGCTTAGATCTTTCTCAAAGCCAGTTCAGCGGAAAGAATATGCCTAATAATTAAAGAGATTCCCTATTTTTTTAATTTTAACCTGAAAAAAAGAAAGGCATGAGTGTAGCATCGAAGGGTATAAAAAGTGGAGACCCCTCTAAGGTCCCCTAAAATAATATGATTAATTTGAAAGATAACTTGACTTCTAAAACTGTTTAAGTCAAAAAGGAAGGTATTATGACATCAAAACCCTAAGAAATGGTGAAATTAAATAACAAAACTTTAGTATCTAAATAGTTATAAGGAGCCCAGAAGATTTTAAAGGGAAATCAATAATTTTTAATAAAGAGCGGAATAATGGATTTATCATCATCTTATAAGCCAAAGCCCTCTAATAATAGTATAGGCTCAGATTATTTGTTCAAATTATAAGAAGAGGATCCAATCCAGCCCTATCATCCCAAGCAAATAGTTAAGAATGAACGACCTTGGCATGAAACTGTTCCCAAAAATTAGGAATAATTCTTAACCATCAAAAAAGTAGAAAGAAGTGAAAAGATCATTAATAACAAAGAGAAGGAGCAAAAGGAAGAAGCTATAAGGAAATAAAGAGAAGAAAGAGAAATAGCTGAGAGGAGATAAATTGAACTCCAATAAATGCAGAAGGCAAAGGAAACCAGATAGCGATTGAGGCGATAGAATGAAAGGATATTATAGGAGAATAAATAACGGGCCAAATTATAACAATAATTATAAAAACAAAAAGAATAGAAACGGAGAATGGCTGAATTGCAAATACAAAGGGAAACATAAAATGAGAGACAATTAAAATTAAAGAAAAGATAAATTGAAAAGAAACGGCAATAAGAATAAGCTATAAAATTAGAGCAATAATAAGCAGAAAGATTGAAAAAATAAACTCAGGAGAGATAGGAAAAGAAAAGAAGATAAAACCAAAATGCCCTCACTTATCCAAAATAAATGTCGGAAAATTCTAGTGAAAAGAGTAAGTCAAGCAAAAAAGGCAAGGGAAAGAAGGAAAGCTCCATTAGTCGAGATAGGACTCATAAAGTGCAAGTTAGAAATCAAAGTCCTCGAGCATAAGAGTCCTTTTACTAATCTAATGCAAGTGCTCATCAAAGATAAGAGTAATCAAAGGAATAGGCTAGTGAAATGTAAGACAAATTTGACCCCATTTAAAAAAAGAAACCGAAATTATTAAATTTTTAGGATGATGACATTGACGTGAAGCCAAAATCGAAAACAGATATCAACTTTTATGATTTTACTCATTCGCAAAACAGTATCAAAGCTCCATCATCTCGACCTCCCCTATCCAAAAAATCAAATAGTAGTGTTTCTAAAAGTAAATAAAAAAAACCGAAATAGTCTACTCTTGCCAACAACATTACCAAAAAAGTGGAAAAATCCGGTTATTTGAAACCATCAGAGAAGCCTTCTCAAAAATTAACCCTTATGGAAAGAGCTTTAATGAAACACAATGAATAATCAGAGGGATCCTGCAGTCAAGAGAGTTTCAGAAGTAGTGAAGATGTCGGATCTAAAAATTCGAGGGAATCAATGTCTTCCAAAAATTCTAAAAAATCATTAAAAAAAGAAAGCACTATTGGCATTAACATCAAATTAAATACAATGATGAATCTAGGTAAGCCACCGCTGAGTAAGAAAAATTCTTTTACGAGTTAGCACGAAGAGGAATTGCTATAGTTATAAAGGCAAAGAGAAAAGATAGTGGAAGAGAATAAAGTGAAAGAACAGCTACTTAGGCAGAGGCCAATTGTCAGCAAAAACTGTACTTTTATAGATGAAAGGGGCAGATTGGTACAAAAAGATTTAATCATTAAGGGCGCAGAAGTATATGGAGTTCCTGGACTTTAAGATTCTAATATTGACATTAGAGAAAGAATGAGAAGAAGCAGATAAGGCAGAAGAAGTCGATCAAAATCTCGAGAACGTAAAAATTACGCCAATTAATCTTCAGAAAATGAAGGCTATTATAACTCAAGTTCTTCTTCCTTTTATGAAAACTCGACATCTAATAAAAGATATCCTAATAGTTCTCAATATAATGCAGTTGGAAACGGTAATTCAGGCAATAATTTAATCTTGAAATAATTTTTAAAACCTGTGGAGCAAGTTCCAAATTACTCAAGGGGCCGAGGAGAAAAGCCCGCATCTAAAAAAAGAATATAAGAAGCACAGCAAGGAATTCTTAACGAATTCTTTGGTAATAAAGTGCAATAATCAGCTGTTAGTAGTAATACAAATCAAAGCCGCAGCAGAAAGTCTATTCACCGCACTGAAAGAAGCAACAGCAAAAGGTGATATAATTAAAAATTTATTCAAATATTCACTAAATCTTATTATAGTATTCAAAAATTGAATTTTTAATAAAACTAAATTAAAATTATAATTTATTAGAATCCATGTAAGAATTAACTCGAGGCGAAAAATTGCTTGGAAGTGAAATCAGAGTCAGCAATGAACATTAAATGACAGAGATAAAGCAAATCAAGAAGGAACTAAATTGGTAAAGTAAAGAGTAGGAAAATATCCCTTAAATTTTTACGATTGGAGGAAATAAAAAATGTACATGAGCGTATATCTAGTGAACAAGATACTCTATCTGAAAAGAGAGGAGAAGTTGAAAGATGTTGCTGGAAAATGTTTAATTGAATGTGATAGATTGGCCAAAATTTATTAACTTGAAGGAGAAGATAGTGTTGTGGCTCTCAAGAATATCACCTTAGAAGGAATATCAGCAGAAGGAGCAATTAAAAGAGGATAATTTGTCATTATTAGAGGTCCTTCGGGAGGTGGCAAGACCACTTTTTTGAATGTGCTTGGCACAATAGACAAATCCACAAACGGAACTTTGTGTAAGGCATTAATCATGAAGGGATTGAAGGACAAAAGATCGATCAAAGTAATAAAGACTCATAAATGAGTAAGCTCAGAAGAGATAAAATAGGAATCGTTTTTCAAACTTTCAACCTACTGGCCTTGATGACTGCTTATTAAAATGTAGAACTTCCTATGAGAATACGAGGAGTTCTCTCAGAAAGAGAAATGAAAGAGAGAACTTTTATGCTACTTAAGAAAGTCGGCTTATCGGAGAGAGTTGATCATCTACCAAGTGAACTATCAGGAGGAGAACAACAGAGAGTGTACCATTTTTAATATTTAGAGCAATTGCAAGATCTTTAGCGAACTCACCTGCAATTATTTTGATGGATGAACCTACTGGAGACTTAGATTCCAAATCAACAGTCGAGGTCATGAACCTCATTTTATAGATCAATAACTTTGGCTATGGCAAAGAGGATCAAAGAATAACAATTGTGATGGTAACTCATAACTAAGACCTTGAATGCTACGGTGATCGGATAATCTTCTTCGAAGACGGTCAAATAAAAAAGCAAGTTTTGAACGAATATCAATTTGCTTTAGATGCCGAATAATATTCAAAATATCTTAACACTAAGATATGATTGTCTTCAATAATACTATAAATAAATATAGAGATAATTTCGAGAAAGCTATATTCGTGAGAGTGAGTCTATTATTTAAATTACATAATACCTTATTGGTACATATGTTCAACGACAGATAAGAAATGCTTTGGTGTCTACCCTATGACACTGACTCTGTCTTTAAACCTTTCATCAAAATACCCTTTTCTACTTATCTTAACAATATCATCAGCAATCAATATTTTCCCGCGTATCAGCAAGTCATGGCTAAATAACTCATCGATCAAGACGCATGGAATTAAAAATGCTGGCGACTCATCCAATTTTTTGAGTTTATCAATGATCGGTTTGAAATCGATACGTGGGATGAAAATATCACGTTTATTGAGGAAAATCAACTTAGAAGTACCATGGGATACTTTAGACTCTGGATTGATACCGAACGACTTTACTTGTTAAATTTTTTGAAGTTAGATTCGAATTAATTTCAGGAAGATCGCATTTATATGTCCTTATATCGTACCCTCACTATTTTTAAATTCTTCTTCACGGAATATGGATATCGGGACTTTACGATAAGCTTTCTGAACAAATTTATTCAGGAGGCGATTTTGCAGTTGTAAAATATGATCCTTATAAGTACAAACGAAACCAGTATAGTACTCAAAGCCATTATTATACTCCTTAAAAATATTAAAGAAAAAGAGAAGGAATTAGTTGAGTATGAGGTTTTGAATAGTTTAAAAAAGAATGCACAGATAAAGGTTAGCAAAGAAAATGATGCCATCAAAAATGTGGATTTGAGGCTTAAAAATTCATCCACTTTCAAGAGGAAAATTGATGAGGAGATGAGGTTGAAGATGATATGTCGGCCAGGTTTTATTGATGAGCTGACAAACTCAATCAAGAGCATATACGATCCTATTCACAAAATAAATACGGAATACGATGTCTAATTTTATGGAACTCCCGAGTAAAAATAAAAAAAAAAGACTCAAGGAATAAGATAAGAGATAAGCAAATATAAAATGAGTGCAACAAGTCCGCAGCCAATTGATTTGAACCTGTACAACACAATCAATTCGAACAAACAGAATCCATATTCTCTTTAAAATTATCAAATATACGGAGAATATATTAAGATCGACATGGAAGATAGGGTGACCTATGATAAATAGAAAAAGACTGAGGTTGTGTCAGTGGAGGACTACGATCGCTCTAAATTCTACTATGATTAGAAGTTTATGGAGGAAGTAGAAGCTGCTGATAATAATCTGGGGAAAATTAGCTTAAGGGATATTAACACTACTAATAGAAAAACAGCCAAGAAAAGTCAAAATTTTAAGGCAGAGGAGGAAAACACCAAAGTGTTTAATCTAAAATGGCATCACCCTTAATCTAAGAAAAAGCAGCCAGTTGACAACACCCCATATGTAAAAGACTATGATAATAACCTACTTTTTAAATCACCCCTTGAGGAGCAAGTTTTGTAAAGCAGGAGAAACAATCTCGATAAGTTGAGAGATAGTTTGGGGGTTAAGAGTTATACAATAGCCCTTTTCGAACAATTGGGCAGCGAAATACACCCAGAAAATTTATAATCCAGCTATGGGGCTACCTTTTTCGTCAATAAAAAACCTCAGCTGCTGGATATGAAAAATTTTACCTTAGTTAACCAAAATAAATTTGATTTCATGAGAAAGGTTGTGGGGTATATGACTGCTCAAAAGAAAATAAGAAACATCATCCTTTAAAAGAATATGCCAGACGTCTATCCTCGCAATTATTCTGATGTAAAACAGGAAAGCTACGATCCTAGTCTCCATTACTAAAAGTATAAATACGCATTAGGCCAAACCTATCATCGTCCGGCTATATGCTTATGATATTTATCATTTCAAATATGTTCATTCATCTATCAAGCTTCAATTTCCATCTTTTAGACACTTCCTTTAAAATCTTTAAGCTTTTAGAGGTAACTACCGATTTAATCCTCACTCAGCAAAGTGAACTTCTTACTGAGACCCACTACTCCAATTTAGACACTGGTTGGCTTGACCTCGCCATCGTCACTGGCTGATTTTTTAAGAGCGGCTAAACTATGGTAGATGAGTTCGTCCAAATTGGATGTGCTAAATTACTTGAGATGATCTTCGAGATAGGTACGTGCCGACTGCGATCTTGCTCCAATAGAATAAGCATAATACTCATAATAGTTACCACTGGGGCAAGTTTCAAAAAGATGAGTACCATCTTTGTCAATTCCAGCAACAAGTAGGCCAACTCCATAAGGACGTTTGGAAGCCTTCTGTGTTTTCACTTGTGATTCTACATAAAGCAAGCCTTACTATCAGCAATCTTAAAAATAAGCCGATTAATAGGTTGATTGGATCCGTAAGTCATTTTGTAGTTGAGGGACTCATTCCTCATATACTTACAAAGCACTCTTGCATCAGCAGTGAGACCTGAAATTGCCATGCCGATGTAGTCGTCAACCTTGAACATCTTGTCTTGATAGCAAGCTAACTCTGAAGGTAGTTTCTTTAAACTGCACAGCACAACATATTATTTCGACTTCAGGCCGAGGCAAATCGAGCCTTGCTTGACTGCTTCCATGGCGTATTCAACCTGGAAGAGTTTTCCCTGAGGAGACCAGGTTGTGCAATCGAGATCATAGAGTCCTTTCAGCATGCTTATCCTGTCTGTATTTAAATTATTTTTAAAAATATTTCAAATCTTACTTCCTAAGCCACATATATACAAATAATAAAATTGTTAGTACTTATCAACGATTGCAGCGAACCATCAGTCGATTTTATTCACTGACTGCTTTGTTTGAATTATCAAGAGATAGAGCTATGTTGCGGTTCAAACTGCTCAAAATTAAATTACTCTTCGCATGCGCATGATGTTTATACCCATTATCTCCGATTTTGTTTTTTAATGTGGCTGTGCTATTCACGTACCCTATTATTTTTACTTCGTTCGATAATGCATCAATAATTTTGATCTTTTGATCTTGAAATTATTTGTCAATTCTCAAATCCTTTTATGAACATTCAGCCATTTTGAATCCATTGTTAAGCTTTCCGTTGTATTGAATCTTCAATTTAGAGTGTAAATAATCAATTTCATTGGCCATGTTGTAATCTAAGCCATTGTAATAAGACTGATTGATCGATGCCGTTTGCAAAACAGCTTTCTTTTTAATCAAATTTGACCCTATTAAATCGTTTTTTATTAGAGGTCTTGAGCAGTCTCGCTTTTTGCTAAGGACGATGAAAACATTTTTTAGTTTATAAGGTATCTTTGATTACTCTGGGGTCATGAAATACGATTATTTATTGATAACACTATCTTTATTGAAACTCGAGACTTTATCCTTAAAAATTTTTAGATTGCAAGATTGTAGTTTGTTCTTATGTATTCTAATAGATTCTTTTATGCACTCCTTCTATAATTTAACTGTGTCATCCAAAGAGTGAATCTCCTTAGATTTATTTTGTTTGTCTAAATATCGATAGACATACTTCTTTTGGTCTATTTTTATTCTCTCCTTTTTTGTAATAGTACAAAATCATCGTAATATCCTGCAATTATTTTAGAGATAATCA
>Ga0302186_10003338_pt1 | contig 11794 bp, 7 predicted proteins | sample II_Bog_E1_2_FD_198782 | JGI IMG/M metagenome (GOLD analysis project Ga0302186, IMG submission 198782) | Peat permafrost microbial communities from Stordalen Mire near Abisko, Sweden - II_Bog_E1_1 | ecosystem: Environmental > Terrestrial > Soil > Wetlands > Peat | place: Sweden: Abisko, Stordalen...
CTCGGAGGAAGGGTCAAAAAAAATATAATGCAGCGATACTTGTGGATTAAAAATTTAGAGTATAAGTAATTCGAAAGGAAGTGGATTATATTTCGGTTATTGTTTCAAATTTTGAGAGGTTAGGCGGATAGATTATGTTGGTATCGGCATATTGTCGTCCACAATTAGCAAAAGTGGGATAATGGAAAATGGTTTTGTAGTTATTGGAAATGGATGTGATTAATGTCAGGGAAAAATATGGAGCTACTCGCTTTTTATTTATGTCTGACCTTAATGTAGGGTATTAAGAGATTTAAAAGCATATTCCGAGTATGGAGAATCTTAAAAATTCGTGTTTAGCAGAGAATTATATCTATCTATCTAATTAGATTAATTCTATTTTTCTTTCAGTAGAATCTAAGATCATCTTTATCAGGATATTGCCCTCGATGGAAGTTTTCATTGATATAATAGGTAAAAATGTTCATACCGTAGATATGATAGAAAGTTTCATTCATAGCTTGACCATATGAAATAATGGGTAATTCATTTTTATTAAAATATTTTCCAATTTTTACATAAATTTGTTCTGTAAAAGGGGCCAATTCTTATTCTATCTCGTAAACTTTATTCAACCATATAAATATTTAATTCCTATCATTAATTTTTAATAGAGGTTTCATCTTTGTCAAGCTCATATTATCAAATATTTGATCGTTAATATATGTCAAAGTTTCATATTACAATAACATACGAAAATCTTCAGTCATTTATGTAGTCATCCATCTCTCACTGTTTACATCATTTGAGTGCACATATCACTGAGACTCCTTACTCTCGAAGCCACTGTAAATATTTTCGACTTGATACTGAATTTTCGCAAAAAACGACCCAATTTTATCAGCCTTAGAATAATTTTTTCATTATTACTGCGAATAGTAAAAAAGTAGTGATAAAATCTGTCCAATATGGTTCCAATTCCAAATTACAGAGTTTTGTCAAAGTATTTGACAAATCGATCGAATATTAGGTTTTAATCGATATCTATATCCAAAAACTTAGCAACTTCACAATAGGCATTAGGTACTTTGACTTTTTTCATTAAAGAGTGTATAAGATCCTTAAATTAAAGTTTATTAGTTAACACATAGTTAGTTGTTTTTTCGTTGTCTAATTTTGGATTGCTCTGCGTAACAAATTCTGGATTGTTTGTCTGTAAAAACTAATATATATGCTCAAAAACATTCAAAGCCTTTTCCTAATTTCCAGTTTTATAAATCAACTCACTAAATGTCATTTAGTGTAAAAAATTTAGGCAATCTTTCAATCCTTTGTATTGAACATACCCTTCCCAGGTCTTTCGATGTTTTATTAATTTTGGATAAAATCGTTAATACTGATCATCACTTAGCATATAACCCTCTCTCACCAACTTTAAAAATACTGAGTTCATTTTTTTTGAGTATTGATTCTAAGAAATATTTTTATTACAGCTTTTGCCGAAAGGAAACATTATCTCTCTAATAGCAACATGACGCTAATTCATGAAATTAATAATCTTAATATCACTCATCTCCTGCAAAAATTAAGCGTAAATAGCTTTGAAATTCTTGTCTTTAAACTAATCTGATGTAAATTGATTTTAAAGAGTAAGGATAAGAAGATTTTATAGTCCTTGAGTTGCGATGCCGGCTAGCTTTTTATAGAGAACTTGTGCTTTTTTAAAGATCATTTATAATGACTTCCAGTTTAAGTCAGAATCTGTATGGCTTCTACCTTATATCTCTCGGAGCAACAGATCAAATCGTGATTCATCTTTTGGTTAGAAGAGTTGACTTGAGAAGGCAAAATTAAATCCAGTGTCCGAAGAACCAATTAGAGGAAACTCTTTAAATATTTTCGGCATTTTATGATTGAGCTCAAGGAGGGTAATGGTGTTCTCCTCAATTTTAAGTGGCATCGCTATGATTGAGCGAGTATTTTTATCTTAGAGATAGGCCAAAGAAAAAGTGCGCTTTACTTTATCCTCTTTAATGAGAGCATTGAAGATATGCACATCTTCGATTTTACTCTCTTCAATTCTTGTGATTTTAAAATCAGTGAATTTTTTATCCTTGTTCTTGCGTTTGTCACTTACTTGAATTTAAAACAGCTTTGGATTGAATAGCAATGCATAAGGAAATAATTCTTTTAAGCTGTTCATGCCCTCCTCTATCATTTCAAAAGCTTCTTTATCCAACTACTAATATATAAACTAAGAGTCTAAATCGTTTTATTCTCGTTTTTTGGTTAGGGCATGTTCTTCTTGAGTTCCTAAATCAGACTGAGTTATGAATTGTTCAATTTTTTTCTTAATTCTGATATGTCCTTGTAATTCCGGTCCAAAGTTATTTCAAATTTTTGATAAAGTTTTTGACCTTTAAAAGTATGTTTATTGTGAAAATTTTATTCTGATCCTTCTCTTTATTCAGAGAATATTTATGACATTTATGACTCCAAGTTTAAATCTTTTTTACTAAAAAATTAATTAAAGCTTTAATTTTATTTATAAGATTTTGCAGGTTTTTTCTTCCCCTTAAGATTTTTTTAATTTTAGATTCGCAATATATTTCCTCCTCCCCACTACTATCATCATCATTTTCCGAGTAGTCTTGTTATTCTTTCTATTCCTCTTAGGTTTTGGTAATAACTAACCTTTTATCGTAACTTTTTTTGACAATCTATAGGTCGATTGAAAACCCGTTCCGTATTTACCTGTTGTATAAGTGCCACCTATATCCTTTTCAGTTTTCGAGGAGTTATTGCGCCACAATACTATAGGCATTAGACCCACTAAAGGGATCTCCATTGTGAGCAAAAGAAAACTTATCATCGAATATTTTAATGTGAATTTTGCATTTTCCAAACTAATTAGGGACATCTTTGGCATTTTGGATCAACTCCCAGATCCATCTTGTCTTAGTATTGTTGTCACTAGCAAAGGTCTTGAAATGTTGGTCCATTTTTTGTGCAATTAAGTTAAACCGGGATTAGTCCTTGACCTTAAGACATTCTTTTAAAGCCAAATTATCGTGTCCACTCATGACAGTTTAAAAATAATATTTGCTGGTAATTTAGAGTCAATTTAGGCCTATTTTTTTTTGAAGTGATTATATACATTGCCAAAAGTAAAATATAAAGATTAAAATTAATTTAAAATCATCAATGGAAACAAACATCAATGAGATAAAGATAAAAATGGCTTTGGTATATTTTCTCTCACCATAAATACGTCCAAATTTTCCCAAGAGATTAATATTGATAATCTGTCTTTGTTTTATTCTTTGTAATGGGAAAATAAATCAAATGATTCATTTACCATTAATTATTTCCCTTCATTAATTAATCAATTTTTGTGATAACAAAAATAGACATATAATTATAATACAATCCATCTTATTTTTGAAACCACTCAATACTCAAAGACTTTTATTCAGTCACTATTATTTTGAAAGATTCTCAAAGAACCATCCAATGAGGCCTAAACTATATGCTCCTTGAAAACTAGTCCTCTTATTAACCCACCAATGGTCATATAGAGTTTATATTATCAAACTGTTAATCTTTTAGTGATATTCGATTTAATCAAGTGCTAAGTGTTTGTATTTTTCATAATGATTTAATAATGCACTTTATTAATATCATAAAGACACTAAATTTAACATTTGGCTAATCCCACGTAAGCTTAATAATTATTGTGATCTTCGAAGCTATTTCTTTTTTTTATATTGATCTTTATTCCAGAATTTTTTGTTTTGGTTTACTTTCAAAAAGTCATTAATTGGACTTTATGATTCGATTTCGGGATATTTATACATTTTTTCAGCTTCTTCATTATCAATTAATCGAGAATTTTCAGTTCTTTTTTTAGAATTTATGGTTTTTCTGAATCTATTGAGAGGATATTTTTATTCTCTCTGCTGAATCTATTGACAAAAATGTTAAAAAAGATTAATATGTCTGCTGTTTTAATGCAAATGTATTGGGATTACTTAAGAATTATTAGATTAGATTAAATGCCTTTTCAACTTAGATGGAGAATTGGATAAGTATAATCTTTTTGAGGGACCAATACTTGTTGCTGCTCGACATTTAAAAGAATATAAAGCTCGGGACGTCCACTTCGCAGTGGCTGATTTAGCCTTAATAGGAGTTATCGCTTCTAAAGTTTTGCTGATGTATTTTTATTCTTTTGCAAAATTGTAAAGAAATATGTTTTATTTATGAAGCGCAACAGTTTATCCTTTCCGTTGTGGATTATACTAATTGATAAACTCATCTTAATAGAATTTGGTATCCATCTGATGTATTGAGTTGACTTTATTTTTTTCAATATACCTCAAAAGAGGAGTAATCTTTTTGTCCAGAGCTACTTTCGAATGACGCTTCGATCGAAAATATTCATCTAATTATATTTCATCAGTTATTTTATTCATTCCGATAAATTAGATAAAATTACTTATTAAATAAAATTTACTGGCAATCTTTTTATCTTCAAGAGTATTTATTATCTCAGCTAAAAGGAAAAATACCTTTATCTTCAGTAAATATAAAAATTTCATTAATTTTTGAGGTTTATTTTAGCTTATTTAATACTCATATCAGGTTGTTTTAAATAAGTTTACTTTTTCATCAGTGAATTCAAGTCTAACATCTTGAATATCAATTTCATCGAGGAAAAATCTGAAATCTTTAACCTGAATGATTGTTGACTGCTGGATTCTCGCACATGCTGGAGAAATATCTTCAAGATGGAGACCGAAAACACGATCGATATTATTATTATTTTCCTCTTTATTGCTGATCAGTGCTCTCTTGGGCGCGTCAATTCTCTTGTTTATCTTAAAACCAAGGATTTTTAAAAAAATTATGTTGCCTTTTTAAAGGAAAAATATTTTTTCCGTTTTTGTAGCATTAACCACAATGGAGAAATGAGAGTAAGCTAACGCCATTTTGAATTTATAAGCAGCAGAAACTCCAGTAATCATTATTATTTTTTGGAATGTACTACGAATTGTTCTTAAAAACAGCATTTCTTTGTACCCACATACGGACCTTGAGGGCAGAGTTTTTTGTTGTATAAAATTAATATTGATAATTATCATTACTGCGAAAATAATACTTATTTGCCCTTTTAAAATTTTTTTAAAAAGAATACTTAATTCTTTATTTTACACCGTGTTAAAAATGAGAAAATTGTCTTAAAATTGTCAAAAAAGGAAGAGATAAAATATATTTTTAACATTTTATTAACAACCAATAAAAACCAATAAAAACCAATCGTATTTATTATCTATTATTTAGTTTGCAATTATCGATACAAGCAATCATGGCAGCAATTTTACTTTTATAAGCTTAGAAATCACCCGATTGAATCCATTTAAAGTTTACAGCAATATTTACTGCACCTATGAGTTATTTCTCAAAAGTTATTACTTAGCCTATGTTATTCTACTATTACCTTTTCAAGCAAAAAATGTTTCAGAACAGGTACCTGCCCATAGAATGTAATGTTGGGCAATTTTCTCCGAGTTTTAAAAGGGGATCTGTTCACAATGATTCTTTGTCTTAAATCTTCCTCGAAATGTGCCTGTGCCATATCGTCATTTTGACTGAAAATTTTATAGTATATCAAAATGTTAATTAATCTTTCGATTTGATGTCCTGGAATTTTAAGTTTCTCCTTGATGAGTCTAACATTTTCCTTAGTTAAAAGTAAACTTCTGTTCAGGTCAATTTAGGTTTTATTAATAATCTTTTTCATTTAGGAAATATTTATAATCTTGCTGTTTAGAAACATTTATATTTACTTGAAATCGCGCAAACATTGATACTCGAAGCTGGGAATTTCAGTGGTAATTTCAAAACACTTAGGATTCTTTAAAGAGATATCGTATACCACATCTATTAACTCCTTTCCATGACCAGATTTCTGATAGGAAGGCATGATAAATACTTGACTGATTCGGTGCCTCTCCTTAAGAGTGGAAATTTTAAATACATACTCAGAGAGGACTCCGACAAATGTTTTTCTCTTCTTGTTGGCATTTTTTTTGTAGATTACATAGTAAATCCAAGTATCAATTTCCTCGAATATAAATGATACACCATCGATATAGAACAAAAAAAGCACTTATATGCGTTGCTTGTACTCAGAGAAGCCTTTATCATTGCCAAAATATTTAGTAATGATAAATTAATCCTCCCCACGCTTGTATGTGTGAATTAATTCCCCTTGAGGTTCAATAAAGCTGTCTTATACTTCTTCGTGCTTGTAAAATTCATCCTTTTTATTAAAATACTGTCCCCATCTTTGAAAGGCTATGCAATTGTCACTCTCGTCAGTTCGAAGAATTTCCTCGATTAATTTTATATCTTTTTTTCCTAGTGTATTTGGCTCCTGCTCTCCTTCTTGAACAAGCTCCACCCAATAGTAAAGAGAAGAGCTCAGAAAATGAAAAACAAACTGTGAGCCTGGAGACATAGATTTTTTATTGATTTTATAGGGGTAGATTTGGTTGAGAAAGTCTGACTCAAATTCCTAAAAATCATCTCCATCCCATATAACAATCTTAGTATCAACGCAATCCACATCCTCCTATTCGACTGGTTGAGTCTTTTCTCCATTCTTTGGTTATTCTGTGAAATGCTTCCTGCCTTCAATTTAAAGAATGTCATGATTCATTTTGCTTTTATTATAATTTCCCTCCAATTAAACTTAAACTATATTTAATTTAGGCAATGACAAAATAAAATTCACAAATAAAATAAAATTTTATGAGAGAAACATGTTGAAATTAGTTGAGATTAGAGCATGATTATTTTTTGATGGGTCATTATATTTAACGAATCATTTAATTAACCTGTATCTTCATTCAAATCTGAGATTTGAATTTTCTTATAAATCAGTTGATAACTATTAAATCTAAGTATTTATTATTGATTAACTTTAAAAATAATATTAACTTTCAAATTACAATAAAATAATGCTCAATCATAGATATCAATCTTCAAAAATTAAAACATTTCTGTTCCTCCTTCATTTAACGAAGAAGGTTTGAGTTTTGATAAATTCATTATAGGTGCAATAAATGTTTTAATGTGATATGCGTTCGATCAGTTGAACATGGCCTTGATTTTGTTATCAAATGTTTGATCATCGAGGTTGTCAATCTTGATGGCCTGGAAATATTCCTTAGGATCAAAGTATCCTTTAGCGATGAGGAATGTTTGTCTGAGAACTAATTCCTAAATAAAAATGTCAGTACCTTGATTTTAGCGTCATCGTAGTACATAATGTCATCGTAGTTGTCTCCCTCCTTCTTGTTAACTTTCAGGAAATTGGCAACTTGTTCAGTGGTGAGTTTATCTCCCTTATTGCTGGTGGGCTTATAGTTCATCATCTTATAGAGTTGAGAAAGAGCCTCTGGATTGTTTTTGTCTGTATAAAAGACATCCTACATTTTTAGAGGAGAGCCTAGAAATCTTTAAGGTTCTTTTAAACAGTGGCGTTGTTGTTTTGCATAATTAATATAAAACGTAATCTATATAAAATTATTTATTGCATTCCATATCACCTTAAACTCCATTATAAAAAGTTGATTTAAAATATCAAGTCTTAGACGTGTTCTATTTTATTTCTTAATTCGATAAAAATTATTAGTTCATCAAAAATTAATTAAATAAGTTAAATCTGTTGGTAAAGAAAATAGTGTGAATTGACGGAGAAATAATATTGAAACGAAATTATGAATATATTGTTTAGTTTATTTAAATCATAACAATGGGCAATCTGATAAAGACTCTTTTTGTCAAAAAGATGCCAAAAAAGCAATGCAAAATATTAATTCTGGGCCTTGATAGTGCTGGCAAAACCACAATTCTTTATTCTTTGAAGCTAGGAGACGTCATCAGTACCATTCCCACTATCGGATTCAATGTTTAGTAGCTGTCCTATAAAACCGTCAAGTTTATGGTATGGGATGTAGGAGGGCAATAAAAGCTACGAAATCTTTGGTCACATTACTTTGATAAGGCTAAAGGGCTCATTTATGTAGTGGACAGTTCGGATAGTGAACGAGTGGAGCAAGCAGCCAAGGAATTACAACGTATCATCACTCATCAAGATATGCAAAATGCAGTTGTGCTCATATTAGCCAATAAACGGGACATAGCAACCATCAATTTGGAGCAACTCAGTATTAAGCTCGGAGTGCATTCAATGAAGCGCAACTGGGCTATTTACCCAGTAACGGCCATTAAGGACCATCAAAATAGTGGTCTAGTTCAGGCTATGGAGTGGTTGATTTAAAACATCGATAATACTGACTATCCCAAGGTTAATATTAAAGTTGGGTGAGAGGAAATACATAAGTATGGTACTGTTATGATGATTAATAATTTAATGATAACAAAGCAATATAAAGTATTTTTATGGAATCTTCATTTTAACAAATCTTCCCCTAAGTAAAAAATCATATGAATAATAACCTTGAGAAGGAATTCCAATTTTTTAAAAAACAATCTTTTTTAACCTCTTTAATTAAAATTGAAGAATTTACATTAACTATAATTTTTTTGATGAACTTTTGATGAATATTTGCATTTTATCTGTTTTTATGATAATAAATAAACTCTTGCAAAATAAAAATCAATTAAAACACAAAATTATAAAACCAATTTAAGTTTAGTTTGAGAGTTCCTTTATATCTATCTTATAACATTGTATGTTTGATATTATCCCTGAAAAGGGATGAATATAGAATCTTGCAATGTAAATAAGAACTCACTTCCTGGGAATGCAAAAGAAAATAATTATTAAATAATTAAACATGCAATCAATCAATATTTGAGAATATAATCAATAACAAAGTTTAGTCCCATTTGGTCTGTGTTTTGATCGACAATTTCCCCTTTCATAAGTTTTTACTTTTAACAATTAATGCCTGGTGTACCAACTTCCCGAATTTAGCCATATTTCGTCATAGAATCACAATCAATTAGATAAACTCTTGGGTTCCCAGCAAATCGTCCTGTACGATTAATACATCTTGCCTTGAATCCTTTTTATTTATCTTCTCCTTTACAAAATGGATTTTATGCTAATTCAAAATAGGGATCAAATGAATTAATTTTGTCAACTATCACAATGTTTGCTGGTTTAATATCAGTGTGTGCAATTTTGTTTTTTCTTAAAACTTCGATAATGTTATTTAATTGGGCAATAATATTTTGATTGCTGAGGATATATTTTGATAATATTTCAAATCTTTATTCATCACGAAGTGAGAAATTCATTTGAGACCTTTATTCATTTCTGAAGGAAAAAAATTAACCAAAGCCGAATTTCATATTTGGCATTTGTTTATTTCTTAAGCATAAATATTTTTCGAGAACAATACCTGACTGCATGAGAATTGTAGACTCCTAACCTTTTTCCTTATGTCTTGCAACAGTAACTCCAAAATTTAATTTTTCAGCAAGTTCATAATTAAGAATTTGATTTTCATTTAAGTTTTTTTTTGTGTAAATAAATAGAGCTCCGCTTTGAGCTCGCTCAACAGCTTGAGTCATGCCTTTTTTGGTATAGCCTTTGTTTGTGATTGTCATATAATTATAGATTATAATATATTTAATTTTTACAGTATTAAGCAAAATATATAAAAGTCTTAAATTTTTCTGTGTGTGTTTGAATTTTATCCCTCGAAGAGCGTTCCTTTATATCTATATTCTAAGTATTTTTGATTTAATTAACAAATAATATATGAATATAGAACCTTTCAATGTAGATAGGAGCTCACTTCGTGGGAATAAAATTAATATTCGCAACTCTCACCAGAAAAGAAGCCTATTACTAAAAAACTACAACTAAAATTAAAAATTAAAGGCTTCAGTATTAATACAAGAATTAGAAAAATAACATTATCAGAAATTATTTCATCAATCAAGTTCGTAAAAGGTTGCTGTGAAGTTATTCGCTTCGTTTGGCGTGTTGTGCTCTTTTTCTTCGGTAGCAGACAATTCCAGTAATGATCAACACTATGAAAACAACACCACCAATAACTATTCCGACCACTGCGCCCACAGTAACCCAACAGCCATCTTTATTCCAGTCGTAGCTCGAAGAGGTGCCATTAGTGTACCCGAAATAAAAAAGATTGAGGAATTGTTTTAAACCTGGAACACTGCAAGACGGGCAGTTCCAAGTACCATCACTATCAGTTGCGCATCCCTAATAATAACCTAATGGACTATTAGTTTCAAAAAAACTTGTTCCAATGCTGCATGATGAATCGCAAGAAAATCGTACATAGCTTCCGCAATACGCTAACATCGAAATATTTGTATCCGCGCATTAGGGAGAGTTTGATCCGAAGGGGCCACCACCAAAATACATGCACTTTTTGCAGCTTGTTCCGTTGATTGTGCAGCCTGTTGAGGGACAAGTAATGGTAATTTAATAGCTTTCGATCTCTGTAAATAATAATATCAAGAGAGCAAACAGCATGATTGTTTTGGATCTTTTTGCCATGGAGTTTATCTTATGTAATTTTAAAAATGATAAGATATTTAATTCTTTGCTGAGTATTAATAAAAATTAACAACTTAAATATATCTCTTTGATAATTATTTATCCCTCAAATTATGAGTTATCTTGCAAACATTCATAACGATAGTCTTTAAATTCTGATTTCAGCTATGAACAAAAATAACACATTGTTCTTGAATACTAATAATTTTTTTAAAATTTCCTTATGATTTAATTAGTTTTGCCTTTAAATGCGTAATCTAACTGTTAAATTATATTCACCAAACCCATCATGATTTGCAAATATCTGTAACTGTAATTCATTATTTTTAAACTTATTTCGAAGCAGTCTTTTATTTTATTTTTTATGATTTTTGTATCGTTGAACAACAACATTCGATTCCATATTAATCATCGTCACTGCTATAAATTTTAGAATAAACAATTTAATGAACATTATACATTGATAAACAGTTGAATCACGATAATTAAGTTTTATTGATGCTTATCTAAATAGGAAAAACTGATTGAATATATAAGTTGTTACTTCGATAATATTTGCAAGATAATGATAGCTAAACCGCGCAAAGCACATTACGAAAATCTATCTGATCTCATCACAGCCATCAAGTAGCTAACAAATTAGCAATCTTATCGCTATCAGGAGCAATTAAAACTGGTTGTAACTAGTGGCATTGGGGTGGATGATGAGAAGGGTATCATATCCACACGTATCGAGTACTATCTAACTAACCCACCAGTTAGCTGGGTCGTTGAACATGATAAACTCATGGCATTATTCGACCCGACTGCCGAGTTTATGAAGCGTTTGATTGCTAACGCTGACAGCCCCGTCAACATTGAAGTACCAACTTTATAAGAAAGGTAAGACAAATTCCCAAAAATGTGCTGTAAGCTTTTCCCGAACAAGGAATTTATGAATCGCGGAGATTGAGAGGTCTTCGAAGATAGGCAAGCGGCAACTTTAGTATCAATCTTTGGTAATGGTTTTGGATTCACGTGATTAACGCTTTTATGGGACTTAGTGAACACGAAGAACGCAAGGGATTCGAGGAACAATAAAAAGAGGACTAATTTTTTACTGAGTTAAGTCGCAATGTTTATCTAGCTATTTTTCGGAAAACAATGCGTTTTCTTGTCGTAACTAATAACCGTACTCTGCTTGACCGGCTACTGACCACCATCCAACTATTGCTAATATAAGAGCTGATATTTAAATTTTCATCA
>Ga0302186_10003340_pt1 | contig 11786 bp, 10 predicted proteins | sample II_Bog_E1_2_FD_198782 | JGI IMG/M metagenome (GOLD analysis project Ga0302186, IMG submission 198782) | Peat permafrost microbial communities from Stordalen Mire near Abisko, Sweden - II_Bog_E1_1 | ecosystem: Environmental > Terrestrial > Soil > Wetlands > Peat | place: Sweden: Abisko...
ATTTTGATTTTTAAAATTGGGTTTTCAATAACTTTTCATTCATATTCCTGATTTAATTTTGAATATTTTCTTATGGCTGGCCTTCTTCTCTAATATTTCAAATTACCCCCTTCCCCATCCGATCTTTGGCCCACGCAAGCAACAAAATTGTTATTTTTGAATTTTTCATATTTCTTCTTTTAATGCTGGATTTTCATTCCAAAAAGCCAAAACTTTTTCTTTGGGAATTTGGAAAATATGGATCTTATTTTTATATATTTCTGAAAGCAATTCCGACAAAGTTAATGTAAGGCGGATTTTGAACGATAAAGATTTTGTCGAATTAGACATCTCAACAATCTGATGATTATAATTTTTACGAATTAATAAAAAATTTGAAATAACTGTCATGATTATTTGAAAAATTATCTCAAAGTATAGTCCATTTTTTAAATATATACATTGTAGAAAAAAAAATTTAATTTATAGAAAAAAGTGGATCCTTTTTATAGACTGGTTCCTGATTTTACTATCAGATCTTATACGAACAATATTAAAAAAGAAATATTTGAAACATAAAAAATGATTAAATTTTACAAAAAAATGTTGGTGTCTTTATCTTTCCTCAATAAACTTATAGAAAATCTTCATAAAAAAAATTAAAAGAATTTCTTGAGCTTTTAAAACTTGGAAAAGGAAAATTTTGAGAGAATTTCTTAACTTTTTATTCGATAAATTTGACTTTGTTTAGCAGAAGCAGCAATCCCGGATTATTTTTCAAGAAAGCAATCAGCTCTTTTTGTCTAATTTCAAATATTTCGCAATCGGTTGCGGCTCTAACATTCGTGCTCAACGGGCTATCATTTAGAAAGGCATCAATTTCCCCAATAAAAGTCCCAGATGCAATATCAAATCCTTCATGTTCTGCCTCTTTGCACTTAAAGAATTCAATTTCTCCCTTTGCGATTAGAACGGCGAATTGAGCCTTATTGCCAACGGTCCAAAGAATTTCTCCTTTTTTAATTTTCTTTTCTCGCATTATCATTTCCATTTGAATTTTCTGTGCCGAATTTAAATGGCAGAACAAACTATTCCTATTCATAATTATTATTAAATTATAAAAATGATTAGTTAAGGGTTAGATAGTTCTTATTATAAAATTGTTAAAATAACAGGATAAGGTGGGAAGTGGGGCGGGGAGGGTACCTTGAAAGGACATTGAGAGCCTTGGATCTTTTGGAAGTCATTAAATTAAGCAATTTGGCAATAACTTCGTCATTGTCACCAAATATAAACCAGAAATCATTTCGTCTTATCACCAAAACTGAGACATCAGTTATCGCCTGAACGCTTGATTATTAAAAACTTATAGAAATTAATTATTTTTATGTAAATAAACTTCGCTTGTCTCAAACTGAATTTTATTCCTTTTAAAGCAGATTCTCCAAAATAATCTCCCACTTGGCAATATCTTTCAAACCTTAATGAAAATTATCAAATTTTTAATTTAAAAATTAAAGATTACGCTCTTTCTGGGGTTAGCGAGAAAATTTTCACAACTCCTGATAAAATGATGTAAAATTCACTTCCCAAGGTTCCTTCTTTGCAAATCTGTCAAAATTTTTTATTCGGTTCAAACAATGCAATTCTAACCATTTCACTATTTATGAAAATCTTTTCCTGAGCTGATTCCAACAAATCTCTCACGTTTCTCAGGTTCGTCTTTTCGAACAATTCTATCGAACATAACACATCCAAAGTATTTAAGATATTCGTGGGTTTTTGATGTTGAACTCCAAGAGAAATAGTATTTTGTAATCCGGTCTTGGCCATTCGCAGCCCAGAATCCAGCGGAATGTCTTTTTCAGCCACATGAACCAAAAGCAACTTTTTTTTAATTTCCTCAGGCAAATTGACTAACACTTTCATTGGAGTATGAATTGGAGGGACCCCAGCCTCATGGAAAATAAGGTCATGATTCCAGATGTTTTGTTGTAGACTTTCAAGTCTTTGTTTTGTCATGAAGCCCTTTTCATGGATCTTTTGGATGCCTTCAGGATCATAAAAAGTATCTGCAGAAAAATAGATCGATTTGTCTTGATAGTCGACGGTGAATCCTATGCATGGAATCGAATGCAAAGTGTAGAAGAAGTTCAGGATGGCACCATTGAATCGAAGTGGTGCTCCGATGACCACAGGACGGAATTTGAAGAGCTGAGACATCTCATCAAGCTTCAACCCGACCATCGCTGAATATTTCCGTATGAAGGAACCCAAGATTGTTCTGGTTGTTATGACCTTATTTTCGTAAATGTAAATAATAATTTTAGATTCTTAACAACTGTTTTTCTCAAAGTAGATACAAAATGATATTTTTTTTATAGATTAATAATAAAAAAAGAGCCCCAATACAAAAATTCATTGAAATGAAAAAAAATATAGTGAGTAAATCAAAATAATTACCTCCACTTTGCTTGATTCCAGAATTTTCTGGAAGGCCCCAGCATCATGATCAGCATGACAATGAGTGATAATCATCCATTCGATGACATTTTGTGTGATCCCCTTTTTCTTTAGAATATGTGTGGAAAAAGGTGGTGGATCCACCATAATTCCCCTACAGCTCCGAAATAATTTCCCAAACAAATTTTTTAATTCACCTTCCATTAATCCAGACTATATATCCTGAAGTGTTTCCTTTGGGATCGAACCCATGGGAGCTTCCCAACACCGTGACTCCAAACACTGGAGGGTCGAATTGGCTCGGTTGTTTGAAACTTTCTTTGTACAATGCGAATTTGGAATTTTCCATTGAAGCCAATGCGGTGCTCGTGTTCATCATGATCCCGAACTTCCAATCCGAGTAATCTTCGATCTCCTCATCATGAATATGCAAACGAACCCGATCTTTTATCTGAGCGATTTCAGTGTCTTGGTCTAAAATCACAAAACATTTCTCATCTTTCCTTATCGTAATGCCTTCTGGCAAATAGGCGAACCCTTTTATTTTATAGTATTAATAACTAATAAAGAAAAGTAATTCAATTTTAGAGACCATTATGATCAAGAGTGGTGATTTCTATCAAGGTTTCGATCTTCAAAGGCTCTGAATTATTAAATGGATTCTTCGCGAAATATGACAGTTCCTTTTTCATGTCAGGCCTAGCTTCGGAGGCGAAATTCTCATCGAAATCTTCATCGAAATTCTAAAAAAAATTCAAAATAAATTAAAGTTTTAAAATTTTGGAGGTTGCCTCGAAATCAGTTGGTCCTAACAAAGTCTCCTGGAAAATTGCTTTGATAGCTTGTTCGTTTTCCTTTGTGCAGATCAAATTGATTTTCTTTTTTTTGATGAAGAAATTGAAATAGGCTGGGAATTCAAATTCTGCGACGCTTATGTTGTAAATCTTATCCCATTTTGATGATGGAAGTATATAATAACTAGGCACTTCTATTCCAAGTTTCAATGAATCCTTCACAGTTTCCGGAGGGATGCCAAATTGGATAGGACCGATTTTGGTGAACACCACACAACCGCCGCGAGGCAGGTCGACGAACTTGGTGTTGGGAGAAACGATTAGGGAAGAAGCTTTAAGACTTTTGATTTTTTTGCATTTGGAGTCATGAGAAACTTCCCGCTGGGTTTTTTCGATTTCCTTTTTCAAACTAATGTTTTTGAAGTCTTCCTCGGAACAAAATGAACATGACATTTTTGGGATGGTGTTTCAAATGAGGGAGGAGAATAAAAAAAAGAAAATTTCCCTTAACAAACTGAAATTATAAATTACGAAATTGGATGTTAATTCGATTTTTTTTTTTTGAATATTGACGACATATTATTTTTTTATATAAATAATGAAAAATTTAAATTTTGAAAAAATCTGCAGAAAAAAATTTTCGAAGTTTTTCGAAATGCCAAAAATTTAAAAAAAAAAATTTATAAAAAACAAAAAATAAATATAATAAATATGACTTTTTCTATAAATCAATAAAAAAAAAAATTTTTTTTTTTTATTTGCCAAATAAAGTTTCCTTTATTTCTTCAATTTCAATAAGTCCTCCCTTCTTTAAATCGCCTTCCCCTTCATTGATCATTTCAGCCTGTTTGCTTTTCCAATCAAACCTGATTTTCTTTTCTTGGTTCAGATCATACACGCTATATTTTTCCGAATGCATTACAAATTCTCTAATGAGAACCGTCAATTCCCCCACTTTGATTTCCGTCGCCGCAATCAACCTAACTATAACTCATCATAAAATTTCATTTTTCACTAACTGTTCTAAAACTATCGGGTCCAATGGGGCCCCCCCTGGTTTATGAATCAGACAAATATCCTTGTAAATGTTCATAACAATAGTGATCCTTCCCTCCATGATTTCTTCTTCCAAATCCTTAAATTTTTAATAAAAAACTCTGCTATTGTTTATTTTCTATTCTAACTGTTGGATCTGATATCACTTGATTCGCCTCGCTGAAAAACCCATAAGTGAATGAGATTGGTATATGTGTAATGCTTAACGGCAGTGGTTTTTTTTCCTGTGGCGAAAAAATCTTGATCTCACTTTCATTTTCGATCTTAATGAATGGCTTGCGGAAGTTTAATAAACCCAACAACGACGCTAAATAACACGCATCTATCAAATTCCCTCCGTTATTTATCAATGTGACATCGATGGAAATGCTCCAAACGGCTTTTCCAGTGATCACGCATAAGGATTCCGTATCTAAAGCTCTTTGTTTTATATATAATTTTCATTATTTTGGCAATTTTTTACTTCGACCCCTTCAAAACACGTTCCAACAGCTTCGAAATTTCATTTGAATACTCTTTTGGAGAAAAAACTCGATTTTGCCGGTCTTCGTTTAAAACTGAAAGATCGACTTTGAATCTTAAAATGCCTTCAGAAGGTCGTTCTTCTTTAGGGGGCACTATTTCGCAGGTGATTTTTGTTAAAATTATAGTTTGACCAAGGGAAAATTCAAGTTCTCCTGGATTTTTTCCGAATTTCACAAGGATTACGCGATTGTCTATAAGATTACGACCATCTATCCGGAGACCTTGCTTCAAGGCTTTCAAGGAAAAATCGGATTCATTGGAACTTAGAAAAAAGGACATTGAATTTAATTAGAAAAGAGGATATTTATTATTTTTAATTTGGCAAATTTGCTTTATTATTTGGGATTTTATTGAAAATAGTTTGTTTTTTCGATCAAATTCATAAATATTTTAAAATAAAATATTTTAGAGTTTGCTTCGTTTAATTTTATTTAAGAAAAAAAAAAGATATTGTTTATAATCAAATTAAAAAAAAAAAATTTGTGCTGTTTATGAAATCAAAGATACCATTTTCTAAAGGGGGCAGAGTGTTGATAAGGACCTTTTATGATGCAGAAGTAGTCCTCTTATTATGAAAGACGCAAAAGAAAAGTAATTTTTATATTCAAAATTTCATTTTTTTCAAAAAAATAACATGAAAACATGATGATAATCCATTTTTTAAGACTTTTACCTGGTTTTAAATAACCGAGCTTTTTAATCCTGAAAACAAATATTTTAGAAAAAAATTAATTCTTTAAAAAATTATAGTTCTTTTCAGAAAAAAAGCGATTTAACTTGAATTATGGAGGAAATGAAAACATTATGATGAGGTAAATATTGTTTTTTTTTCCAAATGATGATCATCTGTCCGTGTTACTGAGGTCACCAATGATCTTAACCGTCATTTAATCTGAACTTTCTTATATTTTTTTTTAATATTAAGCCTAAGATTTTTAGAAAGGAGCAAAATGTTCAAAAGAAAGGATGGCATTTTATGCTATTTTATAAATCTCTTTTTGTAATTTTATTTAATGTCATTTTTTAAAATAAAATTTGAAAAAAAAAAAAAAAATTCATTTTTTTTTGCTTTTTTGCTTCTTTTTTTGAAAAAAAAAAGTATTTAAGATATAAATTTCAAATGATAATTCATTCTATAATTTTAAAAAAAAAGCTTTTTCTTTCTAGGCAAGCCATCTTCGGGCCAAATTTCTAAAAAATGGATTTTCCTTTATTTTTTTTGATAATATGTCTAGAACCAAATGATGATTTCTTTAATTTTTGAGAGACTTTTACATGGTTCTTAAAAAACGAGTAATCTGACACATTTTCGCCCATATTTTCTACATTTTTTACTTTTCTATATTAAAATAATGAAAACAAGCTAATCTTATTTTAAAAAGAAACATTTTTTGAAGACTTCTATAAAAAAAAGATCATTTTTTTTTTAATAGATTAAAAAAGCTCAATTTTTTCCCTAATAAACAAAAAAAAGAGAGAAAAAACCACACAAAAGAAAAACGTTAAAATAAATTTTATAAATGGTAAAACTTTTTTCTTCATTTTCAATCATCGAGACAAATCGGATTGCTTTCAAATCCTTTATTCTTCAGCTCATTTATTTTCTGAACCTCCACCACATTTATTCTTTTCCGATTCAATTTCCCTGCAATTCCCATTCCTTCATTTCCTGGTTTCATAAGATTTGGAATCTGATTGTTGGCTTTATTGAGAAAACTATTGTTCATAGTCTTCATTACATGCGTCTGTGAGGCGAAATCATTGTTGAATCCATTGTTTTGGTCAAATAAACTCATCGCATTATGAGGATTCATTGTAAAATTTAAATAGTTGTTGCTGTTTCCAAGAATTGACTTTTCTCCATTAGCGAACATAGCCAAAGGAAAAATGCTAGAAGTCGGCATTTCAAATGAATTCCCCATTAAGTTGAAATTGGGGTTTAAGGAAGCTGGAGTTGGTGGCTTCATCATGGAGTTATTGGATTGGAAGCTCATTTCCATCATTTGGTTCGCCGGGTTGAGACTTGCTAATTTGTTGAGGGTTTCTTTGCTGATTTCAGGGAAGTGCTTCTTATAAAGTTTCACAATAAAGCCTCTGGTCTTTAAATTATTCGCTAGGTTAATTGATTGTGGCGTCTCTTTTTCTTTTTCTTTTTCTTCTTCTTTCAGAGCTTCTGTGTTTGAGTTGAATTCTTGGAAGTTCTGGGCTTTTTTCACGGTTTTATTTTGAATGAGAGTCTGGATTTTGTCTTTGAATTCTTGGTCGATTGTTTCCATTTTCCTTTTGGTGGGTTTGATTTCTTTCGTTTCTTCGGGAGGTTTTTGGAATATCATAGGAAGATCTTCTAAGTTATAAATTCGGATGTTAGGGTTTTGTTGGAGTTCCGCGAGGTTTCTTTCGCTTTTCTTGATGAAATTTGGTGTGTCATCGATATGTATCGCTGTGATTTGGATTTCTTTGACTCCTTTCTGGATGTTTTCAATGGATTTGATGGAAGTGACTGATTTTGGTGAGGCCAAATAGTTCATTTTTTGGTTTTCTTCATGTTCAATCTCCATAGTTTGATTATTGGAATTTGGTTCTTTATTAATTAGAGGTCTTTCCTGAGATTCATCAGGTAATTTGTCGACTTCAACACTGGTATTGATAATATTGGTATTAAGGTCATTGAGGCCCATTTCATCAGTATGTGTTAAATTGACTGACACCTCCACTTCGACTCCTTGATTATCGTTATTCTTATCTATGGATTCATTGTTATTGTTGAGTTCTCTGCTTTCAACCAAATTATCTACATTTTCAACAATATTTTTCTCAGGATTCACCTTTTCTTCTTCTCTGAGCTCTCCTGATTTTATCAAATCGGCTCTTTCTTCTGAAATAATTCTTTCTATGCCTTGGCCATGATTCTCATGAATTGCCTTAGGACCACTGGTTAAGGTTTCTCCAGAAACATCATCATCCTCATCAAGAATAATGATTTCTTGTTTGTTGGAGTTCTTCTTGAAGAAATCTGGTTTTTTCGTAGGTTCTTCTATCTTTTTCATTTCGGCTTCAGGTGTTTTGATTTGATCTTCTACATCGTTTGTGGCGTCATTCTCTGTTTTTATCACTTCATAGCTGCCATCTTCTGAAAAAATCACTTCTGAAGCACAGACATTTTTGCCGAGACCTTTGATAATGTTCCATAAATAACCATCTATCATCAGATCAAAGGCCTTCACTTTGCAGATTGGACATCTCCATTTTCTGGGAATAGCAATCTCCATGGCTCTGATTAGGTTTTCCAATGAAAAACATTGCAAATGGTTACAAAACACGGTTTTTGCTGGGGTTTGGATCATTTGTTTATCGAAGAATGTGTCCATTAGACTTACACTGACTTTATCAACGCTAATCTTGCAATCATCATGAACACTAGGCTCAAATTTGCTAAGAATCTGGATTTTACAACTTTCAGCCTCTTTCACGCTGGTTTTCTGGATCTTTGAGATCAATTCTTCAGCTCTCAATCTCTTCACCAAGTAGACAGCAGCCATATATACGGCACTATCATCATATCTGACATTGACTTTTTGATCAAAACTAGGCTTGAAATCAAGGAACTTGATTGTATTGATAGAGGTGAGGTTTTCCCTATGGAAGCATTTCTCATCCTTTCTTTTCTTAAGTGCTGAGTTGATTTGCAACGGCTTGAACTCTTGGATCTTTCGATTATTGAGGAAAAGCTCACCTGAATCCAGCCATGTATGTTCGTTGAGGTACTTATAATCCAATTTGATGCATTTGATCTCAATGCCGAGGTTCGGATCATCGTTGATAGCCTTCAGCTCATAATTGTTCATGATGAATTGCTTTTGTTCTGAAGAGTTCACAATGAAGGGCGGAAGCAAAATATTCTTGATTTCACTGAGGGGGTCATTCTTCTCCAGCACGCATTGTGGACATTCAAAGGTCTTGGCTTCCTTTTCCACTTCTTTTTCAGGCATTTTGAGGCAATCTGTATGGAATTTCCGAGTGCATTCTGGCATGATGCATGACAACAAATTGCTTTGTCTGTTGGTTTTGCACATCAAAGAGGAACTCAGACAGATGTTCTGTTGCAATGCACCGAAATGTTGGTTATTGAAATGTCCGGCGTGTGCTTGATTTTGGACTGCCTGTCCGATTTCTGGGAAATAGTTGCTGGTCGTGGTTCGAAATAATGGTTGGGCTATAATAGTTGGCTGATGCGCATAAAGCTGCTCCAAAGGTTGTGGCATCATCGGATGGAACGCTGGGCCTGATAAAGTCACTTTCTTTAGTGCTTCAGAAAGTATTTTGTGCAAGACAGGACAGTGATCGAAAGGAGATAGGTCATTTCTATTAAAAAAAGAAGCAAATAGGGGATGACTGAAGATCGTCTGGATAATTTTATCTACCAAAGCACCCTTATTAAGGTTTAGATAATTGGATGAAATCTTGAGGTCGTGGCCGATTTCACGAAGGTCTGGTTTTTTGAGATTATGCAAGGAAATGTTGAGGGCACTGCTGAATTGTAAATGTGGATTTAGATTCGAACTGAGGGTGTTATAATTTGAAGAATTCATGAATTTTTACGTTTGTAGCGTTTTTTTAAGCTTTTTGGGTTTTTTGGTTTTATAAAAATTTGAAAAATGGAGGGGCTTTTATATTCATGGCCCATTGAATTAAATTTTAATAAATGTCTCAGGTTGATTGGCGGGTCCAAATTCGAAAAATTGTCCAATGAGATTTTAGAAATCGGACTCGAATTTTAAAATGGAAAAAAAATTCAAAAACAGCCAATGGGATGCTAGAATTTGAGAGCGCAAAGATTCGAAAGAAGATATTTCGATGGATGGCGCAATTGCCGAACGTTTGAATTTTTTCCGAAAATGCGTTTTATCAGGAGAATGACGACAATTATGAAATGCGAACTAAATATTAATTTGAATATATTTCGTTTAGTCGGAAATTAATAGTTATTGCATATATCTTCCTTTGAACAAAATTTTTTTTTTATTTAATATATTAAAATAGCAAAATATAGCAAAATCACCAATACATCTCGGAGGACTGGGAGAGGTGAGATCCAACTATTTTTTCAATTGATTTCAACTTATGTTAATTAAAAATGATTATATACAAATAGCAAATAAAAAAGTTATAAGTAATAGCCTTAAAAGTGATTTTTTTTGAAACATTTTTTAAATCAGAACTAAAAATGGGGGTCAATAAGAATATATTACGCAAATTGAAACTTATTTAATAAATATATTGAAAATATAGATCAAATTACATTAAAAAAGAGTGTACAAATAGAGGGGGATGTTTTGTTTAAATAATGTGATATTTCTTTTTGTTTTGATTTTTTCAATTTTTTCATTATACATGTATAATCATTTTAGAATTTTTGGATTATGTGAACCCCCTAAGATTTTGAATGTAGATTATTAATTCCACTTTTACAGTTTTGGAAAATATCATCGCTGAGTTCATTGATTTGAATATTTGTTTGATGTTTTAAAACTGAATAAATATTTTTTTTTTTTCAAATTTTTTTTAATTTTTATATTGTTCAATATTTTTTTATAAAAAAATTAACACTAAAATATTAATAAAAAATCAAAACAAAATAGTTTTCAAAAATTTTTAAACCTTTCCGTTTTTATTCTTAATTTCCCAACGCCAATAGATATTCCCCGGATTATAAATTCAAATAAATTCTTTATGAAGTAAAAATGACACATCGAGAGGAAGAAAATTTCGAATATCTAAAGGTTGATCCTCCCGAAACTCAGCCCCAGATCTATTCTCCACGTTCCACTCTTTCCTCTGAGGCTCGAGAATTAAAATCCACGGAATTTCAAGTTTCCATGAATTTATTCAAGGTTTTTATCGGGATAGGGGTGCTTTCGCTAGGCTATGGAATAAAGGAAGCTGGTTTGATCCAGGCAAATCTCTTAATGATCATAGGGGCAAGCTTTACCTATTGGTCAATAAATATATTGATTACGATTGTGGAGACGATGAATATAAGAATTCAATCCTTTGATCAATTATCCTACCATTTGCTTGGGGATTGGGGCTCGATTTTGACGAAAACGTGCGTGATAATTTTGCAGGTGGGGACTGGAGTGACTTATGTGTATTATTTCGGGGTGTTTTTCAGGAATATGTTTTGTTTCTTTGGGTTCGATTTTGGTTGCAATAATTTCTTTGTTAGTTTGGTTCTGGTGTTGTTTTTGATAATTCCTCTCCATATGGTCAGAACCTTAACCAAATATTGGTATTTTAGCTTAATAGCCAATTTCTTGATAGTTTTCTCATTGCTTTGTATCACGGTCTATTGTGGCTATCTCGCTCATACTCAAGGTGGGCTCAGAGGATATAATTTATTTGATATGAATTATTTTGCGGCTTTTTTCGGAATTTCAATTTTTTCAATAGAATCGCTTTCGATTATCTTGGAGATCAGAGATTCAATGAAAAATCCCCTGCTTTTCAGAAGCATCTTCATAAGGCAATTTTCTATTACCCTTCTGCTTTACACGATACTCCCGACCATTTATTATTTGATTTTAGGAGATAGCATTAAGGAAATCATACTTTTTAACATTCCTCTTGAAAATCCTTTGGGTTTAATTATCCAAACCGCATATGGGATCGCTTTATGTTTAAGCTACCCTTTACAAATGTACCCTGTTTTTCTGATTATTGAGAAATTTCTGAAAAAGAAGAATACTAATATGCTCAATGAAGACGAAAATACTCACATAAGAGAAAAATTCTATTATAAAATCAAATGGATTTCAATTAGGATTCTCATGTGCATTTTTCTAGTCATTATTGCCTATGTTATTCCGGATTTTGCGTGGTTCCTCAATGTTTTAGGGGCTGTTGGATCAACTATTCTGGGTATGATTTTGCCTGTGGTCCTTGCTGAAAAATATTTTATTATTTTGGGAA
>Ga0302186_10003344_pt1 | contig 11779 bp, 5 predicted proteins | sample II_Bog_E1_2_FD_198782 | JGI IMG/M metagenome (GOLD analysis project Ga0302186, IMG submission 198782) | Peat permafrost microbial communities from Stordalen Mire near Abisko, Sweden - II_Bog_E1_1 | ecosystem: Environmental > Terrestrial > Soil > Wetlands > Peat | place: Sweden: Abisko, Stordalen...
AAGAAATTACATTAAAATCAAATCAAATATATTCATACATTCCTATTCAATCCATTCATTCACCAAGTATTAGACCAGATCAATTCATTTTGTAGGAGATATCTGCACTATTCCTTTGTGACTTTACGAGTTCGCCACTTTTTTTGGCTCAAACTTCGAGAATTTTTTCTCTTAGACTTTGATATCGACCACTTGGTTCACTTGAGGGCTCCTTGACGGTACCTCCAGCTTGATGGGATTATAAGTCTTCTGTCCTTCCCTGACTTCAAAAAGTATTAAGTGCTCAGGTTTCTTACTTTTAGGAGTCACTATTTCTAATTTTCGATCAGGTTCTATATCCAATGACTCATTACATTGCTTGACTTAAATAATAGAGTCGATATTCCTTTTAGGGCTACCTTTACTATTTTAAGCTTGGTATATTTAGCTGAGCTCATCGAGGTGGGTGAATATCTCGGCTTGACGATTTTATGGCACAACTTATACTAGCATTGATCTGAGTTTTTTCATCTTTTCCATGAACTAACCAGAAAGATGATCCTATTTGGCTGCATTGATAAAATATTACATTTAGTTGTGTTGACCCTTTGCAGAATAAGTTTTTTCCTGGGGGATCCCTCTGCCTCACTCATATAATAAAAATAAGCGAGAATACAGCAATAATGAAGATAATCAAAAAAACGTCATTAAAAACGCTCTAATGTAATGGTTATTAATAGAATGATAATGCTTAACATCGCATCTTGAAAATCATATGTATTTGATACGATTCGCTGTAGTGAGCATTTATGAATCAACTCAACCAAAAAAACCTTTAATAAAGGGTATGATATTGCTTTTCTCCTCCTCCTATTTCTTTTATGGCATATTAATAATTTTTCTACGCAGAGAAGACTGCTTTGCCTTTGGAGTCGACTGCAAATTGAAGCTATCTCTTTTGTCTCCTCCTTTCACTGTGACAATAATATTGGGATTCTCCGTTCCATAAAGTTTGTTTGCATATTTTCTCTATATTTCCTTCTCATCAATCGGTTTATTGGCCTCTATCGTGCATGTGAGCTCTTTCATGACTTCCTTTAGTGATTAAATATGCTATTATTTTTCCTTAATCGTAATTTCAGCCTCATCAAGTTGATTTCTCACGCTGAAGTATTCATTAAACAATTTCTGCCTTTCCGAGGCAAGCGAACGCAATTTTTATTCTGTGTCATAGAAATTTTTCATATTGCTATTGGTTTCAATGATTCTTAATAACTTTATTTGTACTTTTTCAATCTCTCCGAAACAACCCGTTAATTTGCAATGTTATTCCTCTCATGTTCGATGGATTTTAGATGGTGTGTAATCTCATTATCTTTTTATTTCTAGATAAATGAATAGATACAATGATTTTACGATACTCCTAAACTCTCTCCTCTAAATCTAACACTTGCTATTGATATTTTTATTCAATTCGACTGATGAACAGTTTATTCTCGGATAAGAGCTTTTCATTTTTGGATTGCAGCTCTTCATTTTATTTTTTAAATAGCGTCAGAGTATTCGACATCTCTTCCATCAACATTTTGTGACTCTACTTCGTTTACAGACTTTAGATTAGGGTATATATCTCTGTAAATGACTCTTCTCTTGAAACTTTGTCGGAGTTGATGCCAGTATTATCCTGTGCCTAATTCTGTTTATTAACAATGCAACTCACTTCTAAATTCTCTTCGACATTGGAATTGGAGTCAAGAAGGCTAGGTTCTGAGTAAGTGAGCCTAACTTTTTTACAATTATTTCTGATATTTTTCTAAGATTCAGGCTCGCTGTCATTCCTTTCCTAATCCTACTCGATCTCTTTGAAGAAAGGTTTGATGTCTTTATCATAATATGTTGTAAATTCCAAAATGCCTTGGAAAGTTCTATTCAAATTTATTTTAATTTAGTAGTTCTATTCTCCTCCGTCAATAATCAGGTTATTTATCCAGTACTACAGATCAATGTAGACCCGACTCATGTATTTATTTAACTTTCCAAGACTACCTTTTAGGTTTTTAAACATTTTACTGCACGAAGTCATGTGACTTCCATATTCATCTCGATTCTGCGACAGTTAAAGCAGAATATTTTTTACTCGTAGCTGCATGTCTTTCAGTTATTTTTATCTCTACATTTACTATTGACGAGAGGCCTATAGTTTTTACTTCAAGGATTCGATCATAACGTTAGAGTCTTCACGAAGTTAAGTATTGTCAGATTACTCCATTTGAATGGGCATTTTTCCTCCAATTTGAAGCTTAAGCTCAGTAATCGTCTTATTGGCTGCATCTAAAAGAACCAATAACTATTTAGCACTTCTTTCCTCATTAACTTTGGCTTTATTTTTAATACTCTTGGCGCGATACCCAAATCGCAATGTTCCTAAAGTTTCCTTATCATTATAGGTGCACATGGAGCAGTTGATAATTAAAGTAGTTTTACTGTTCCCTCCTAACGACTATTGAAGAATGCGAGTTAATTTGGAGTCGCGATAAGGAATATGCTAACTCTTTTCAGAAGTCAGAGCATTAATAACGTTTCCTAAACTACTCAAGCTCTTATTAATATTCTTGGCTTCCTACAGCTGTGTCCCTTGACAGCCCGTCTTTGACACTTTTTCAGAACCAGCCAAATCCACAAAATACAACTTGCTTTGTTTCGTAGAGTCCTTTTTTATATGTTTTTGGTTTAAGTAAATAATAAACAGAGAGTGGCTTCGTGAACTTCTTTAGTTCATTCCAGTAAAAGCTACTTTCCTATTCTGAGCACCACTATCCATAGTCTTAAGCATATGATCGCTTGATCCTACGCTAATTTCAGTACAATTTTGTATGAATACTCCTCGATGCTTGTCCTCTTTAATTTATAGTCTGGCTTTCGAGGCTGAATCTCTCTAAAATTACGATCCAACAAATCAAAGAGTTTTTAGTTGTATATTTATACGTAAGAGCATTTTATTACATACTAAATGTTTTCGTCTCCTTCCGATATTGATTGGAACAGTCCTTAGATTGTTCGAGGAATTAATCCTTTGAACTAATGGTCGTGATGATTAGGCCCCTACATAACTGTTAGTCTTACCTACATGGTCCAAGTTTTCCCTCCTCCTGTTTGACCGTACGCAAAAATTGTGCCGTTAAACCCACCAATCACTGACTTGATGACTGGTCCTGCTACCTCGTGATAAATTTAGACTTGCTCTGATTTAGGGCCGAATATTTTATCAAACGTAAAATTGTATTTGTTCTACTCTCCGCCAACCTGACTGTAACAAAACACGTACGTTGATGGTGATATCTTTGGACGTGTAAGTAACGCATTACTCTCCGTTGTTGGCAATTTAAATTTTATTAAGTGGACGTAAACGGCAGACAACTTTAATAGAATCGTTTGACATTATTTATTTATACAAATTAGAAGGCTTCAAAAATATTTGCTTTTTACTGAAAACATACTCGCAATTATCCAGGAGAACATTAAGGGACAAGAATTGAAAAAATAAGTTGAGAATTTATTAACGGTAATTTGGTTTGGAATGGAGGAGGTGAGTTTGGATGATTTACCATTGTGTATATGTTTCTATCTTGCTTTTCAAAGATGAAACTGAACTTTAAAACAGTCACACAGTATAAAAGAAATAAATTGTTAATTTATTTGGGTCATCAATATAAATACAATTGCTATATGCAGGAATGCATTTCTTTATTGAATCTTTACAAATAAGCATTGTCTCACAAATTCATGCTCTTAAATATCAGGTATTAAATATGTTCAATTCAATCCTCAGACTCGACTTCGTACATTTATAAAACTTATTACTATTCATTTTCTTGAACATAAATCTCCTCAATCACCTTTTTTATTTAGTTAGTGCTTGACTAAACTCCATTTTTCTTTTAAATTAAAAAGCAGAAGAGAAGGCAATCGATTGAAACAGTGAAGATGTTGGATATGATTTGGCCAATTAGGATACCCATGAAAGCGCTGAGCAATACAGGTAGTCCTAAAGACGATATTGGTGGCGGATACGAAGTACTGAAAAGATTGTAATAGAGGGATATATAGTTGATAAATATCCACAAAAGAGTGAAAAACAAGGTGAGGAACAGAGTAAGATTGCCTCCTATATTAAAAAAGAGATGTTTGTTTTCTGCAAAGGTAACAGCTCCAATTTCGCAGCTTTCAATAAAGGTATGGTTAGTTAATACACCCGTGACTGACGCATTTCTATTTATTTTACAGTATATCTTGTTGACAAGTGTGCGGAAATGATAAATGCAGTTCGAAAAGCAGAGGCAATCTTCCGGATGCTAATTCTAATACTTCTAAATAGTCTCAACGTTCATTTTCGTTAAACTGTAAATCAAAAGGATCAGCCACTCTAACGGAGTCAGAAGGGAATCGATTGCCGCTGAGCCAAGATGAAGCCATGCTCTTTTAAACCCCCTTCTGACTGGCTTCAGCTTAATACCATTTTAGAAATACCATAGACAAACTGAAGAACCAATTAAATATTTATGCCAGGATACTAATGTGCCAAAAATCCAATATATCCCTATAAAAAAGAAAGTGAGCAGTGCTGGATGAGAAAATTGCTTATTATTGTAAAGGTAAAAGAAGCTAGAGGGATCAATGGTGTAACTGCCGGCAGTGAACATTGTCATGACTAAAAAAGTTAGTATAAATAGAGCACCATATGTGAGAATAGCGAGAACGAAAGTTAGTAAAATTATGGTGAACATTTGTTCGAAGTAGGAGTACATGTTGGAAAGAATATGCACTGATATCTTGATCTTTCGTGGAGAAAAAAGGATCATCGGAAAGAAGAGAAGGTAACCTGCGAGAAGAGTAAAGGCTAAGCCAGTCATTCTGTTTTCATCCTGGTAGAAGATGGTGTTGGCTTGAATCGATTGATTTTGAATTCGTAAATTGATTGACTTCAGTAGATAAAACGAAAATCCCAGAAGGAGAAGAAAAGTCACAAAGATGTAGATATATATTAGTCTTTGCCAACAAATGAGGAGGATAAAGAGGAACATCAATCCTATCAGGATGCCAACGTTTATATAAAGCATGAGAGTGAAGGAAGAGTACAGATTGTATATTTATATTTGCGAAACTAAACTTTGAGATTGAGAAGGATTGTAGGAGGGACTAACGCAAACCTGAATCGATTGAACAATACTTTCTGCAAATAGAGCACATTAGGAGAGGGACAAGTTGCTAAACAAGTCGAAAAATCTTGACTAACATCTAAATAGACCCGAATATACATTGTAGCGAAGAATTGCAGGGTCCATTACTGGAAACAAAAGTGCCGATATTGGAGTAGTTTCCAAAGAAAAAGCCAAGTCCAATGATAATCACAATAGCAAAAGAGTATAAACAGAATGTGACGAGGCAGCATTTGTCTTTGGTAGTTCTGCGCATGTTGAGATATTCCTTGACTGTGGCTTCAGGATACGCGACATTGTCTTAGAGAATAGTCTGCTATTATTTTCGCCGACGCGAAGCAAAGTACATCTTTGGTTGTTATAAATTATATTATAATGCACTGAGGAAAATTCGAGATTCATTGAATTTTTGAACTAATAACTCAGAGCTATAAATCAGATGAGTACTATAATCTCTTTAATTTCTTATATAAAAATATTGGCAATAAAATTATGTTCAATCCGCAGCGAAAGGCCAAGATTTCAGACATTATGATGGAATAAAAATCATTTCAGCTGCATTTAGAAAAAATAAGACAGATACAGAAATCAAGTTCTCCTCGAAATGGGCGCTACTAATAGGAAAAAAAGCAATAGAAGTATCTGAACCGTCTGCACTTAAGCAAGCAGGAGGTCAAGTAACGTCTGGACAGCAGCATCAATCGGGAAAACCATAGATTGTTTACTAAGCTCATTGAGACTGATAGTCGGCCATAGGAAAACCCATAAATTAAGATTGACCGAAAGCATTTCAATAGTTACTTCAGTGCGAGGAAGAATATGTAAAGAATTCAAGGTGCAAACGAAGGTATTATAAATCGAATGATAAATCAATCGTCTATGGTGCCTCCCTTAATCTAAATGAAAAAGGAGTTCAAGCAAAGCAAGAGGTATGCCAGAATGATAAGGAAACTACCAGCCATTCTCAAGCACTAACAAAAATTTAGACATGATCTTTCCATCAAACGCTTGACCAACAGTAAGACCAGTTTGCATCACTCTAGAAACAACTCTATTCCCGCAAGATCTTCAACTCAACAAATAAACTATATCTAAAAACAGCTAACGGGTAAGGTTGATGCATGAAATTTATCTTTTTTAGCTATCTTATTAATGTTTATATTAGACCTGCCTTCTCTGCTTTTATAACCTTTATTAACGATTATATTATATGATCTGCTCCAAAATTCAAAGATTGACTCCTTCTCCTCTTAGTGACAATGGACAGCTTTAAAGTGATGACGTTGTGATTGGAATTTGCGACTACATTCCTCCACAGTGGAAAGCAGTGCCGAACTTAAACATTTGGATTTAGGGAGAGATCTAAAAAATATTTAACACTGTCCTTTGGAACGAATTCTTCACCAAAACACTGCTTAAAGAATGTTACTACCAAATACTGCAGTCTTTTGTGTTTTCGTAGAGCAGTAATAAATAAAACTTGGTGGGGGGAATATTTATACGATTTGAAGACAAAATTTATAAGCTTAATGAGATTATGGATTGGAAATCAGAAGTTAGGACTCAATCACTCGCCTCTTGCAAGGACAGGGGAGAACTGCATATTTAATCTTTTAATAGTCAAGCACAAAGCAGGAAGATCAATATCTATTTTGGCATCTATCCGAGTACTATTCCCAATCTTCACTTTGGTCTCAAAATTACGCCTATTCAGGGAATCAGTACAAATTCTTTAGGTTAATGCTCCAATGACTTGCAAATTCAATCTAAAATTTCAGATTCAGCATCAAAAAAGAATATTAAAAATTCTGTTATTTCTCAAAAATCGACGAAATCAAAATCATCTCATAATAAAGAGAACCATAAAGCTAGTAAAATTTCATTTAAGATAAATCCAACCACAGAGCAGCTTACTATAAAGAAATAACATAAAAAGAAGGACACTGCCAAAAGCGATAAAAAATAAAATGTAGCATCTATTCCATGCAGTTCTGATTTTAAGGACAACAATACAAATATGATGTCTCGTTCCACTCTGCCTTAACATTTCAGACAGAGCTTATTATCTAATTATGAGCCATGCAATCGTTCTGCGAATAGATAAAGCGTAATGTCCAAGATAATTACAAGCAAGGAGGAGACCATTATCCACTTGAAGGACCAGTTAACAAGCCAAGAATAATTATACGCATAAGCAATGAGGTAAATGCATAATGAACATGAAAATGAGGTTGAGCACATCAGGTCAAATGTTAAAGAAATATTGAATAGTTATTAGTCTTCGCAAAAAACTTATCTGAATGAAAATGTGTATCTTAAAGATAGAGTAAAGGTTCTCGAAGAGTGTTTATCTAAAAAGGATGAGCAGCTCACCAATTATGTGTAATAATTTGAGCAATTGACAGCCAAGCAGCGTGAATTAAAAGAGGAATTAAGTCGCATCAGCAAAATCAATCAATAATTAAAGACAGGGCAAGAGGATTCAGAAAGGCATTATAAAGAATAAAACATTCGGCAAAGAGAATAAATAGCGAAGATGAAACATAACTGCCACTAGTACAAGTCAAAATATGACGAAATGGTTTCCACCATGAAGACTTTTATCAATTTGAATGATCAAAATTGATTAATAAATTTCAACACTTCATCCCATATTTTCACTTATTTTTCTCTTTGAACTATTAATCACCAAAACCACTACAACAGTAATCATAAATGAAAGCATAATTATAAAATTTGAATCATTTGAATACATCATTATTTATAATAACCAAAATAATGAAGAATCAACTTTCAGAAGAGAATCAGATGAGGTAAGGGCATTTATATTAGCAGCCCCTTCAACTGAAAGAAGCAGAATTGCCCTTACTCTAATCCATCATTTAACACCCCAAATTTAAAACAATCGCAAGTATCTTTTAATAAATTTAACACTACGAAGGAAAAAGACTACGCACGGCAAATCCAGATCTCATATAGCTGAAGTTGTTGTAAATGAGTGCAAACTTGGAATAGGATGAGCGCATGTAATCAAAACTTAAAGGGGGCATTGATCGTTTAAATGCCATAATACTCACTATAGAGGAGTATAACTCAATTGCAATGGAAAAGTTTGCATGGTTATAAACATAGATAGACCGTTATAGTGGTATGCTCGGCGATATTCACGAAGAAATTGATATAATAAAAAGCCAAAGTAAAAAGGGTGGCCATTTTGAATCGTATAAATAAAACTCGCCTCAGGACGACTAATAATTAAAACTGATCTTAAATGGCTATCGCTGCAATGAAAAACCCTTCCCTCGAGTATTTTTTTGCTGACTCAGAATAAAACATAAGCTCTGATGCTGATTAATCGTATTGAGTCTATGATCCAGCAGTTATAGATGAAGAAACTAACTTCCTATACGCTTTAAGTGTGATCTTTTGAAGAACATTTATTATTGTGGTTCATCCATTTAAATAAATAATCTTTGGATATTGAGTCAATGACATCATAGATTTTGATTTCATCAATTGTACCAGTTAAGGTATTTAGCGTGGAAATCGAAGTGCTCCTCAAGGAAGGTGGACACATATGAGAATGAGTGGTTATAACCTGATCTCTTTTTGTAGATGTGATCGTATTATGAGGCAATCAGTTGGTTGGCCAGGTTGATTGTCAGCAATTTATCCTTATATTGGTCATTTGATGCAACATCAAGGAGCAATGGAACTTTATGGTAGTTACCACTTTTTATAATCTCAGTAGCATCATAAGCCAGCCCTTAGACCTTGGGATTTTGCAAGAAAAAGTTAAAAGCTTTGATTCCCCATGATTCACATTTGGTAGGATTTGACATAGGTGCAAAGGCAGAGACTGACCTATATTGACCAGTTTTTAAAGCAGAGATTAATGCTCCATGTCCTCCCATACTGAATCCAGTGATAGAAATGTTCTTGCGATCTACTGGGAAGACCTCAGAGACAAGGTCGGGTAATTCCTTATTAATATAAGAGAACATCTGGAAATGTTTCTTGGAAGCTTCAGATGTAGCATCAATATAGTAGCTTGCAGAATTACCAAATTACCAGTCATCAGATACTTGGGGAATGTTTGTGTTTCGAGGGCTAGTATCGGGGAAAACCACAGCTACTCGATGTTTTTTGGCGAAACGAGCATATCCTGATTTATCAGAGACATTCTAGTGATTGGCCGTCAGACCAGCGAGGAAGTAAATGGCAGGGAAAGGCTTACCTCGTTGCTGGCTTATTTATACCTATGGAAGATAAATTCTGAAATTCATGAAGCCATTGACGGTTTCGCTATAGTGAGAGACAGTATATAAGATTCCTTCTTCACATTTGTTGCTGTTAGTGATTTTAATTTGGACTTTTCTCGTTTGGGGAGGAGGAGATATTTTTACGACTGCTCTCAAACATTATCCTCCGTGAAGGACATCGACTGATTCGTTGACTTTGTCAATGCCATCGAATTCATGAGTTACAAAGGTATCTATTGGCCATTCACCAGTCACTGTTTTGTTAACCAGTTTTGGCACATCCTGAACACTCTTCCATCCTCCAAAAGCAGTGCCGAGCCATTTTCTGCCAGTCACTAACTGGAATGAACGAGTGGAAATTTCTTTACCTGCCTCAGCCACTCCAATAACACAGCTTTGACCATATCCTCGATGAGATGCTTAGAGGGCTTGTCTCATTATGACTGTATTGCCAGTGGCATCGAAAGTGTAGTGAATACCCCACTTTTCATTTTATAGTAAAAAGGTTTTTGCATCTTTTTAAGGGGTAGGCTTATAGCAAACATCAGCTCCAAATTAGCGAGCAATGTCAAATTTTTTATCATTGAGATCAATGGCATAAATTTTGGAAGCTCCTCTAATCTTAGCAGCCTGAACAACTGCTAATCCGACAGCTCCTAATCCCCAGACAGCTACAGTGGTGTCAGGTTCGATATTGCAGTTGTTCATGACAGCTCCCCATCCTGTGCTAACTCCGCATCCGATCATGCAAACTTTATTAAGATCTGCATGTGGGTTGATTTTGGCAGCTGAAATCTATGCAATAACAGTGTATTCACTGAATGTGGAACAACCCATAAAGTGAAAGATTGTTTTGCCTTGCTTGTTCTTGAATCGAGAAGTACCATCCGGCATAAGACCTTGACCTTGGGTGTTTCTAATGGCAGGACAGAGGTTAGTGTTAGAGTGTTGGCAATAGATACATGTTTTTTTCAAGCATTAAGGTGTATAACAAGGGATCACAATATCTCCAACTTTCACTCTAGTTACGCCCGTACCAATACTTTCAACAATTCCAGTGGCTTCGTGTCCAAGGATACAAGGAAACTCTCCCTAAGGATCCAATCCATCAAGACGATAAACATCAGTGTGGCAAAGAGCGTTGGAGATCACTTTAATGCGAACCTCTCCGGCCTTAGGCGCATCCACCCAAACTTCTTAAATGACCATTGGTTTCTTGGCCTCGTAAGCGACTGCAGCTCTGCATAGAATTGGCTGTGGTTCAGTCATATCTAAATATCTTTTGATGAATGTAATTTGTTGAAGTAGCATGTAAGATAAATATGAAGGGCATATTATCAATGGCCTACGTCTAATACAACTAAGTCGAGATAGCCTCTTTAATTTTGCCTAATATATTAAGGATATAAAATTGTGTGGAGTTAGTGTTGTGAGAATAGCGGCTCTGTCTGATTCACATAGTGAAATAATAGGGCTGTAATAAATATTAATTCGAAATAATTCCTATTTATCCTTAGCATTATTCTATATCGAACTTTTCATGAAAGCCGCTGCTTATCGCCGATTGATGAGGAAGCGACCAACCATAGTAGCCCATTAGGATGTATAAAATCTTATGAAGCTACTGGATAATAAACTGGAGTACGTTAATCGCTCATTCGTAAAGCTGAGCTTATTTAGGAACATAATCTTCAGATTCAAGAGATTTATTTAGACCTAGTTAAGGGCAAGAAAAAGCTATCAGCGAAGGAGTTGAAAGAGTATTATCATTTATTTACAAGCAGCAAGGCTGAATCAGTGATGTTCGGTCACGCTATTAGCGGCCAAATCTAAGACAGCAAACTTAGCAATCACAACAATGCCTAACTGACCTCCTGCGTAAAAAGACTGTACTGCCGCCTTCTCTAAAAGATGATAATGAAGATCTCTTACTTTCTAATGAACAAAAGCAATCTCGACTTTATCTTTGATCCTGTGAGCGAGCTGATAAATAAATGTGAGACCATAATGAGAAAGATCAACACTCTCAAGGACATGAGCAGTATCAACGATACTGTCGAAAAGATATACTAGGAAAACTAAAACATTCAGGTTAAGATAATTGATGAACTGGTCAACAAGGGGTATATTCATTCAGTGGACGAATTTTATCGCATCAACGGCATTGATCTCGAACATCGAGAGTTTTACTAAAGAAATTAAGAAGAAAATTAAGATGATTCAGATGCAAGCAAGGAGTAGGAGATTACCTATAAGAATATTAGCAAAATTAAGAAAGTATCAAAGCTTTCCATGAATCTGAGTAACATGAAATTTAACGGA
>Ga0302186_10003346_pt1 | contig 11775 bp, 16 predicted proteins | sample II_Bog_E1_2_FD_198782 | JGI IMG/M metagenome (GOLD analysis project Ga0302186, IMG submission 198782) | Peat permafrost microbial communities from Stordalen Mire near Abisko, Sweden - II_Bog_E1_1 | ecosystem: Environmental > Terrestrial > Soil > Wetlands > Peat | place: Sweden: Abisko...
AAAAAAAATTATAAATTTAAATAAAAAACTTCTAATTTTTTTTTTTTAAATAAACTTAATAAGAAAAAATATTTAATTAAAAAATTTAATAATAAATTTAAAAATAATTTTTAAAAACTTAATTTGTTAATGTGTTTTTGTTGTTATCATTCATTTTATATTTAAAAACTTGAGAAATAAATGAATATTATTTTATTTAAAATATTTTTAGTTTTTTTTTTCTTCTTTAAAAACACACAACATTTCAGATCGGGAAAACAAAATGTCTGTCATAGATCTAAACAGCCTCCATAGGCTTTCTACCCTTTCTACCGTTTCTTTTTTATCATTACCTGAGAATATTGTATTATATCTATTCTGATTTTCCAGATTTTTTGGAAATCTATTAAGTTCCTTTTTAAATTGCTCATGCAAAACATAAAGGTTATCATTTTTTACTTCTTCATTTTTTATCTTCTCCACCATGTGTTCATAAAGATGGGTGACAACGACAATCGAGCTCACAAAATCAAAATATTTTTCTTTATAAACACCATAATTCCTTTCTTCAAAATCCAAGTAAAACTTCTTAGAATAAGGCATATCCGAAAGTTTCTTCTCAAAATTTTTCATCAAATCTTTAATAGATGAAATTTCATGATGAGAGTTATTATATATGAATTCCATGAAGCATTCCTCTGCAAATGGTTGCGTTGTATTAGGAAAAAATTTAATTAGAGTTTTTGAAAAGTCATCTGAAAAAAAGTCATTATGTTTTCTGTTACTTTGAATAATTTTCAAAGAATTTACCATTTCATTGATTTGTCTCTCAAAACTTGTATTTAAAGAATCAAAAAAATATTTGGCAAGAACATCTACAGAAATCATCAACCCAGAATAAGCGTTCATAGCTTTATTTTCTGATTCTGAAATTGAATTTTTTTTCCGATTTTTGCGGTCAACAACTTTTATTTGTCTTTTTTCGATTACAGCAATAAATTGTTTGACCAGGTCGTTCTGCACGAGCAAATCATTTTCTTCACTTTCACACATATATACCAAAGTTTTGATACATTCTTCCTGTGTCAGGAGAATTGTGTCATTCAGTGGTAGAAAAGGGGATAAAAATTGGATGTTTTTTATTTTTGAGTTCACAAAATCAAGAATTTTCAGAAAAATCCGACCACATCTTGTGGAAGAATAAAAGTAGTTAGGAGATGGGTTTTCGCTGCTGTTGTATTTTATGCCACAAAGGTTGTTAAAAATTTCACATCGTTCATATTGGTGCATAATTTCTGTTAAATTCGCGAAAAAATCATTCAAAATCAAATTGGCATATGTTTGGTTGCCAAAATTCGTTAGAAACCATTGAAGAGCGAAGTTTTTGAAGTTTGGATATGGCCGAAATTCCATATATTGATTATAGTCATATAAGATCTTATCGCTTAGGATCAGATTCATAAAAGCAAAGACACAACCTGTTGGCATATTGAAACCAGATTTATTGTGTTGAAGTGCTTTGAAGAATTTGTTTGTTTTGAGGGGGTCGCCTTGATTTTCATCGAAGGAAAGGTAATTCACCTGAGTGCCTTGATGCTTTGTTTGGATTATCACGTTTTTCAATTTCTTTTTGGTCAGGTTCATTATATCTGTAGAAGAACTTCTCAGTTTATCTTTCATGGCTTTTGTTTCCAGTTCTAATCTTTCATTTTTTTCCTTTAATTCAGAGATATTTTTTTTGTAGATATCTTCGAATTTTTTCAAATAATCCAGAGAATTTGAGAAGTTAGGGGCGATAACATTTTTTTGCAATTCCATTCTTTTATTTAAAACTTCAAAGGTTGCTTTTAGCGTTTGGTTGCTCTCGTGAGATTTAATGATATTGTTGAGATCAATTTGAAGTATTTCTTTGGCACTTTTGAGTGTTGAGATTGTTTTAAATATTTCTCCATGAAATTTCTCGAGATTTTCAATTGTATTTAGAAAATTTGATTGTGGAAAATCTGTTTTAAATCTGACTTTTAATTGGTTAAGTTTGTAATGCCATTCTTTTTCCATTTTTTCATTTTCAAAAGGCATTTCCAAATCAGATTGCTTCTTCTGACTGATCCTCAAATCCAAATTGAGGATGTCAATCACTATATTGTAAAATTGGTTCAAATCAAATATTTCCTTGTTTTTTTTATCTTCTAAAACCCTTCGATTATTTTCTGTCTTCTGGCAAACATGGGAGATCCAATTTTGAAATAAATCAATAATTTTATCATATTCAGCAAAGACTAAATGTATAGTGTCCATAGCCTCCTTATTTTCGCTGAAGGTTGAAAACTTGGAAAAATAATCAAAAAGTTCGGATTTAATCGAGGAAAGTTTGCTAAGTCTTTCTTTTTGAAGATCAACCCCTTTGAGAATTTCCTTGAAATTGTCAAGATTCACAAAGTCTGATTCATCCCATTTCCCATTCAAGATTTCCAAAAGAATTGGATAACTTTTTTCTAATTTTATTTTGAAAGAATCCTTCGATTTTTGCTTTTTTATAATTTCTTCCATAAATGAACTTTTTTTTTGCTTTTCAATGGAATTATCCCTTTTCATGGAGATAGTTCTCAGGCTATATTCATCATTGTAATGATTAATGTTCTGTTTGGAACTTGAAAGTGAGCTATATTTTTGATGAAAAGTTTGAGATTTTTGGAGAATCGAAAATTCGTTGGCTTTGGGAATAGTTGGAATATAATTCTTGGGCAGGGCCTTTAATAAAATCGCTTTTTTTAGGTCAGAAGTGAAATTTTTATTCTTTAAATTAAAATAAGAATTTTCACGAAAAGATCTGTTAAAGCTTTCATCCATGAACAAATATTTTATTAATGAACAAATATTTTATTAAAAAGGAAATAATTTTTTCGAACAAATTTTTTTGTTAAATGTTTTTAAATTACACCATTATATATAGGAAAAATTTTAATATTTTGTAATAATCAAACAATTGTTTTTCCGAAAATTTTAAAGTTTTTTTTTCTTCTTTTATCTGTTTTATTGATTTAAAATTCAAAAAATACATAAAAATAGATAAATTTATTTTTTCATGGTATTCTATCCATTAATTTTTCTATAATTATTTACTCTTAGATGAACTTTCTCCACTTTCACTTTTGTTTTCATCAGAGGACTCTTCACTTGAGGAAGATGAGCTCGATTCTTGGCTGCTATCACTGGAACTGGAAGTAGATGAAACTTGATGTTGGGCATTCAAAATCATCTGCGGTATCGATTGAAGATGATTTCTAAGATCTTCCGTGAGTGGTCCAAGCCCTATTGAGGTAAAAAAGTTGATAGCAAATCTTGTGTTTTGAGGGTGATCTTTCGGAAAGAGCCCACTGAAGAATTCACTCAAATCCTTATCATTTAATTTTTCATGGAGTTTTTCCAAACCCATATTTTCTGCTAGCTAATAAAAATGTAAATTTCTTAATAGTTTACTAAAATTAGGCAAAATACTTCTTGAAATAAAATTTTGATGAGGATTCTGCTAGATGATGTCGTGTCTTCAGGTGTGAGCTTAATACAACTCAAAGCTTTCCAGTCAATGGTATCAGTAAATAATAAATGAGCAAAGAGTTTCGCTATGTTTCTCAATTGATTCGTTTGGTATCTATGAATTTTGGTGTATTTCTCGACAAAACATCTCAAAAAAGTCTCTCTATAAACTTCAATTAAAGCAGCAAACCTTTGCGCCAATAATCCATAAAATCTCAAATAAGTTCTTTCCTGCATGCAACATTCTATCAACATATTGCAAATTTCCTGTTCATGTCCTTCTCCTATATTCATTTTCATTAATTTATGGATGCATTCTTCGTAATCAACACTGTTCATAATTGTCAAATAAACTGTTCTTCTTAAATTTATCAAATCTTTTTCAGTGAAATCCAGAATTTTGTCCTGTTCTCCTTCTTTATTTTCATCTAGCTCTTCAATCTCGTTTTCTTCAATTTCCATCGGCTTTAAAGTCTTCAACTTTATGATATTTTCTTCTCCCAGGATTTCCTTCTTAATTTGAGTCCATTCCTCCTCTGTTTTTTCGAAAAATGGATCAAATTTAAAAATGTTCAATCTATCCTCCCCATCAATCTCTTCATCCAAATAAATCGTGTGAGTTATTTGATCACTAGGTTCGACCAGATCCAACTCAGGAATAACTCCGACATGGTCTTTGAATTTAGTCTTTCGAATGGCAAAAAGGTTTTCTATGCTATATTGTACTCTTTTCTCAATTTCTCCTTCATGCAAAATTCCTTTGAATCTTTCGAAAATTGCATTGACCCCTAAAATCCAATGATTTTAAATTTTTTTTTAAAAAAACCTGTGGGTGTTAATTCCGTCAGAACTTGTCCACATTCAATCATAAAATCACAAGCAATCTCAACAGACTCCTCTGTTGGATTTTCAAGGAGAAGAGATAATAATTGTAAGCCAAGAAAATCACTCAATACTTGTTGATTGATTAAATGACCCAACATTTTAGTTGTAGCCATGCATACAATCTAGAAAATTAAAAAATATAAAATAAATGTCCAATTTATATAAAACCTTGTTATTTCTTTTATAGGCTTTTTGGAATTGAAGGATAACTCTTCGGATCAAAAGATTGATTATTTCTGGCAATTTTGTGTTAATAACAGCCACCAACGCGGCATACACATGAGTGAAGTTAGGTGAAGCCATTTGAGCTTTAATGATCGCACGAGATAAAAGTCCTTTCCCTCTGAGAATATTTTCATTAAGTAGCTCTATAATTACATTTTGAATATTTGTAATGTTCACCTAAAAAAACTAAATAAAGTAAAATTTTTTGACTTTGTTACCTTGTTAATTATTCCATTGATAGATTTTCTCAAAAGTTCCCACATTAGTTTTTGATGTTCAACACCCAATTTTTCTTCTTTTTGGATGATATCTTTTTGCAATTGAGCCAACTTATGAGGAGGAACATAAATCCCTCCAGTTCTGGATGGAGCATCAAGAGCATTCCTTGACTTGATTTCAGGTTGTGGCTTTGCAACAACTTCCTTCTTTTTTTGTTCTTCCTTCGCTTTTTGTTTTTGTTTTTGTTCATTGTATTTTTGGGCTAAAAAGCTCGGATCTTCTTTCAAAGCGTCAATCAAATCGCTTTCTGCGATTTTTATTTCTTTTTTTTTTTCTTGATCAGTTTTTTTTGGCAATTCTTGCGAGTCTAAGTTTTTGACTTCTTCTTCTTTCTCAGGAACTTCTCTTTTTTTTTCTTTAATTTTTTTTTCATCCTTTTTTTTCCCTCTAGAATCTTCTTTCGATTTGGATTTTCGATGTTTTTTTGGCTGAGGTTTCTCAAAAGAGTTGCTTGAACTTGAGGATGAATCAGAAGAATCTGATCTGTTCTGAGATCTGGACCTGGATCTGGAAGAAGATTTCCCTTTTTTTTTGTGTTTTTCATCTTTGATTTTTTTTGAAATGTCTTTTTTTTTTTGTTTGCTTTTTTTGTGCGATTTTTCTTTGGTATCAGAGTCATTGTCCTCTGACTCACTACTCTAGATAGATAGATAAATAGTTTTAATACTTAAAATTTGAAAAAATCACTAGTTCTGCAGAATATTTTTTCTTTTTAGCTTTGTCCATATGCTTTTTTTAAAAAATCTAATATAATTTTAAATTTTTTTTTTTTATTTAGCAAAAAAACTTTGATTTTCCAATGGAATATACAACAAATGGAAAAATTGCAAAAAAACCATATTCGAACAAATTTATAAGAGAAAACTTAAAAAAGCATAAAACTGTAGCCATGCTTAATTCAAAACAACTCAACAACATGCGAGATTTATTGATTGCGTCAAATGATGATATAAATGATTTTGAACAAATTCTTGAGGGAAGCTTTTTGCTGGTCTTTGATTTGGAATGTTTAGAAATTATTAAAGAGTCATGTGAATTGAAAAAGTTTTTAGAAAAAAAAGCAATTGGTCTTCAAGTAAATTCCAACAAGATCCAACTTTTTGACTAAAAAATGAGTTATATAGATTGCTTATGAGGATTTTTTTGATTTCTTTAGAGAGACTTCCAAATTTGAGCAACTCCAAAAGGATTTCAAAATTTACCATCTTGCGTTTATGTTGCCAACTTTAACAAAAGAAAATGAATCAAACTTAACTACTTTCTTTATGAATTGCAAAATTTTTCAGAAGACTTTTGAGCTCATACTCTTGTTTGAACTCAAAGTAGATGACAATCAAAAGGATTTTCCAGGCCTGACATCAAATCTTACTATTCAGCTTTCAAAGCTGATTTCTTTATTGATAATTCATGAAATAGATAACAGTTCTGTTTTTTTGGTTTTAACAATGATCCTGGAAAGGTCTCAAAATTATTCTGAATTTCTGAATTTTGATGTTCTTGTTTGGATAAGAAGCATACCAATTTCTATAGGAGGAATTATTGTAAAGACAATTTGAATTTTTTTCGAAAAAAACAATTTTTTAGTTAAGACTTGAAAATATCGACCAAATAACAAATGAAGAGTTCTTGGCGATTAACTCGATTTCCAAATATGATATACTAAAATATTATTTATTTGGTGTTCTTTTTGGGTTTAAGAATCTCAATTCAGGTAATGTTTCAATAAAGTTGTTTTCTTAAATAATTTTAGTAACTTTTGATAATATGGAATCCATTATATTGTCACTTAAAGGTAAGGTATTTTGGTTTTTTTATGATTAATGATTATTTTCTCTTTAGGAAATTACTCAGAGAAATTCCTAAATGAAACTCTGTTGGTCGGAACCTATTAATTTTTAGAATTCATTAAATATTTAGTTTTGTTTTTTTAAAAGTTGTTTTCTAAACAAAAAATCCAGGAAAAAATAGGTCCCTTTCTTAGAAAATTAACCCACTTATTTTTTATTATTCTAAAAATCTCGTCTTTATCGTGAATCCACAGGTATTGCAAACTATTTCCTCAGCCGTTTTCACTGATTTTGATTTGATTGATTTATAAACCTGCTTCTTTTTAGAGGTCGATAGATTTTTTGTGTTGAAATACTTCCATTGATATAATTTATTGTTCGATATTTCAGCTAAAAATACTATAAATTATCGTTTCTCTCAAAAGACTTACATAAATGGCATAAAGGTCCAACTTGGATTGAATCATTTTTTTTTTTATTTAATTTTGAAAGGCAATGTATTCCCCAAAGTATTAAACAAAGTATGAGACTCACAAAATTGAACAGAAACATCAAAATATCCGGAATCTTTATTTCGAGTCCACCCCATAAATTATGCACAAAATACAGTTCGCTTAATTTATCCATTATGTTTTCCAAAAGTCAAATTCAAGGTAAAAATTCCTTTAATTTTTTGGGAAAATTTCTTTAATTCCAAAATTTTTTATATTTTAGAAAAAAATTAATTTTTTAAATTATAAATTTAGAGTGGAAAAAAAGAACACAAATAATATGCAAAAATAAAATATCATATTTTTTCTATTTTTTTAATAATTTGATCAAATAATCTAAAATTATAGAAATAAAAATTGGATCCTGATTTACATCTATATTAAAACTCAAGGAAACTGTACATCCAAGCTTCTTGCCTTTTTATTTTTATTTTTATTTTTATATATGATTTTAAAATGCATACATAAAGTTTTGGCAATAGTATCTATTGAATCGTCATCAGGTCTATTCTCTTCGTCTAATATTTTTCTCGTTGAAGGAATTTTTTCCTAAAAAAAAATGATTCAAAAAATAATACTAAATATTTACATATGGTGTCTGGATGCTATAAAATAAATTGTTCATGTTTTGTCTTTTATCTCCAATGTAAATATAATAAGAATTGGACAATGTAATTATTTGGAAAATAATTTCTGATCCATCAAAATTTTCCACTTTTTCATTGAAAATCATTTTTTTTTTTTGATACTCTGAATTAATTTTGTTTTTTAAACCACTTTTGTATTATTTATTTATTTTTTTCTTTTTTTTAGCTAAATATGTTTCCTTTTGTTCTTTGAGGATCTGGCTTAAATTTTGTTCCATATCACTGCTCAATTGAAATGCTAAAGCAAAGCTCCTTGCTACCTCGAAAACATCATCAGTTTCACAAAGTCCTATTCTTCCCATCCTTAAAAAAAATATTTTAATGTTTTTATTTTTATTTACTTTCCAACAGAAACATTGACATCTATGAAAATAAAAGGTTTTCTATGTTGAACTTTTTTGTCAACGAAACTAAAAGGCTTTATTTCTTGTTGAATAATATTCTCATAATTTTCTCCCGTTGGAACACTTTCAAAGAATAAAAAATTATGAAAATTATGAATTTTGAACTATTCTAATGCCTCCTTTTTTTTTACATGTTCTTCATGTCCAAATCTTAATCTTCCAACAAATTTCTCATATCCTTTTGGGGTTGTGTTGTCTATCTTACTTATTCTAAAAAAAAATATCTTTATATGCAATGATAAAATTGGTTTACGGGTTAGATGAAGAAGTATTTAAAACAGGAGTGAATGTGCACTCATTTAACTCTTGATGAATTTTTTCATCTTTGGCTCTTTTGAAAGCCTCTGCTTTTTTATGGTGGAATTGAAGATCATAGAGTCGATCAACCTTAAATCCATATTTATTATAAGAAAAAAATTGCTTATAACTAATTCCTTTTCATCAAGAGGATCCTCTCTTGGACCATTTATTTTAGGAGTAAAAGTGCATTCTTTCAATTTCTAATAAAAGAAGTTTAAATTTAAATGTTTTAATAAAATTTTACATTTTCTTCCATTATTTTTTTCTTTTCGTTCAATTTTTGCTCAAGGATTTCATGTTTTTTGAAAATTATTTGAACTCTTTCATTAGGATCTACCATTTTTGATTTGGAGGTTTGTGACACTTTCTCATTATCAGATTCGGCTTTTCTAATTTTACCTGACATATCATCTTCATTATCCTCTTCCATAATTTCTTTTTTTTTTCTAATAAAAAAATAAAAAAAAAAAAACAAGTTCACTGTTTTTGTCAAAGGTCTTGTTAATTTCTGATGATTTTAAATGATTATCTTCTAAAAATTTGGAAGTATTTTTGGAGTCTAGATATAAGGAAGTTGGGTTGATAGTAGGTGCAAAGGTCAAATCCTCTTCTTTCTAAACAATGATTAGTTTTTCAATTTTCAAAATAATATAAAACCTTCTTTTTATATTCTTTGAATTTTTCAGGCTTCAAATAACCAATATTCAAATAGGCTAAACGATTTTCATTTAGTTTCCTATACTCTTTGACAAATTCGTGAATAGTCCAAGGTTCAATTTCCTCTAATAAATTTATTTTGAATTAGGTTTGTTTAAGAATTACCATTTTTCATCGAAATTCTTTTCTCTTCATAATTTTTAATATGGAAAAAATTGATTATGTAATTTTCCAGAATTTCTGAAATTTCTTTTAAAGATAAATTTGCAGGATCCATAAGGATTCTAAACAAAGTGTAGACTAATTCGATATTTGTCACAATTTCAGAAGGGTTTTTTGTTAAGATCATCCATAGTTGCTCATGAAAAATCATCTATCTCCCCAAAATTATAATCAATGAATTTTTTGTTACTTCATCATGTCTCCTTTGCTGGTTTTTCTTGTCTTTTGAAAAAAAATTCTCCTTATTCTCAACTATTTAAAAAACATGATGAGATAGATAGAGAAAAAAAATTACGCTTGAATTCTTGATTATAGAGAATTATTCTAAAAATTTCAAGCAAACTAAGCATTCGGCCAAGCTGTTCAAAAGTCAGCACTTTTTTATTGTCTTTGTCAATCTCCATTAATATCACAGTGAGAGTATACTCCAACCTTTTGATTAATAGTTTGTAAGAGTTGTCAGACATCTTTTTCGAATTTGCGATGTTTTTTATGTCTGCCATTATCTATTTGGTTATTATTATTAATTATTTAAAAAAAAAAAAAATTACCATCTCTTGTAATAATTTTTGGTTTTCCTCTCTTTTTTTCCCTCGATAATAAAACTTCACCTGATAATCAAATTTAGTAAACGATCTTTGGAAAATTTAAAAACTTGTAGAGGTTCATGGATCTCTTTTTGAGAAATGTTAAAGGACTTTTCCGATCTATTCTTTTTTATATAGTCCTCAAAAATACCTTCTTTATTTGGTGTAATAGACCGATTGGGGCCTAGAAATATAAAAAAATCCTTATAATAGGTAAATCCTTAATTGTTTCATACTTTTGCATTCTTTTCCTCTTGTCAAAGGACTCTCAAATTTATTTTCCGATTTTGTGTCGGGATACAAAGGCATTCGATTGATCAATAAATCTTGGTAGGGTAATATATTTTAATCTCTATTTTAATTACCTTGGGGATGCTCATAGTCGTTTGAGTCATGGTTTTTGTCGAAATCTTCAAACAATTGTTTATCAATTGGAAAATTAAAATCTGCTTCATTTTGTTGATAAGGATGAAAGTTAGAATCTAAAAAATTGAAATTCTGATTGTTTGGGTTCTGAAGTTGATTAAGGTTTCTCTCTAAAATTGCTGTTTAAGCATCAAACCTAAAAAGTGATCTTATTATTACTTAGAAAATCGTTATTTTGAGATTTTGAAGAATGCATTTTTAATTAAAATTTGAAATAATTTTTTTTATTTTTTATAATAAATTTTGATCTTTTTAAGAAAATTTCAAAAAAATAAAAAATTTTTAAATTGCGAATTTATAATTTGATCATTGCTGACTCATTCAGTTCAATGATGATAATTTTGTCAATATATTTATTTTTATAGAAATTATGAAAAATTGGAAAATTATTAAATTTAATGAAAATAATTGAAACTTTAGAAAAAAACAACACCAACGTCTTTAATTTTTTTCCATTTCACATTTCTCGAATATGATCAGTTATAGGAGGGAGCAGTTCTTTAAAAAATAAGTTTATAATATTCTCATAATACTTTTTTGGAATTCGTTTTTCCTTATCAACCACATGTAAATTTTCAATCCCTTTAGTGATATATTGTTGTATTTCCAGAATTTTGCTTTGATTCAATTTTGGATCTGAAATGGCAGTAATTTTTTCCAGTTCATCTTCCAATTTCGCTAAAATCTTAATCAGATCTTCCAAAAAATTTGAAATTTCATTATAATCTTGCTTCAACAACACTAATTCAATTGTTTTTAGTTGGATGACAATGTTTTTTAATTCATTATTCATAATCGTTATTTTTGAAATCAGAGCCAATTTTTCTTTAGAAAATATTTCTGTTAATTTTTTTTTCAGATTCTCAGCTTCCAACATATTCAAAATGTTCAAAAATATGGTTTTTTCTTTGATGAGCTGGACTAGCAAATTTAAATTTGAAATTGCTTCGTTGCAAATTATTAATTTTTCCTCATTTTTTTCAATTGATTCCTCATCTTTCATGATATCACCCAAATATTCGATGAATTTATGGCATGTATCATATGTTTCTTCCACATTTTTCAGATCGTTTTTCTCAATGATTTCCCTGTTTTTTTTTATAAATTTTTGAATTTCCTGAATATCATCATTAAATGTTATTTCTTTTTTGTTTGTAATTTTCTCACTTATTATTTTTTTCAAAAATAACTTCGTTTGCTCAATATGTTCAATTATCGTCTGTGTTCTCTTCTGCAAGTCCTTCTCAAGGAAAGCTAGTTTCTTAAAAAATTCAAGTTTTTTGGTAATTTTTTCCAAATTATCCATGACATTATTCAAAAAGGCTAATGAACTATCTTTAAAAGTTCCA
>Ga0302186_10003347_pt1 | contig 11766 bp, 13 predicted proteins | sample II_Bog_E1_2_FD_198782 | JGI IMG/M metagenome (GOLD analysis project Ga0302186, IMG submission 198782) | Peat permafrost microbial communities from Stordalen Mire near Abisko, Sweden - II_Bog_E1_1 | ecosystem: Environmental > Terrestrial > Soil > Wetlands > Peat | place: Sweden: Abisko...
TTGAAAATTTTGAATATTATTAAAAATTCAAATTTTGAAATTTCTAATTTCTTTTAATTTTGACCCCAAAAATTTTTTATATTTTATTTAATTACAATTAAAAAAAAATAATTTTAGATTTCTTTTTATTTTCATACATGAATATATATAAATATATAAATAAATATAGTTAATTTCTCTGTAACAAAAGTTTTTTTTTTGTTTTCGTCAAAATTTTTGACATTTCGTTATTTTTGAAAAAATTCATCGGTGACAAAAGGATTTTCAAAAAGATTTGGAACCACTGATTATTATTTTAAAATTTTCAAACATTTAATGTTCTAAAGGATTCTGGAGTTTCTTTAATGAATGACCCCTTTAAAACTTAAAAATATTCCTTTTAAATGATTTCTTATGCTCATGATTTGATTAAGATTCAAAATTTCCTCTATCTTAGATATAACCTTTCATTATTTCTTTCCAAGTAACATTTAATTTCATTTTTAGTTCCTTCTCTAACATTGGTTTGTCCCTAATCCTCAACTCTAATGGACCTTCCTTCACAATCTTTAAATCTTGAATATTATCCAGATCAAAAAGTCCCGTGCTTCCTTTCAAACTGGCCAACGCCTTCCCATCAAACGGATTCACCTCAATCAACTTCACCAAATCCTTATTGATTAATGCCATATCGACAATGCAACACTTTAAAGGTTCATGATTGAGTCGAGGCTTAACTTTTTCTAAAAAGAACTTATTTAAAATTTCTTTGATTTCTTCTTTTCCTACCTGCAATTCAGGAAAATATATACTATGATAATATTGCCCAATAGCATTTAAAGAACCTTCCCAAATAAACCCTCTGAATTCTTGAGTTATAGGGATAGGTTGGGTCCATTCACGGATAACTATATTCAAGCCACATTTTTCATAGGTAATTTGAGGTTCATTTGAAAAAGCGTATTGTAGATCCTCGAATACCCGATCACTTGAGATTAAAACTTCCAAAGCTTGAGTTCCGTTTTCAATGAAGAAATTATCTTGAATGCATTGTGAAATCACTCCAAGTTTGAAGTTTAAATCTTTATTGATAAAGTCATTTTTGTTTTCTTTTTCATTGCCTCTTGGAATGATTTTCGATTCTAATAATTTCAAGCCTCTTGAGAGTATATAGGTGGAATCTTTAGGGCTTCTGGTCGATAATTTCACAAAAGCTTGCTTCCATTGAGCTTTTTGCAATGCTTCTGTTATAGAATTTAATAGTGATTGAAGTCCTGATTCTTTAGGAAGAAACTTATATTCTTTCTCATTTTGCTTATAAATTATATTTTGATTGATTAATGACAATGCTTCATCTCGAGAAAGCTCCAAAAATATGGTAGGGTAGGTCAGATCAATGAAGAGAGGATACCAATTTTGTGCCCCGACGTCAAAATATGTTTGATATATCTTAAGGTTCTCTTCTTTTGAAAGGTCAGAACCCTTAAAACCTATTGGAACCTTGGTAGTGGTGGGTTTTAGCTTGGCTTTGATTGAAGCAATTTCAGATTCCATTTTCAAGAAATATTAAAAGTTTTTAAGTTGATTTAATTAAAAAATAGTTTTTTTAATGTTTTAAGGAAATAGGCTCGGTTTTCTTCACAGATTCCTGGAACCGAAACCATTCTTGCAAAGTCTTCCTCAGGCTTTATTTAATCATCAAAATATTAAGAGAAGAAATAGTAAAAATATACCCAAATGTCGATAAAAAATTATAATAAAGCTTATTTTGAGCAGCCAATAGTTTCAGCTCGAATTTCTCCTTTGTCAAGTTCTCAGTCGATTCTCCTTCAAAACATAAAGTTTCTGTTTTCCTTAGAATTTTATCAAACTATTTATTCAAATTACCTTTATAAACATGATTTTTTTCCAAAAAACTTACTATTTCCATCTTTATCTTTTCCAGAACATCGTTTTTTTCTTGATTTTCACCTGACAATATAACTGTGATTTCCTCTCCAATTGTCAAGATACTTCTTAACATGAAATCAAGCTCAGTAAGACCTAAAGAATTGTTATTTCCGACATCAAAAGTTTCAAACAGAGCCTTTGCCTTAATAGATTCGCTACTTTTGCACATCACAATCATTATAGCTTTCAACATTCTATGATCATACTCTTCATCTGACACAACTTTGATGCTTTCCTTTTGAAATATCGAGAGGAATGGCTTCAAAACAACCCTTTCATCGTTTTCGGAATAAATTATTTTGAGATTTCTTAAAATTTCAAGGATTTCCGAATGACTCAAAGAAAATAAATCCTCGCTTGATTTAAAGGCAGCTTGAATTTCATGAGCCGTTAGCTTGTTGAATTGAAGGATATTTTCCTTATGTTCAATAACCTTTTCCTTCAAAGGTTTGTCAGTACAACATCCCATTATAATTTCAAAATGCAAAAAAACGCAGGAATAAAATTGAAATAAAAACGACTAATAATAAATAAATATATTATATAGATGCAAAATCATTTTTTTCAAAAAAAAACTAAAATCTATCAGATTTTCTTATTATTGTCTTCAAATAATAGATAAAAATCATAAAAATGTGAATAAGTTTTACAAATAATAAGAAAAATTGCTTAAAATTTAAATTATTATTTTAAAAATTTAATTTTAATAATGAAATTGCAAATATGACTCACTTATTTTTTCTTTGATAACAGTCATTTATTATTTCTGACAAATACAAATTTCTCAGAAAAAAAAAATGCTTTTAATTATATTAAATTCGCTTTAAGTCCAATATTTTTTTTAATCGAACCGAAATATAGCTCCGTGAGCCGAAAAGATCATATGACAGAAAATCTTTCTACGTCTTCAAAACCACCTCTTTCTGATTTTCCCAACCACCACAAACTCAGCCCAAAATACCCAATGGAAACTATTACTTTATCTGAAGAAACTTCTGAAATATTCCATACAGATGTGAATGAATTTCCTAGTAAAAGTCCACAATGTCGGCATGCAATCGTAATCCCATATTTCTCTTGTAATGATGGAATTTCTGTCAAAGATGATTTGACCAAATCCGCGAAATATTTAACGATGAAATCATTGGGCCGAAAAATAGAAGATCTTGTCATAGAAAAAATGAAAAGACAGCAAGAGGATCATCATTCAGAGACTGGAATTGAAGAAAGCAGGCCTATTCAAGAAGAGAAATATGAATCAGATATCGTTGAGACGTATGCTAAAAGACCTTCAAGGGTATTGGGAGCTGAACAATTGAAGATTCTTGAAGAACAAATAAAAGAAAAAGAAATGTTGAGGAAAGATGTAAAGGAAATCAAGAAGAAAAGAGCTAGGAAGTCATTATTCATGTTTCATAGTGAAAGTGCATTTCGAAAAAAACAGATTAATATAGCCGAGTCAAAGTAGTTAATAGATTATGAAAATTTTATTAAAAATCGAATTTTTTTAGGTATTTCTCATATTTGATCGTTGCTGTGACTATCGTGAACACGATAGCCATATGTCTTGCGAATTTCTCCCAAAGGCTGCAGTCAGAGGACCATACAATTGATATGTATAATATATCCCCAACTAGTTATTTTATTGAGCTCGGTTGCAACATATTCTTTCTTTTTGTTTTTGTGGTTCGGACAGTGGCTTTTGGGTTTGTCTTTGGAAACAGAACCTATCTCCGGAGTGGATGGAACATTTTATCCTTTATAGTGCTTTGTGCTACGTTTTTTATTTTTCTAACCATATCTAGATAAAAAAATTGTTTATTTTAAAAGTCTTTTATTGTACCTTCCTAATGAAGAATGTGTTGTAGTGGGAGCTATAATCAGATGTTTGAGACCAATTGCAATTCTGAAAGAAATACAACCTATAAAAAAAAATGCTAATGCTTTTGTAAGGACCCTGTTCACAATTTATGACAAATTGATTCCGATCATTTTTGTGTTATTGTTCGCAGCCATTTTCGGATTGCACATATTTAACGGATTGTTAGAAAGTCGATGCAGATTGACCCCAAACCCTGTCAATAACACATGGCCTGTAAACCCAAATATAACAGATTTATGCGGATATATAAGTTGCCCAGCTGAGTAATTAATGTTTGATTAATTAATTCTGTTTTTACTTTCCTCAAGCAATTATTGCATTAATCCGTCTGATTTCGACTTCCCTGAAAACTACACCGAAATGGACATCCAAGCATTGAACTATGGTTTTTCGAATTATGATAATATATTGATGGCCTTTCTGACAAATATGAGCTTTTTCACATTTACCGGCTGGAGTTCAATCAATGATATTGTAAGGGAAATTAATAATAATAATTTAATTAATGTTGTTTAACAAATGCCAATTTATTTTAAATTATTTATGTTCAATAATTTCATCTTTAATAGTTTGGCACTGCATTCAATAAAATCATTGTCAGCTTGTATAGTATTCTTCTGCTTTTGATCCTGTAATTAACTAAAATATATTCCTAATTTTTTAATAAATTATCCAATAAATTTTCTATTAAACATTTTAAACATTTATCTAAATAAATAGAGGTTTGGTATTTATGAATCTTCTGATGGCGGCTCTTTACGATGGTTTCATCAAGAACAAAGGAATCAAGGCACATATAAAAGAGCATCACAACATTGAAGAGAAAGAGAAAAACGATCCCAATAAACTATCTGTTGGCGGAAAACTATCCCCAATATTCCATTCAATGGTTTCAGGTGTCATTGATGAAAACCGAAAGTCTATCAATAATAACAACAATGAAATTGATGTGGACTCATCACCAATGATAAAACGGATCCTCCAAAGAGCAGGCCGAGATAAAAGCCAGCATATAGAAAAAAATCATGAAATTTTGCTAAAAAAACCTAATTTCAAATATCCTCATTTCACAATTGAATATAAAGTGAAACCTGGCTCAAATATAATTACAACTTATGCTTATCTTCTTCTGAATTCTAAATCTCTCAACATATTAATTTTGCTATGTTTGACTCTAAATATCGTGACAATTGCAATGGAAAGGGTAAACATGTCAGAAACTGAGAATTTTTATATGCACACGATAAATTTTGGATGCACTATCATTTTCTTCATCGAGATCATGATGAGATTAATGATATTGGGTCCAAAGAAATTTGGGTATAACCATTTCGATAAATTGGATTTTGTGATAATTTGGTTAAATATGAGCGACATAATCTATTTGACTACCAATGGAATTGATATTTTCCATTCTGAGAGTTCCTATTCATCAATCATGAAATGCATTAAAACTATGAGAATCCTCCGTTTTTTGGTTGGTTTGCAATATTGGCCCAGAGGCTCGGTGTTATTTATTGAAATGATAAAGGCTTTAGTTAAAACCAAAGAATTTATTGTATTAGTGGTGATTTCAATTTTTGTTGGGGCTTTGGTTGGAATGGAGTTTTTCGCTTATAGGATTCGATTTATTAACGATGAAGAAGATATTCCAACGGATTTCAGTCTTGGAAGTCCTCCTCGATTAAATTATGATGGCATTGGATCAGCTTTGATGACAACTACAATGATATGTCTCAATGAGGAATGGAATACTATAATGTATGAACATATGAGAATCCTGGGAACCAAAGTGGGTGTATATTTCATCACAATTTTACTCATAGGAGAAGTGATTTTAATCAGGATGTTCATGGCCTTATTCATTAACGGAGTAATTCATTCAGAAAACATCAAAAATCTACTTAAAATTGACAATTCATGGAAGAAATTCTTTAAATCAATCTTCAGTGTCAAAAACAAGGAAAAGGTCCTCAGTGCATTGTATCTATTGACAAAACCAAAGGAAAATCCGACTATTAAAATAAATGAAATAAAATTGATCCCACATTCTCAAAATGAAACTAATCAGATTAATCCAATAGATACTCATGACGTTGTCTTCGAACACATTCCAAAACCCGTCGATTTAATTAAAAAACTCTCCTTAAGTTCAAAGGGCCATCCAACATCCCCATATAACATGCATCATGGACATGAGAAGGTCACGTTGCCAAATTGGAAGACGGTGGGTTTCATAAAATGGTTTAAAACTGTTTGCAAAATCATAGTTAGGCATCGTTATTTTGAGAGAGCAATCCTAGGAACTATTTTGATATCTGTTGTTTTTTTGATGATTCATAACCCAATGGAGTCTCCAGATGCTTTTGAAAACAGTATTCAAGTATACATTGATATCGTGGTCATTATATTTTACTTCATTGAAATCCTCCTCAAGATTTTAGCTTATGGAGTACTTTTTTCAGGGCCTGACTCTTTTCTACTTGATCCTTGGAATTGTTTTGATGTGGTATTACTTGTCCTAACACTCCTCGGCACCATTGATTCCATTTCAAGTTTTTCGAGTGTAAATGTTAAATGGTGTCGAGTCTTCCGGATCTTCAAGATAATAAAGCTTGCTCAAGGTTTAAGGGATGCCATGAATATCTTGTTTAAATCAATTCCAGACTTAATAAGTTTGACATTCTTTTATTTCATGAATCTATTTGTTTTTGGGATCATTGCAGTGAATTATTTGAAGGGCGTGTTTTTCTATTGTAACACAATAGATTTAGAAATCCAATCTTGTGTGATAACACGAGAAGATTGCTTCGATTATGGCGGAGATTGGGTGAATCAAGACCTCAATTTTGATAACATCTTCATTTCTTTGTCAACATTATTTCAAATATCAACAACTGAAGGCTGGGTTGAAGAAATGTTCAATGGCATTGATTTCGTTGGAGTTCAGAAAAACCCTATTAAAGATAACCATTCGATCATGGCGTTGTTTTATATCACCTTCTTCATTATTGCCAATCTCATTGTTATCAATATGTTCATCGGAATTCTGGTTGAGACTTATTTACATCAAAAAAATCTGCATTGTAAGAATCTAAAGTTATTTTTAATTTATTTTTATAACAGCTCCTTTTGGACATTTGAATGATGAACAAAAAGAATGGGCTTATATCAAAGAGAGCATGTATAAAATGAAGCCCAAACGAGTCAGACAACCTCCTACAAATTGTATCAGGAATCATTGTTATAAATTCGTCAAGGGCAAAATTTTCCGGAATGTGATCACTGGACTAAACCTCCTAAATATCATAACATTTGTGTTATATTATCATCGTCAACCAGCTCTAATGGAAGATACCTTAAGTAAAATTTCCAAATGCTTATTTAAAACCCATAATTTAAATTTTGGCAAAAGATTATATCAATATTGCAATAATATCGATATTTTCAGTGGAATTGGTTTTGCGGTTCATAGCTCAAGGTTTTCGTTTCTTTACTAAATTTTGGAACCTATTTGATATCTTCATTATTGGAACCAGTTGGGTTGGGAATGTTCTCCTTGTCTTTATGGGCCTTGACCGTTATCGTTGGGTTAAATCGCTTGTGAATTGCATCCAAGTCTTAAGAGTCGCCAGAACAATTAAAAGTTTCAAGGCTTTAAATAAATTGTTCTATGCTGTGATCCAAATAATTCCACAAATCGCTAATATAGCATTTCTCTTACTATTATTCCTAATTTCATATAGTGTAATAGGTGTGGATTTCTTCGCTTATTTGAAACCTCAACAAACCGCGGGGAATGATAATTTAAATTTTCATTCATTTTTTGAGGCATTTCTCAATTTGATTAGATCAGTTACTGCGGAACAATGGTTTTTAATCTTGAATGATTGCGCGAGAACACAAGGACCAGATTTCACATGTCGAGAAGTCAATACTTATGATGAATATCAACAATATGGTTGATATTAAACTATTTTCTTAATTTAAATTTATCAAAATATAATAAAAAGGGCTACAAGGATGTGGAAGTTCAGTGGCTTATATTTACTTTTTTTCATTCCATATCATAATTGCTTTATTGGTAGTGAATCTTTTCATTGCGATGATCATGAATGCTTATGATGAAATCATGAAAGTCGAACATTCCGCCATAAACGTGTTTCAATTAAAGGAAATCTTGAATTTGTGGAGAGAATTCGATCCTGAGGGATTGGGATTTATTGTTTATAGGGATTTCAATAGATTCTTCAAGAAAATGGCCATACAATTTGGCGTTCAAATGGAGGATTTCATGGATGTTAAAAATAGGAGAGATTTCCTGAAATTGCTCAATCTTCCTCTCTATGAAAACGCCACTTTAAAATTGTTTTGTTATAGATTTCATGATGTTATTATCTCCTTGGCTCAAATCGCAGTTCTCTTCAATTATGGGAATATGGAGTGAATATTTTTCTTTTTCACTAATAATTAATATTTATAATTTAGATTAGAGCCTGAAGGAGGAATTCCATATTTTCAAAAGTATGAAATGAAACTCTTGGCTGATCGAAGATTCAAAATCACCGAGTTTAAAAGCTCCGAGGTCATGGATTTTCAACTAATAATGAAGGCGTTCAAAAGATTGAAAATGAAAAGATTAGGAAAAGGGAAGAGGTACCATAAAATATCTAAAAAAATCTATTAAATATTGAAAAAATAGTCATTTTATGCTTGATATCTTCGATATAACAAAAAGATTGCGAGATATAAAAAAAGATGCTGCACCAAATCGAACACCAACACCGAAATTGATTCGAAATGCTACAAGGGACAAATCAAGAATTTTAAAAGAGCGCAGTGATTCCAAGAAATCGAGTTGTATTGATTTAAACAATAAAGTGTTAGGAGGCATGTTTTTCCAACATACCATTTCCAAAGAACAATCCAAAGAGAAGGAAAATAAAGAAAAAAAGGGAAAAAAATGTAGCAATCATTAATTATTCTTTCTGGTTGTAAAGAAAGAACTTTTTCTTAAAAAAATATTATATTTTATTTAATAAATAATGCAGAATTTAGTGTAAATTTACTAATTAATTCTTCCAAATTTTATATATGGTTATTTAAGGCCAAATATAATCAAAAACCAAGAGTATAACACCCATAATTATAAAACATAATGCCCATCTTTTTCCAAATTCTTGGCTATATTTATTAGCATCTATTAGATGTTTATTGGCATCTTCTATGTAATTCACACTCTTCATAGCATTATCCAGAACTTGTTTATGAAACTTATATATAGTTAATAAATATCAATATATAATTACTTGATTCCGTAGTTAAATCCTGTTCGACGATCTTAGTTGAAAAAGTGGTGATTAATTGAGATAAATCATAAAGTCTCTTTTGCGCATCTTTGACCTTTTCCACATCGTTTTCAAATTGACTCAAAAGTATTTCGTTTTGTCTATGAAGCTCTTCAGTTTCAGGCATAGATTCCTTTTCTTTTTCTTGGGAAGATTTTGATTTTTGAGGTTTCGAAGGAATGTTTTTCATGGGGTTCAAATTTATCAGGCTTTTTAAAATTGAAAAATCATCATGGAAATTAAAGAAAAATACTCATTAACACGATGAATTTCTTGAAATCGAAAGGTCTTGAATTCCTTGAACAGCAAGGAAACCTCTTGTAGTCTTTTATACATGCAGGATATTGCTATTTCTTTATGAGCATATTCTCTCATAAATAAAAGAAATTATAGTTCATGGAACTAAATAAAATCTTACGTTTTATTTGACGAAGGTTTATGCGTTTCTTTGACTTGTTTTAACATGGATTCACAATCTTTAAGAACCTCTCTTGGGAAAAATTATTAAGATAAGATAATCCTTTCAAAAAATAAAAACAAAATGTTTTGGTCAAATTCATTCTTTTGCTGTTCAGAAAATGCACCTTTCCTGGAAATGAGGCTTAGATTCAGGGGAGAAAAAATTTTACAAAAAAGTCGAGCTGGAGAAGTATTTTCCATGACTTTCTATCATTATTTTTTTGAGATTCCTGATTTTGAAGATCTACTTAGAAAAATTCTTTTGGCTTAAACTTAACATTCCTCACCAATTTTTTGCTAAAGTTATTAAAATCCAAAATGAAGTCATCATTGCTGTTTTTTTTTTTCAATGTTTTTTCTTCAACGTTATGAAATGTTTTCGCAGTTTTCAGAAAATGTATTGTGATGTCCATATCAGAATCGAAATTAAATTCGGATTTGATTTTTAATTTTTTATTTGTTTTTTAAATTTAATAATGAGAAGACATTTTTTTCTAATATCTCGGAAAATTGATGATTGTTGTGATTCTTTCTTCGAATCCTTTGGAATAAATTGTCGTAATTATGACTTCACCAAATATTACCCCTGGAACATTATGCTTCTTATTGTGGCATTCTACATTTCAGCATCCTATCTAATTTGGTACTATTATATGCCAAGTTAATTTTTTTCAAATAACATTTCAAAATAATCATCATTTATTTGTTTAGTGAATTGGTTTACAGTGACATATTACCTCATGGCATGTCTTTTCATGGTTTTTTGCATTATTTCATTATATAAAGCAACTATGACGGATCCTGGAACGATGGAAAAACAATATGTAAAGAAAAAAAAAAATGATTTTTATTTAGTTTTGAATTTAGACATTGCAAAATTTAATCTCTTTGCCAAATTTTTCAGAAGAAAAAGTCAGGGTATGTGAAATATGCGGGACAATAAAAACTCTCAGGACTCATCATTGTTCAAAATGTAAGAAATGTGTCATAAATCTCGATCATCATTGTATATGGACAAATAATTGTGTCGGTTATAAAAACAGGAAATTTTTTAATTTGCTGTTGTTTTATGGGAGTGTGGCTTTAATCATGGCAGGTTTTTCAGGAGTCTCTCGATTTTCCTTAATGTATGAAGAAATCAAAGTAAATCTTTTCTTTATAATTTAAAAATATGTTGATAGGTAGAAAACATTCCTTTTTCGACATTATTGAGACTATATACTACTGTATTAACAAGCTTATCGTGCATTGGAAATGGTGCTTTTCTATTCAAGTTTTTTATGGATCATTTCTTAAATGTCTTGAAGGATGAAACAACTTTTGAAAGGAAATTTAAGAAACAATTTAAAGTTGTTTTTTTATATAGATTTTAGAATAATAGTTGTAATTAGAAGCCAAATAAAGGAAAATGGAGAAATTTCAAACAAGTCTTCGGGGAGAACATTCTCACAGTCTTTATTCCATTCGGTTTATTGAAAATCATATATATTAATATAAACATTTTTTAAGGGGAAGTTAGAACTTTGGAATATGAGGAGATAACATTGGAATTCGATAACGATTTTGTGGACATCGAAATGAGAAGTGCTCCTTAAAACCTTAGATTTAACAATATATAATTTTTACAAACCTTCCAATAAGACAATTTAATTTTTAGTTCTTTCAGAAATTTAATTTTATTGTTGAACAATTGTCGCACTAGAATTTACATTAAGTTCAAGGGTGCTGCAAGAATTTGAGTCATCTAACTTCAAAAGTTTTTTTCTCTCATCGTATTTCCTTTTGCCTTCTTCTGTATTACTTAATTCGCTTATCTTGCACTGGTTTGGAAGTTTTAATCTCGTATTCGACACTGCAATAAGCTTTTTCATGGAAGAAAGAGTTGAGGATTAGGAGAAATAATTATCAGAGATGAAACTGAAAATGATTTGGGATTACTAAGTTCGAATAAATTTTGAAACCTGGATCAATTATTAGTCAGATATTAATTTTATTTCATTGTGATAAAATTATGTTATTTCAACAAAAAAATGATTGGTTTTTATTATAGTTGATTTGTTTTAATATATTCCATAAATTCTTTTCAATTTATTTCCATTTTTTTTTTTTTTAATGACAAGTTTCCAATTTCTTTTATCTCTGACGAAT
>Ga0302186_10003351_pt1 | contig 11757 bp, 9 predicted proteins | sample II_Bog_E1_2_FD_198782 | JGI IMG/M metagenome (GOLD analysis project Ga0302186, IMG submission 198782) | Peat permafrost microbial communities from Stordalen Mire near Abisko, Sweden - II_Bog_E1_1 | ecosystem: Environmental > Terrestrial > Soil > Wetlands > Peat | place: Sweden: Abisko, Stordalen...
TGTAGCCATTTTTTTCATTATTGTTGTCCACATGTTGGAAAACCTCCAAGAGGATGTTGCTTTTCAAATTCAGTTCCTTGTTGTAAAGTTGATAAAAGGCATTTTTTGTTTCTTCGTTTGTCCAATAAACTTCCAAAACATCGAAGTCTATTTCCTTTTTTATAGAGAAATAACCAGCATAAAATAATAACAAATTTAAGGGCATTTTTTCCAAAATATAATCATGAGAAATCTCCATTAATTGGTGTTTAAAGGTTGTTTTTGAGCTTGGTAAATCAATTTGGGATATTGATAAGGATTCGAAACCTGAGGAAGCAAATCGGCAACCTGGGCTGAACTTCCAGTGGAAACCCAATAATTTTTAAAATTATATGGAATCCTGGGGTTTGGTGGCTGCTTTTCCAAGTATTGGATATGATTTATAAAAGAAATAGGTGATATAACCTGAGATTCTTCTGCAACATCTTTTGTGAAGCAGAATCCATTATAATGTGTGAATATTTCATCAAGGTAATTAATGAAGATTGTTTCCAAATCATCATTAATTGTGATACATTTATGCTTCAAAAGCAAAGAAATTAATAATACTTTTATATTTTCATCGCTTTTCAGCTCATTTTTTGTGAATCCAAATGTTGTTTTATAAAAATCATCATAAGAAAAATTGGTAAAACTGTTGAAAATTCCGAGGTGTCTTATAGACATAACTCCTGTCATTATAACTTTAGAAATTATTTTTTGCCCAACAAATGATTTCAGTTGGGAAAAAAATTGATGATAATCACTTTCAAAATCTTTTTTTTGACTTAAATTATCCTGATTATTGTGAATTTTTTCCATCAATTTGAAGATTGGTTTTTCATATTCATCAATTAAAAGTATTATTTGATAATCTAACCTTATGATTGTTGAAAATTCTGCAAAAATATTAGCGGAATCTGTTTCGTTTCGACATTCTTCATAAATATTTGATAAAATTTTTATTATTTCTGAATCATTTTCGGAGTTTTTTTTCTTTAAACTGCAAATAACTAAATCTATTTCAGTCCTTAGACATCGGCATATCCCTTTTTGAAAGGAATTCTTATCCATTGTGAATTGTGATTGAGGAGAAATCCAAATACAAAGGAAGAAATTTTTGTGATTTCAAATATTTGGCCTTACTATTTGATGCTTTCAAAATATTTAGATCGGGGTAATTTGCTTTGATCGCCTCATCTTCCAACCCCCAAATGCAAAGATATCTAATAAACCTTAATAATGTCGATTTCCCAAAGCGGCGAGGCCTTTGAAAGAAAATTAATTTTTCTTTATCAGTTAATCTTCGATAGATTTGTCAATGAATATATATATGCATTGTTTTTCATTTTGATTATGGAAGAAATCTAATTCAAAATCGGTCAGGTCTTGGGTTGGCATATCGTAATTTTGATTTGGCCTGATTTTTTGATTAGTTGTTTCTCTGATTTGTTGAAAGTGGGCTTCATGAAATTCAGCAACTTTTTTTTTAGGTAAGTTTCCCGTCATTTAATAATTTCGAACTTTTTAAGCAATTAAAAGCACCAAATTTTTAGGTTTTTATTGAATTATTAAGCAAATTTTTATTTTTTTATATTTAAAATAGTTCTGCCAAAAAAATCTTTTTAAAAAACAAAAAAAGAATTTGAAATTAAATTCATTTTGATTTTTGCTTTAGTAATATAAAGAAGCAAAATAATATATAAATATATATATATAAAATATTTTTATTTTTAAAAAAACATAAATATTCCTTACTATAAAAAATGAATTCCCAAAATAATAACGCAAACGCAGGGATCACCAACTTGCTTTACCATGCTGATTACGAAAAACCCAACGAAATAGCTCTTTTTTTCAAGAAGCAACTGAAGGTTCCTATTGAGAAAACCCACGAAAAAGAAAAAGCCAACGACAAGCCCAAAATTTCAGAAATTGCTTGGGGTAATCCCCGTTACGGTACTCAAATCGTAAGTATAGATGATAATGGTTGTTTGGTTCATTGGGACGCGTTCACCGGCAAGATCTTGACCAAGATTCAAGCCTCAAAGAATTGGTTGATATCTTGTGATTTTGAGAAGACCGAAGGAAAAAAAGTGGCATGCGGGGCTTTGGACGCCAAACTGTTGATTTTTGAAATCAACACTTTAGTGAAAAAGAAGGAGAAAAACATAAACAAAAATAAACCGATCCATGAACTGGTGGGTCATCAAGGGGCCATTCAATGTTGCAAGTTCCTCAATGGGAATTTTTTGATTTCCGGTTCGACTGATGCCACAGTCTGTGTCTGGGATTTGGAATCGCCGCAAAGATATCTCTCAATGCATAATGAACATACTGCTGATGTTTTATGCGTGGCCACTTATGAGAATGATGGCAACATCTTCATCACAGGATCCTCGGATCTAACATCGAAAATATGGGATATAAGAGTCAAACAACCGGTTCAAGCCACCTTCAAAAACCATGAAAGTGCTATAAGTGCGGTTCAGTTTTTCCCAGTGGAAAGCCCCACAACTTTCGCTTCAGGCTCTGATGATTCAACGATTAAACTTCATGATCTAAGGGTTGTTAAGAAAGAAGTGGCCACTTTCCAAGATGACAGTTATGAGAGTGTATATTCATTTTGCTTTTCTAAAACTGGACGGTTCTTGTTTGCTGGAACTGAAAGTCCTAAGGTGAAGGTGTGGGATGTGTTGGGATCTGGGAAATCATTAAAAACTCCGTTTAAACAGGAAGTTGATGTTGATTGTAAGGGGCTGATTAAAACAATATCAATGAGCTCAGATGGGTATGCCCTCGCTTTTGCTGGGCCGACGACAGAAGGAGTTTGGATCCTTTATTAAAATGAACTTTAATGACATATATAAATGAAAATTAAATAAACATTAGTTGTAAAAAAAGTTTTGATGAATTATAACTTATTTTTTCTCAAAAAAAAATATATTTTCCTAACATGAAAAGCATTGATAAATTGTTTTAAAAAAATTGCAAGCCCTCTTCTTGAAAAACATTAATTTAAAAAATTTCTAAAAAAAAGAAATAACAAAAATAATAATACTTTTGATTTTTATAAAAATTAAAAGAATTTAGGTAATTCAATATCGAAAATTGTTTTTTTCTCATAAAATTCTTTATATATTTAAATGATGAGAATTTTTACGCAAATTCAAAATTTACAAAAACTAACCTCTTTTTATTTAATAAAATAAGAGTTGATTTTCCCCTCGCCAGTCCCGCACACGAACTCATCCGTCGAATACTTGAAATCAACGCTAAAAATCCCATATTCGAAATCTTTATCACTAGCTATATTCTTATAATTTTTCTTCTTATCAAACAATCTGAGTTCACATTTCCCAGTGCTTCCAGCTACAATATAATTTGATGTCGCTTTGCTGAATTTGCAACTATAAATAAACGATTTTTCTTCTGGATTATCAGGAACCCATGGCACATTGGCCAGTAATTTCATATTCCTAAGATCCCAGATTTCTATTTGTTTGTCATTCCTCCAACTGCCTGTCAAAAGCTCATGATTCCTCAAATCCATGGAATCTCCACATATCATCGGTCCTGATATGAAATTCACGGATTCTCCAATCCTCAGGTCCCAAATGAATATATTACAATCCCAACCTCCACTATAAAGAATGTTGGGCTCTTCAGGATGGAACAACAAGTTATAGACCCGATTTGAATGGCCAGGATTGTCTTCTTGATTCATCAGGAAACTAATGGGCATCTTATTTTCAATATCATAGATTCGGATCTTAGTGTCACTACCTCCCGTTGCATAGGTGTCACCTTCACTATTGAAATCGCAGGTGTACACGTAATTATCTTCGTCATGAACACGTATGATTTCATTTTCAAACACATCCCAAAGATCCACGACTCCTGTTGCCTGTGTTGATAGGAGGATTTTTTCAAATGATTTCGGCTTCCAACGAATGCAAGTGGTTGCGATACCCAAATTGTTGTTATCTTTAAGAAAATACTCTAATTTGTTGTTTTCTTTAATATTGAAGATTCGGATTATGCTATCTTCACAACCGATGGCCAGGTACTGATCTTGGAAATCATAACGAGAGGATAGAACTTTGGTTTCTCCAAGGTCAAAAGTGTTTTTCTTGCATATTCGTAGGTGATTTGAGTCGTTGTTTTTATCGCTGATACAAGTTGATGAGTTGTTGCTTTTGAGAGCGTTTTTGTTGAAACTGTTTTGAAAATCCACTGATAAGGACACATTGTTCGATTTTTTTTCTGAGATGTGATTGATAAGAACCGGTAGTTTTCTTTTAATTATGGGCGTTGATTGTAGTTTCTTGATGTTTCGGGCTATTTGATCCGAAATTTCCGTGATTTGTTTTTTCCTTTGGAAGTTCTTCACAGAATTGCCACTCACCATAGGTGTAGCTTTGATCCCTGATGACTCTTTGTTTTTCTGATTTTCTATTTTCTCATCTTTTGGGATCATCTGGATTTTTAAATTATACTTCGAATCGAGGCTCCTTCCTCTTGCCAAGCTTTTCTTCCTATTAAGGACAGGAGTCGTTTGTTTAGTTGTGCTTTTTTTCTTCTTTGGGGTTTTTTCAGTTAAAGGTGATTCATCAGGAAAGAAACACTTTTCTTTTCCTTTCTTTTTTAGTGCTTGGGCCTTTGTGGTTGAGTCCGTCTGTTTGAGCAAGTTTTTCAAAGAGAAATTCTGGGACACAAAAGATTGGTTTTGATCAGCCAGTTCGAATTCCTCCTCAAGATTCTTTTTTTCGTTGAGAATACCAGCTAAATCTGGCTTGCATAGCTTCGGAAGGTTATTTCTCAAGGCGGGACTCAACAAAGATTTCATTTCATTGAAGTTCTTCTTTTTATCTGTTCCTGGACTGATTAAAGGGTTATTGAATTCAAATTCTTCATTAAAGAATCCAGCAGAAGGCATTTCTAAATCCTGTTGAGAAGTCACATAGGTCAAAGCCTTTTGATTTGAACGATAACCACTATTTGATTGGGAACGATTATGAATCTGGCCTGATTTATCAGGAAAGGGGGAAGGTGGAAAAATGGTGGTTTTACGCCTAAGAGGCTTACATAGGATTTTATTAAGGTTGGAACTCAAAGGCTTGAGGTTTTTGCGCTCTAGAATGCGAATGGCCTTTCTGACTCGGACCATTTCGCCAAAGGGAATTTCTTCCATTGAGAAAGATAAATGGAATGAATAGAGAAGAAATTTAATGTTTTATAAATAATATTAGGGATAATGCTGGAATTTTTATTATAATGAGTTATTCAGAAAACAAATTACAAAATATACAAGGAATTTTGGCTTAATGAGAGAAAAATTGATTAATTTCTTATAAAAACTCATTTTCGAGCCTTGTTGCACGGAGTTTTGGAATTGTTTGAATTGCTTTTTTCAAATAAATTCTCCAATTTCTAATTTTATTAAATTTATAACATTCAGAAAAACTATAAAATAATAAAAAAAATTAAAAAAATACTCGTATTTCACTATATGTGAACATGAATTTCTGAGCCGTCGCGATGAAAATATCCTCATCTTCGAACTCTTTTTCCTGGAAGTTCTTCAAATGGAGCATGATCTTATCCATTTGATTCGTCTTCAAAATCTTTTCTTCCTTTACTTTTAAAATGCATAGTCCAACTCTATACAGGATTTTGAATCCTTCATATAGAAATATATCTAATATCCTTAAAACAAGATTGAAAGGCAAAACTGAGACATATAATGTCAGAAACCAGGCAGGGGCATAAATATCAGGAGTTAGCATTGTTTTATTCTAATAATTTAAGATTTTTTATATGAGATGAGGAAATTTTACTAAATGTTCATGGATTTTAGGTAGGAACCTTTTCAATAACTCATCGAAAACAAAAAATGGCTTGCGTATTGTAATCAAATCTTGATAATATCCTAATAATTCATATTTATTCATCAGACTCACCAGAACCCAGAATGCTTCCTTTTTAGTATTATTAAAAGTTATTAGAATCAGTTATTCATTAGAAGAAACCTCATCATTTAAATATATAAGCAATGTGGCAGCAATAAAGTTCAATCCCTGGCAATAACCCATATCCTTGAACACCAAAGAAAGCGCTTTTAAAACAATTTGAAGTGAATTTTGGCTTCAGTTTAAAGACTCTTTAATTAATGAAAAATCTCATTTATTAGCTACCCTACATGATTTTTCGAGATAAAAAAAGCGTGGTTTGGAAAAGTCCTGCATACATCCAGATTGATTTCATTTTCATAAGGACTGGCCTCATCTTTTAAATGCTAATATCAATATTTCATGAATTTATCAAGAAAACATCTCGTTTTTTACACTATATGTGTCATTTATCTCTCGTTTTATCTTATTTATTTGGGTCAAAGCACACCAGACAATTCCTCGCAAACAATCTGGAACTCCTTTCCTGACTTTTTTTTTTACTTTCAAAAAATTTAAAAAAAAACTCTAAATATCAACTTTTTACATTTTCTGGATCTTGATTTTTTATTCACTTTTTCTTCTAATTTCGGGATCAATTTTCTCCATTTTTCTATTCGAGCGTTGTTTCTTTTCTGAAGAAAATGTAAAAGTTCTGGATTTTTATCATTTCGTTCACTAATGAGGAAGTTAATTTAACACACAAATTAAGAGAAAATAGGACTCATATTCTTTTTTGCTTTTTAAGATAAATCCATGGATGTCCATCAAATCGAACAATTTGGTTGGGTCCTCATAAATCGACATCATTTTTTTATTCAGTTCTCTGTTCAGATCAGGTTCCATTTATCGATATTTTATTATAATTTAGCTATTTTTATAGACTTTTAATAATTAAAATTTTTATTTTTCGTTTAATTTTCGAATTTTTCTCTTAAATTTCTTATTAATTATTAGATAAAGCGTTTATGAAGTAGGTGGCAGCTACTCTGGTCTGAGTGATGATATTGAGCTTTATTTCACTTACTTCCTTCTCAATTGATTTGATAAACTAAAATGCATTTTCATTTTGTAATTTAACGATTTTTTACCTCAACAATGAATTCTATGAGTTTTTCCTTTGAAAATTTATTCATAATATCATTCGTGATAAGAAAAGTCACATCATATCCCTCGAAAAAATGCCAAATATTAGACATTATTAATAAAATATCATACCTCCAAAGGCTTTCTCCTAAGAATGTAAAATTGTTCGGCTCTCACAGCAAAAAACTTCGAAAACTTATCAGCGATTAGCTTGTCCATTTCATCGATTTGCTTAATAGATAAGCTAATCTAAAAAGAATTTCTAATTATTCTTAATAACAGAGGCTTTACTCTGCAACTGTTAATGGAAGGCTCAATGAGACATTTTTCCTTTTCGCTTCTTGCGATAAAAATCGGATTTAAATTCAAAGGCTTGCATTTGTTGTCCTTATTCATCGCGAACATCTCGATTTCAGGCTTGTTATGCTTTTCCACCAGCTCGCTTGGGAAATCTCGCAGGCATAAGGCGCTGTTTAGGACGGTTTGGATAGCCTGGACGTAATTTTGGATCGTTAAAGCCTAGAAAAAATTCATGATGAAATCATTAAAATGAAGAAAAAACCATTTTTTTTTAAAAGTTTTTTTGAAATAATTTTTATTTTGTTTTTTTATTTGATTTCTCGAAAATTTTGATTCTAAGGCTTTTTTTTTAAATATTTTGAGCTCGATTTATTTTTAAAAAAAAGCCTTTTTCAAAAAACTAGGCTAAATCTAAAATGCAGCTCCCTGAATTAATTTAAATTTCAAGGGGTTTTTCCCCAAAATGATGATAAATCCACTTTTTTAAAAGAATGAAACTAAGTTTTCTGATTTCACCAATCTAAATTGGCATTCGCGTGGGTCCCATCACAAAACGGTGGTTTCTCAGTTCTTTTGCATTGGCATAAATAAACCTTCTCAGTCTTCTCCGGCTTGTACTCCAGAGGCACAAAAGTACTTCCAGAATGTGCCCCATCACACCAAGGTTGGTTTTTGGACTTGCCACAAGTGCACCAATAATAAGTTTTCCCGGCCTCAACATCTACATCGATCGGTTGTTTGAAGGGACAGGCTGGCTTTTCTTTTTTTTCTAATTGATGATAAGAAATTTAAGGTTCAGGGATGAAGTAAAAAATGTAGAGAAACCGGTATTGGGCTGTTTTTGTGAGGAGGCGCTTTTACAAAGGTTTCCCATTATGTGGTTATTAGAAAATGGATGATGAAAAATTTAATTTTAAAAGAATTTTTATTATAAAAATCTTAATTTTTCCAATAATTAGGATCTGAGGCGATCACATTTTTTGAATGATAATTTTTAAAGCACAATAAATTATTCTTGTTTTTTTTCCTTATTTATTTTTTTATTCCTTGTAAATATTCAAATTCCAACTTTCTTCAGACTTTCCTTTAATTCCTTGGCAATCGAATAGAAGCTCAATGAAGGACCTTCTTTCCTACAAAACTCAATAGAAATCATCTCTTCATTCATTTTCCATAGCTTTATCACGAATTCTAACGTGTCCATTTCCTTCACGACCTTTGCCTTAATTTTAAAGTAATCTTCATCCACAAGCACCTCATTGCATTTTCCAGTCATCAATTCATATAAATTTATGAAGACTTCCACAGGATTCGAATTCGTTAAAATATCTAAATTGTTATTTCCAAAGACTTTTTCTTCTGGGTTGCATTCATATAGTTCCCTAGCTTTATCAAGTGTCAATTTGGCAATCTGTTCTTTATTAAGACTACGATGAGGCCGGCTTCCAATTTGTGGTTGGTTCATCATTTTCTCATGTTTTGGCTGCTTTTTGGCATTCATCTCCTCCTCCATTTTCTGTTGTTTCTCTAAAATCTTCTTTAATCTTTCCTTCTCATTTTCTTCCTCCACTCGAGCCTTTCTTTTGCTCATTGCATTGAAAACCTCCTCTTTGGTGGCCACTTCTCCATTAAACCAAGGCATATTTCTAATCTCAGCAATCGAAGGTCTATGAGTAGCATCCACTGCCAACAACGCACTGATCATCTGTTTGAAATCCTCAGGGAATTCATATATCTTACCATTTTTTTTTGGCAAATATTGAGACACGGTATCCCAATAAAGAGACAGATTGTTTTGGAAAAACAACTTGTAGAATGCGTCCTTTTGATTCGCGGCATTTTCAAACGGTTGCAAGCCTGTGAACATCGTGAAAAGAATGATTCCCGCAGCGAAGAGGTCAATTGAAGGTCCAAAGTATGGGTTCTCAAAATGCATTTCCGGAGCCATATAAAGCTTGGTCCCAACATGACTTGTCAACTCTCGAACAAAAAACGTCGAAAACCCAAAATCACTCACTTTCAAATTAAATTCCTCATCGAGTAGCAGGTTCTCAGGCTTCAGGTCTCGATGTGCCACGCCGTTCTTATGACAATAATCAATGGCATCTATTAAATCATGGAAATAGGCACGACACAGCTTTTCTTCTAAGGCGCCACCGGTTGAAATAAACCCAAATAATTCACCATTTGAGGCCAGTTCTAATGCTACGTATTTGGTAGGGTAGGTTTTGCCATTTTTCTTCATATACGTGCCTTCCTCTTGATATCGCAATAAGTTGATGATGTTGGGATGCTTGATTTTGGAGAGGAGATTGATCTCGTTGATCATGGCTTTGATGTTGGATGCCACATGGACTTTGGTGCGGATGATCTTGATGGCGAAGTATTTTTTGGAGGATTCTTGGTAACCTAGTTTGACTTTGCAGTTGAAACCAGAACCAAGAAGCTTGATCAAGACAAAATCATCGAGGGTGGCAAATTTCTTTTTCATTGACATTTTGATTTAATTTGTCGTTTTTTTTTTGTTTAAGTTATAATTTTTTTTGTTTTAAATGATCAGATTTCTATAACTAATGGTCTTTTATAATTTTTAAAATTTATTTTATGAAGGATTTGTGAAAAATGTCTTAAAATAATGTTTTTTTATTATCAGATTCCATATTTATTTTTTTTATTAATATGAATAAATTTCAGAATTTTAAGAATTTGTTTTCTTCACTAAAAAAATTAAATTATGCTTATTTATTTGTTTTTTTCATTTCCAACAGTATTTTCTTCTTTTTATCAGTAAGTGTTTCGCTATATTTCAAATCATCAAGATCTTCCGAGTCATTCATCAATATTAATGCTCTTTTATAATTGTCCAATGCTTTTTGCCAATTTTTCAACCGAGATTCAATATCCCCTAATTTCTCATGCCACTTCGCGATTTTTTTTTTATTTTCCACCTCATTTTTCACTTTGTCGAGTGCTGGAATAGCAAATTTTTTTGCCAATTCCCAATTTTCTAACTTTTCAATTAAAAAAAGCTTTTCTTTTCCCAACCAAGATGAATCATAATATTTGATAATGTTATCATGATTTAATTCTTTGTGGATGACTATTTCTCTTGTGATTAATTCTTTCAAGGAGTCAATTGTCATTTCTGGATCATTCATTTCATCCAATATCTCATGAAGATAAATTATCTTCAAAGCAATTTCTTTGTTCTGAGGAAATGACCGAACTTTAAACACGATACCAGAACCACCTTCACCTAAACGTTTTAAAAATTCATATTTGGAAAGCAAATTCTCAGAGAGCTTTTTGTATTTTTGATGTTCTGGATAATGATCTTGAATACATTTCAAACATCCAATTATTGAACAATTTTTTTCCTGACAGAATTGGTTTTTTGGCATTTTATGTTTTTTGCAAAAATTTTTTTTTTCCTCTAAAAATTTATTCACAAAAAAAAAAAATCGTTTATCAAGTAATTTGAAATTAGTCTTACTATGATGTAGGTCATCTTCTTCATGGGAAGATTTTTTACTTTCTTGGTTCTTCTTCTTTTTTATGTAGGTTAGCTACTCTTGTCAGTTTTCTTTCAAATTTTAAGCCGAGAAAAAAATGAAATAGGAAATAACCTGAATTGTGTCACTTCATCCTCATCATCACTAGAACGAGCTTCGGCCTTTTTTGGTTTTTTTCTCTTAAGTGTCCTTTCTCTATCTTCATTCTCATCATCACTAGAAAGAATTTCAGCTTTTTTTGGTTTTTTTCTCTTAAGTGTCCTTTCTTTTTCTTCATTATCATCATCACTCGAAAGAATTTCAGCCTTTTTCATATTTTCCAAAAATAAAATTTTATTTTTAGACTATATAGATTTCAATATATATAGATTAAAATGAATTTTAGAAAAAAACTATAGAAATTCTTTAGAAAAAAACCAGAATTTCTATAGAAATTTACAAATTTTCATAACTTTAAAAAACAGGAAATTGGAAAAATTGCATATTTTGACTCTTCAAACGAAAACAGATGACTTGAAAAAGAAAATCGTTGATAAAATGTTAAATGGAAATCCTTTCAACAGGAAAAAAAAGGGTGCTTTCCGATGTGTCACCTTTGAAAAATCTGAACTCGAACCACCAAGATGGAATGAAACTTTCTTTCATTGAGATTTTACTTTTTGGGAACTTTAATTACAGAGAATGAAGAAGGAAATTGGCAAGGAGATGACAATAAGGGAAATGATTTAACTAAAAAAAGGAAAATAGAAATAAAAATGAATTTGCATATTAAAAAAAACTCGCATTTTTGGAATATGAAATTAAATTTTTTTTTAATTTGTTTTGAAAATATTTTTTTGGAAATCAATAAAAAATAGTCAAATTTTTTGAGAAGAACAAAAATAAAATCA
>Ga0302186_10003352_pt1 | contig 11754 bp, 9 predicted proteins | sample II_Bog_E1_2_FD_198782 | JGI IMG/M metagenome (GOLD analysis project Ga0302186, IMG submission 198782) | Peat permafrost microbial communities from Stordalen Mire near Abisko, Sweden - II_Bog_E1_1 | ecosystem: Environmental > Terrestrial > Soil > Wetlands > Peat | place: Sweden: Abisko, Stordalen...
AATGACTATCGGGTTAACTGAACCAAACTATATTTACTGACAAAATAGCATACGGATGAATTTATTAGATTTTAGAGACAGATTTCCTGATGAAGAATCGTGCGAGGCTTACCTTAGACAAAAGCGTGAGGAAGAGGGGATAGTTTGTCAAAAATGCCATGAGTCCAAACATTATTGGTATAAAAGCATGAAGTTATGGAAATGTGCTAATTGCGGGACGAGGGTTAATTTAAAAGCGGGAACAATGATGGAAAGAACTCATATTCCTTTAATAATCTGGTTTGAGGTAATCCATTTAATGACAAGTACGAAAAAGGCATTTTCAGCACTTGAAATGCAAAGGCAAACAAAAATAAAGTATTACGAACCTGTATGGTATATGATGCAAAAGATAAGAATCACAATGGGCAAGCGTGATGCGAGATACAAATTGCAGGGAGATATTGAAATTGATGACGCTTTCTATGAAACGGTGGACTTGCCGGAAAAAGACATTCTTGGAAATAAGATAGGTGAAGAAGAACCATTAAAGCGTGGTCGTGGTTCCCAGCGGCAATCCAAAGTTTTAGTAATGGTAGAATCGAAACCCAACCCAAAGCAAGACAATCCACATAAAAAAGATAGAATACTTGGGTTTGCGAAGATGATTGTAATAGATGACCTGAATGGCATAGCAATAGACTACGAGGTAAGGAAGGCGATAAGCCCTTCTTCAATAGTTATAAGCGATGGGTATAAGGGTTATTCAGGATTAAGTGAAATTGTGGACGAGCATAACGCTATGGTTGTTCCGAAAAAAGAAGCACACATAAAACTACCGTGGGTTCATGCCGTAATATCCAATTCTAAAAGAAATTTACTTGGTGTACATCATTCAATCGGCAAGGATTTCTTACAGAATTACCTGAATGAATTTACATACAAATTGAATAGGAGAACTTTTTATAGTGATTTGTTTGACCGCATGATTGTTGCGGGCGCACATGATACGTGGTATTAATTCAAAACAATTTAAAAAAACATAAAATGAACACAGAACAGGATAATGAAAAAAAAGAAAACAAGGAATTTAAAAGTTTATCTTCGCTTACTTGGGAGGAGGCGTGTAAAGTCTTACATATGCCAGACCCAAACACCGATGGAAGTTTTGAATTTTTGCAATTTAATTGGGAGCGGATTAAGCAAGCGGTTGCCGAGCGGTTTAAACAGTTGAAAGCAGGGGAGGTTCAAAATTCAGACTCTTTCTTTCAAACTCAATAATTTTTTGGGAATCACCGTATATGGCAATAATAGACTTTTCGTTTCCTAATGTGATTCCTTTTAATCTTATTACCCTTTGTTGTATATCATTTTCATTAACCCAATCAAAGAAATGTTTAAATTCATCCCAATCTACTGCTGTGATTCGTCTTGTTCCATTTTTAATGAAGCAGGCAGTTTCTACTTGCGGTGGAATCGAAAAATTAAACACCATGTTTTTTAGTTCGTTGCTATCCATAATATATGCTATTTTGGCACAAAGGTAATAATTGGTTCAGTTAACCCGATAGTCATTAATTATATTGTTGACTTTCCTGTAAAAAATGAATTTATACTCAAGACGATACCAGGCAAGTATGCTGAAGCAGTGAAATCTGGAAAATCGACGCCTGTTCAGTCAAAGAAAAATACAAATAAAGGCTGTTTGGGCGTAGTCGCTTTATTTATGTTCGTTATTCTTGCGATATTCATCTCAATAAAATATGTGTTATGAGCCAATTAGTAAAACATGATATAGTTTGTCCGAAGTGTAAGGAGATTTCTCAACAGTCCATATTCCATTCGGTAAATACTATTATTGATAACGTTGCCATAAAGTTATTTAACGATGAAATTAACTTCGTGACATGTAATGATTGTGGCAACAAGTTTCAAGTTAAAACAAGCCTCTTGTTTAATAATATGGAAAAACATTATGCTCTATACTACAATCCCATTTCTTTTGAAAACATCGATTTAGAATGTATAGGCATGAAAAACATGCTAGGAGAAAATCATTACTTGACCAACCCAACAAAATTTAAGGATTGGGAATTATTTAAGAAAGAGATTAAAAGAAGAGAGAATTTTTGAACTGAATTACGCTACACAAACTAAATATTGAAATTAACTTATTAATGATGCAAACTCTCGAAAATTTAAATCTGGGTTATATCTCCTATAGTCTTTTGCTCATCTGGCTATTCTATTCTATTTATTACATAGCCAAGGCTCAGAAATACCCGGAACAGATAAACTACTACCTATTTGAATCCATACCATCTGTGTTTGTGTCATTGGGGTTGCTCGGAACTTTCATGGGATTAACCCAAGGGCTTCTGAAATTCGACACAGATCCTGCGCTGATAAAACAATCAATAAAAGACTTGCTAGGTGGCTTAAAATATGCTTTTATCGTTTCACTAGCTGGATTGTCTCTTTCAATAGTGTTTTCAAAAATAACAAACTACTACCTATTTAAGCTTGATGATATACAGCCGCCAAAATCTCCTGAGTTAAAGCAAATGGAGTTAATAAACAAAAATATTGAAGGTCTAGGGGAAATTATTGAGCAAACATCTAAGCAGCAGAACAGAAAGTTCACGGAATTGGTTAGCGAAATTTCCGTTGTTAGCAATAGTATTTCAACAAATTTGGATGCTTTTGCTAGCTCATTAGCATCAACAAATTCTGGAGCAATAGTGGAAGCTATGCAGAGTGTTATGTATGACTTTAATGATACCATTCAAGAATTTATTCAATCTCTTGTGGATAAGAATTTTAACGAGCTTACTACTACAGTTAAAAACTTAAACCAATGGCAACAGCAACACAAAGAACAAGTTATTCAGTTAACAGATACTTACCAGAGTTTGGTATCTGACACCTCAACTTTAGTAAGGAATACAGAGAGTATTATTGACATAAATGACAAACTTATAGGTAGAAATGGTAGAATTCAAGAGATACTCGTTTCCCTTGGTAAAGTTATTGTGGAAGATAAAAAGTTTGTTGAGTTAATAGGTAATTTGACCAACACAATAAATAAGATGTCTAATCTGTCCAATTCAATTGAGCAAACATCTATATCAATAAAAAATATAGCAGAAAACAATATAGAACTAACAAATACCATTACAGATTGGTTTGCTAAAGAATATGGAATAAAGGAGTCGATTATTCTATTAAACAGCCAGCTAAAGGAAATAAAATCTATAAAACAAACAGATTTCGGCAATATGGATAGATCATTTGTTGATAGATTAGGTAAGACCTTTGGATCTCTTGATGATGTATTGACGAAATATATAAAGAGTCTGGAAAAACTCATTAAAGACTCGACAGAAAAAATAAATAAGAATGGCTAGACAACGGCAAAAAAACGATAAAAACTATATTATTTTTACTGACCTGATGACAAATTTGATGGTAATCTTTTTGTTCATAGCCCTATCATATATAATGCAAGCTGTATCAGAAAATTTTATCAAAGACGACATCTATAATACTTTGAATACTAGTTTAAAAAATGACTTGAATGATAAAGGAGTTAGATTAAGCCCTGATTTAACCTTACGGTTCACGCCACAGGGAAATTCGAATTTATTTAAGAATAATAACCCGTTCATGACTTCTGAGTTCAAAAAGCAAATTGACGAAATATGGCCCAAATACCAAGAAGTGATAATAAATCAAAAATATATTGATTTTATAAAAGAAATTCGAATTGAAGGTCATGCAGATACCTCTCACATCAAAGAATGTGAAAACCCTGGGAAGGATAATTACTTCTGTAATTTAGGTCTATCTTCCGCGAGGTCACAAAATGTTTTGGAGTATATTAGATCCTTGCCATGTTACCAAAATCTACAAGACTCAACTAAAAATAGAATACAATTTTTGCTTACAGCAAACGGACTCTCATACAGCAAAACATTAAATAGTTTGGGTAAATACACCTATACTGATTCAGACAAAAATATCGACAAAGACTTGTCAAGAAGGGTTGAATTTCGCATAGTTACTAGCAATGAAAAGTTAGTTCAATCATTAAAAAACACCAATGCAAAAAGATGATTCTTTGATTTTCGACTTTTTTAATGGGCAATTGGGAAAACATTTAGAGGATGTCATTTTTGACAAGTCTAAAAATTTTGAATTAAAAAGCATAGATGTTCAATGGAACTCGAAAAACCTATTTGTTGACGATAATGGTTTTTTTAGTTACAAAGACGGTGAAAATATTTATAAAACCTACTCGTACCTGGATAAGTACTTTATAGATGAATACAATGAGTACCCAAAAGCTCACATAACAAAATGTGAAAATGTTTTGAAGTATTCCGGTTATAAATCTACAAACAAACCACTTGTTAGTATTTGGAACAGAAATTCTAATCAGTTGATTCCTGAATTGAAACTGGATGTATGTGACCGTTGTATTAATAATGTACAAGACATCACGTCTTTATATATTTCTGGTAAAAGTTGGCATTCATTTTTATTAGACTTAGAAGAGGATGAGTCAATAAAAGAAAAGAATCTACGATCAGATGGCTATACTGCAAATTGGAATCAGGTTTCATGGGCTTTGAAAGAGGAAAGAAGTTGGCAATGTGAAAAATGTGGATGGAAGGCAGAGAATGACGAACATAAATTTCTCCATGTTCATCATAAAAATGGCAAAAAGAACAATAAGAGAACTGATTTAGAATGCTTATGTATTTTGTGCCATTCAGAAGTAGATAACCATCACCGGAAGAAATTCTCCCAGAGTGAAAAGCAAATGGAAATTGAATATTTTAAATCCAAATTGTCTATTGTTAGTAGAAGACAAGTATAGACTATTAGGCTTGTTATCGTTCACCAATAGTATTACAGATGAATAACATCTACCAATTTTTTCAAATCTTCTACTGAGACCGATATTAGTGGCGAAAGTGCCTTTTTAAATAGGCGATCATTAAATTTTGTGAAAAAAGTTTCGGAAGTTTATACTTTATATATGAAAACGAAAATACCCACAAAATTTGCTGACATCAATATTGATGAATTTATCGATAGAATTTACTCAAATCATAGAGCGATTCCCGATGACAAGTATTTCTTTGATTTGTCAGAGGTTGAGTTCATTGGAAATCAAGAACTTCTTGTTCTTTCAGGTTTACTTAAATCGTTTGTAGAATCGAATATAGAATTTGAAGTTGAATTTTTTAAGCAGGGATTGCCTACATCCAAAATAAACGAAAGAGTAAAAAGGCAAATTATTCAATTTTGGGAGGTTTGGAAAATTTGGAAAATAATTCCCGAGGGCGATTATCTAAAGTATTTTGGTATTGACGGAAAATCAGTTGAGGTGCTGCAAAGAGAACTTAACTACTACCCGACAATGTCTGAAATATATACAAGACATGGAGTAACCCCTTTCATAACTTTGGATTATATAAATAATTATAGCGAGATTGACATTCAACAATTAATCAATCCAATATATAAACTGAACTCGGCTATTCAAGAGCTATTGACTGTAAATAAATGCTACCATCCTTTCACCAGTAATTATTTGAGTACCATTATTACCGAGGAGCTATATTTAAATTTTTTAGATCATTCTTCTGAACCTTCATTTAAAGGGTTTAAGAATATGGCGTTTATGAATATTTCTTTTCAGGCAAAGATAGATGATGCGAAATATTCCTTTGATGAAGTGCAAAAAATCAAATCGCTTAACTTTAATACGGAATGTTTACCTGAGACAAAAAAATTCTTTTTTGATAACGATACCCAGTCATACAAAAACAAGCCATACATTCAGTTTTCATTTTTAGATTTTGGTAAAGGAATTGTTGAAACGTTGAGGGAACATTATATTGATCAACATCAAAAAATAAAATCAAAAAGAATTGACTCCGATATTTTACGTTTTGCATTTAACCATGATTCTTCTAGGCATCCAATATTTGATAGTAAGAACAAGGCAGCGAAGTTAATTCCCAGAGGTTTATTTGATGCATTAACAGTAGTGAGGAGATACAAAGGATTATTAATTGTTAGAAGTAATTATGGCAAAATACTCTTTGATTTTTCCGTATCAAATGACTTAGAAAGAGCATTTTCATATTTTGGTGACGGTAAATGTTATTTTCCCGGCACTTTAGTAAGCCTTTGTATTCCAGATATTGAAGATGTTTCCACAATTAATATTTCTGCAATCAAACCCGAGATAATTTTTTCAAAAATCCAACCGGAAAATAGGATTTATGTCAATGTAAATTCGTTTGTTGATAGTTTAAGAGTTGGAAAAGAAATATTGTACAATACATTATTAAGTGCGCTTAAAAAGGAAATATGCAGCACTACAATTCCGTCATTGGCACTAATAAGTTTCAAAGGGGATAGTTTAGTTGAAAAAAGAATCATAAAAAAATTATTGTATTTTCTTTTAACAGATTATGACATAAATCACTTTAATAATGTAATAATCCTCAATTCCCCTCCATTTAATTTAATGGAAGAAATATCATCGGAAATTATTGGACTGAATGAGGCGATAAAAAACTATAAAATACATCCTTTGCCAATTGTAGACTTCAATGAGGGCACTGGACAAGTTACACTTCAATGGCTCGGTGTATACAGCGAAGAGGATAAAATAAAGCTAAATGAGTTATTATATGAAGAGTACTCAATTGCAAAATCTGATTTCAGGGATCCAACAAATATTTTAGGTCAACTAAATGAATTTGATAATTATGGAAACCTTTTATCAAATTTTCCAAGCAGTAGTGAGATACTTGATTTTTACAAAAGAGAAGACAATATACTTACTTCAATTGAAGTTGAAAGGCTATTAGGAAAGTACAACTGTGTCAAAATTGACGATGGTAAAAGTTTGTATTTGTGCAATGGGGGCTACTATCAGAAAGAATATGTTGAACTAAATAATCTAATTAATGATAAAAGTGATTGTAATGTAATTGCCCTATTGCTCTATGATAAAATAAAGAAAGCCTTAATCACAACAGACCAATATAAATTCATTGGAATAACTACTTCAAGTCAAAAAATTCTGAAGTCATTTGAATTACAAGGTTACATTACCTCTAATGATTACATTGCGCTTGACAACTATCACACTTTTGAAAACGAACTCAGCAATGAAACAGTTGATTCTGCAAAGAAATACATTCTGATATGTGATGTTATTTCTACTGGCTTTTTGACAAGAAAATTAAACAATAAATTAATTCAGTTAGGCACCAAGATTGAATATATCGCAGTTATTGCCTCCATTTTACATCCAGATTTTGAGTCCTCCAAATCATTCATTGACGAATTTGAAAAAAAGATTATTTCCCTTCATGAAATCCCAGTAAAAAAATACAGGAGAAAGGATGTGAATGAGGAGATTATTTCTAAAGATATTATAAGGATAAATCCACATACTAATATACCGATCACGCTCAGCATAAATGAAACAAATTATAACGATTCAATTATTTTTCATTCACAGATAAGCTATGACATTAAAAATAACGAAATCAATATCAGCAATAAGTTCTTAGATTCAATTGGGGTTGAATCCATAAACGTTGGCTTTTTAAAGTTTAACAATGTAATTCATCCATATTTCTTTAATACAGATTTAATATTAAAGGAAATCAGTGAAAGTTTACTAAGAGAAATTTTCAAAAAAATAAATAAACGAGATATTGAAAAAGAAAAATTGCAAATATTTTTCCCGAGGAAATCTGGAATAGAAAATTTCGATTTCAACCAATTAAAGAAAGTGTTGAACAACCATTTAATAGAAGAAATTGAAATTGAAAGATTTGGAACTCCAGAAGGATGGCGTTTTCCCCATAACACTGATTATTTAAACGCAAAAATCGAAAATAATATCTGCTTTATTCTTGATGATGGTTCTTGTTCAGGTGATTCTCTAATCCAAATGATTGATGAAATATCTTTTTATAGCGCAAAAGAAATTTTTCTGTTGTGCTTTATTGGCAGAGTAGTTGATCACAAACGAGAGTTTTTTTCTAGGTTATCGAATATCCGGGTTAAAGATGGCAACTCAATACCAATTTCGATTTATTTTGCTTGCCATTGGCACATTCCTACATACTATCTTGATGAAAATCCGAATATAAAAGAAACATCCTGGCTGAGCGAAATAATTAACCTACAGAATACACCCCAAAACATCAAAAGAATAGCATATAGTATTATTAAAGAAATTTTACCCAAGGATAAGGACAACTTTAGCGACTATAAATATCTGCCAAAAATTAAGGATACTGCTGTTATTCCGAAAAAGGAATTACTACTTATTCGAGAAGAATTAGGTAAAGTTATTGGGTATCGACTATACAAAGAGAGCTTTATATTTTTCGACTATTTTATAAAAAAGTATGAGGCATTAAGAAATTCAAAAGATAGGTACAAAGAAATTGAACTCCTCTGTGCAACTTTTGTATATGAGCCATATCTCTACGATAAAATTGCGGGTATTTTGCCGGATGTTATTTCAAGGATTGAAGATTTTGTTAGAGTTCTAATTTTTTCTGATCAAAGGATTTATGAACTCCTCACTTACAAATGGGATAAAAAAGATATTGTCCATTTGTTTTTTATTGTTTTTAAAAATGAAAAACTTATTCAAGAACTCACCATTGACAGATTTAAGCTTTTAATAGCATTTACTCAGCAGGTAAACTCCACTACAAATTATGTTCTGTACAAACTACTAAAATATTTTCCGCTTTCATCAGACCAGTTCAATGATAAAAAGTTTGATAATCAAATAAAGAATTTAATTGTTGAATTGAAAGGGGATGAGACGATTCCAAATAAAGAAATCAGAAAATATTACAACTTCATCACCTCATTGCCTTCAAGAAATGACTTTTTATCGCAGCTTTCGCAATTAAAGGAAAATTATTCAAAGCAAAAAGAACCGGAATTTCACGATGAGAAAAAGTCGTTTAATCACAATATTTCGGAGTTAATCGTAACAATTAGAGAATTGGTTTCTGATATTAATGAAAATAGACAATTAGATACCATCAAAATAAATACAATTCGGAAGTGTTGGTATAAAATTTTAAATTTTGTTAATCCAATATTAAGTTTTTCGAGCAGTTTCAATGATTTTCTTTTGCCATACACGTTCTATGAACTAGTTAGTCAAACAAACTCTCTTCGAAAAATGGTTGGATTCATAGACGATATTGTTTTGTCAAATAATGAATCACTATTGGATGTTGAAAAATTAGAGACCATCAAAAAACATGTAATAAAAATTCAGTCTGACTTCGAAATAAATTCAATATTTTATCAATTAATTGATAGCCACGAAAGCAATCTATTTGAGTTTGTTTTTTCATTGAAAAAGGAGTTTTCCGTTTTTTGGAATGTTGTTGAACAAGGCACAATAAATGAAACGGGTAAGTCAAATCTTGAGATTCCCAAGCTATACATGGATAAGTTATTAACTGCCGAGTTAGTCACAAATATGAAGAAATATTCAACTGGCCATGATATGGCTATTGTTTTTCTTACCTATAAATACTTGTCTGATGATTTATTTGAGCTTGAAATAAGAAACTCAATTATGAATTTAACGTCAAAAAACAGCAATGGAGAAGGCACAAAATGCATAAAACTACTATCTGATTCTAAACTTTTTGGTTTTACATATGAGTCCAAGACAGATGGTCCGATATACATTCAAACATTAACTTTCAATATTAGATAATATGGAAACAAGGAATATATATTTGTATGTTTTTGATACAAAGCAAAATTTTGAAAAGTCTAGGACTAACTTAGGTTCAGAAGGCTCTGCTTTTAAGAGAATCATATGCATAGAGGATGCGATTGAATTTGAAAAAGAATTTGCACTTTTACCGGAAGGTGAACTTGCATTTATGGTTGTTCATGTATTTTACACAGATAAAATTAATGGAATAATTAGGTTTGTTGCGTCAAGAATTGGTAAGAAATATCCAAATTTGGGCTTTATGTATATTTCCGAGGGAGATGGTAAGGAAATTAATAAACAAATGATTGATGCAGAAATTGATCATGCTAATGTTTACAAATATCATCAGGTGCAGTCAAACCTGGAGGACGGTAAGTTTAAGGTTTATACTAAAAGAGAAATTCTGCAATTAGCAAATGCTAGTCCATCAAATTTAAAACAAATTGAATCAGTGTTAGGCAGTAATCAGGGCAATGACGCAATTTGCGATTATGTTATTATTACCGCTTTGGAAGAGGATGAGATGGAAAAAGTTTTGCCGATGATTGAAAAGCAAGGTCGCATAAAAAACGAAAAGCATTTAATTGAATATGGTCATTTAAAGTCAAATCCACTTAAGACTATTGCCTATGCATCTCAACAATCTACCGGAATGATAGATGCAGCAATTTTAGCCACTGAAATGATACTTAGATTTCACCCGAAGTTTCTGATAATGACTGGAGTTTTAGGTGGAAAGCCGGGTGAAGTGAAAATTGGTGATATTATCGTATCAAACAAGGTATTTACGATTGATAAGGGTAAAATTACTGAGGATGAAATTAAGACGGAAATTGAATCTGTAAATTTAGACTCATCTCATATGACGAAATTTATAAGGGAGAAACAGAACATATTGGAGTTCATTAATAGAGAAAATACCACTCGAAAAAGTGAAGTTAATATTTTATTCGGACCTATTGCTTGTGTAAGGAGAGTCATTGACAAGAAAGGTTTTTTCGAAGAAAATATTTTATATGTCGATAGGAAAGCAATTGGACTTGAAATGGAAAGTTATGGAGTTGCACGAGCCTGTGAACTTGTCAATGATGGGAATACAACGCCATTAATTATTAAGGCTGCAATGGACAATACCAGTGATAAAGTGGATGATGCAAAGACTTTTGCTGCATGGACCAGTGCGATGTTTGTTAGGTACATTTTGGAGCATGATTTGATTTGATTTTTAGATTACAACAATTGAAATGCTTGTCTTCTAACGTCGGTTTGGGTTTTTGCGATGAGTTTACAGGTTGTAAAAATATTATTACGCCGTTTTTGAAGATTCAGTATTTATGAATACATCCACCAGTTTTTTTAAATCTTCTATGAAAAGGTTCGAGAAAAGTCCTAACTGGAAAGAAATTATTATCACGTAGGTTGAACAGAGGCAAATAAACTAATGAAATGAAAGCGAACGAAACCAAAATAGATAAGTTTTTGGCAACAAATGAAACCACATTTGCGATCCCCGTTTATCAAAGAAACTATGACTGGACTCTGTCTCAATGTAAGCAGCTACTTCACGATATTTTAGAAGCAGGAAAGAACGATAAAATCAATGCGCACTTTATCGGCAGCATAGTTTATGTACATGATGATGTCTACACAGCGTCCGGGCTAACTGAGTTAACAATTATTGACGGGCAACAAAGACTTACTACTATTACGTTAATTTATATCACCTTGTATAGGCTAGCAAAAAGAATAGGCAATCAAATGCTAGTAAATCGGATACAGAGGACTTATCTTATTAACGAGTTTGCCCCAGAAACTGAGAAACTAAAATTGAAACCCACTGACAATAATAGGGATGCCTTAACTCATCTGCTTGTCTCTAATGATGGCGATGAATTCAAAGGTTATTCAAGAATAATCGAGAACTTTAACTACTTTAAAACTTCGATAAATGAAGATAACTACGAAACAGT
>Ga0302186_10003353_pt1 | contig 11749 bp, 15 predicted proteins | sample II_Bog_E1_2_FD_198782 | JGI IMG/M metagenome (GOLD analysis project Ga0302186, IMG submission 198782) | Peat permafrost microbial communities from Stordalen Mire near Abisko, Sweden - II_Bog_E1_1 | ecosystem: Environmental > Terrestrial > Soil > Wetlands > Peat | place: Sweden: Abisko...
ATTGAATGAAAAAAGACGCCTCGTTAAAACAAAACTATTTTATTTAGTTGAATTTTGCCAAATTTTCGAGTAGGAATTTAATTTGAAATTTTTTGAATTAATTTTGCCAGATTTTTGAGAAAAAATTGATTCAATATTTTCTGCGTACTTGAATTCTCTTGAAATTTTTGAGATGCAAATTTCATATTCAAAAAGAAATAAAAGGGAAAAATGAGCTCTAAATACGCTCTTTTTCATACAGAGCAGCAACTAACGATTAATATTGATGAAGACACTCTAAACAAAGATGAAGATGATTTTGTTTCTGAGTCCAAATGGGAAGACGCTTTGGAGAAAGCTGAAAAACACAAGGCAATACTATTTTTAAATTCCAATCGAAATTTTTAAAAAGAAAGCAACTTCCGTTGGCCACATTATTGAAAATTCGGAACTTTGTCAATGTTGTTATTTTCCCATAGTAAAGCCAAATAAATATTTAAAATAAAAATCCTGATAATTTAAGAACAAAGAAAAAATTGGCTTTAATGAATCAGCCGAGCACTTCTCTCATCTTGGTCCAGGGTATCCATTATACCTGTATTTTATGCAGAAGTCTCTGATTCTGCTTTTGATTATTTGGTTATGTTCTGGGGAGTTCAATGTCTTCAGCAATTACAGTTCGAATCGATGCATTTCTATAGACCAGGCGACACAGACGACTGAATCTGAGGAAGGTTTTTGTGTCTTGGACATTTTCACAGAATTTTCTCTTGTCAATAAGACCAACGAAAATAATTTCGACACATATCAGCATTATTTCAATTTCATCTCACTGCTTGGTGTGATGGTGTTTATGATATTTTTCCGAAAGTCATTAAAAGAACTTTTCATTCGATGTGACAAGTTTAGACATTCGGCTGAACAATACTCAATTATGGTGAGAAATATCCCATTGGTTGAGAATTTGGAAGAGGAACTGAGGAAGTATTTTATTAATACTTTGAAAACAATTAAAAAAAGAGAGGCAAATGTTAAGAATTTGAGAGAAGAAAATGAAAAAGCAAATGAAGAAGATGAAAATGACATTATTCAACTTGTCGATTTATGCTATGAAATAAAAGAATTCGAGAAACTGAACCACCAGAAAAAGAAATTCCTCAAGAAAAAGGCTGCACTCAAGAAAAACCAAAAAGGAAACAAGGATTTGGAAGCAAAAATTGAGGAATATTTAGCCGAAATAGAAAACCACCTCCGAGAGTTCGAAAAAAACAAAATTTTCTGCGGAATAGCGTTCATTTCTTTTCAATCCGCGAAAAACAAAGAGAAAATCGTCAAAGAAAATAAAATCAACTGGTGGGAGTTTTATAAAAAATACCTAATCCTTTCTGAACGATCACAACCACAACTCACAACAAAATTTTATCATGGTGAGGTACGAACCAAGCTTTTTCATGAAAATCGACTTTTAATAGAAGATGCTCCGGAACCCAAGGAAATAATCTATAAGAATTTATCGATCAAATTTTGGCAGAATTCGTCTTTTTTCCCTGTTTGTGACCATGATTGTCTTATTTATTTGTGCAATACTTGTGTATTTCGCTCTCACAGCACAATATGAGTATTACTCGAAAGAAATACAAAGAATTAAAAGAGAAAAAGCTTCGAATGAAAACGATTTCGATTATCTAATGATAGAGTTGGATTTGATTTCTGTTGCAATTTCCTTTTTGGTGTTCTGCATCAATTATTTTGGGATTAGTTTCACCATCCAAAAATTGGTCAAAAAGGAAAAACATTCAACACATACATCTAAAAAAGTGAACCTCTCCAGAAGAAAAACACTAGTACATAATAATTAAATACAAAAATTATATATTTATGATCTATATCAAAAAAAAGCTGCTTTTTGTCAATAATGCTGTCATAGTTTATGTAATTTGCTGGATTAATTCTGAAATCTCAACACCAGGTTATTTGTAGATTAATATATTATAAAATTATGTTAAGGGGGATTAATTTACACAATAACTATGGGACTGATCTGGAATGCAATCATTGCAATCGGAAATATAATTACCAGTTGTCTTCCAATCACCGTTATTTGGAATAGGTTATGCATGAAGTATAAAAGGCGTTGTAAGAAAAAAAAGTTGAATCAAAGGGAAATCAACAAGTAAATTTGAACGATAAAAATGTATAAAATGAATGAAAAGATTGACCGAATTTCCGGAATTCCCAATCCAAAATGCCTACTCAGAAATAACACAGCTGGTCTTATACATAGTCTTTTTCTCAGCATTACTTCCTGGTTGTGTTTTGGTCTCAATTTTCATAATTTTTTTGCTTTATGTGAAACAAAAAGTACCAAAACCTTTATTACACTTCACCAATATCTAAATTAGTTGAATCTGATCAACAACAGTTCAGTGACCAAAACAATTGGTAAAGAACTTTCGGATTCAATGGTGAACCTCTTAGATTTATCTGTTGTTCTGCTAGCGGTATGGTTTTTTTGTCATAAAATGTTTTATTTGGTGTTTTTCCTTAGTTAAGCAACATCCTCTTTGAGGACCAAGTGATGAAATCTTTGTCAATTATTGATTTCATTGGAATATTGCTAGCTTTACTGTATTATATTATCCCCAAAAAGGAAATTGTAGAATTTCTCTTCAGCTTCAACAAAGAAAAAACCTTCCGTACTTATTCAGAAGTATGGGCGGAATTCCCATCAAAACCTGTACATTTTTAATTGATTTTTTATAAATTATAAGCCTTTTCTATAAATTCCTTAAGACTTACAAAACCGAAAATCCTTTAACCAAAACACAAGCTTGGAAGGAAATATCACCACAAAGTAGCCCAAAACAATTAAAAATCAATAGTAAATCTATGAGAAAATGAAACCATAAAAATTAAAAAATATGAGAAATTTTTGAATAAAGAAAAAAAATTAAAATAAAAAATAATTTCTACAAACGTTTTTATTTACAAGAAAAAATCATGAAATTAAATTCTGAAAAATGGAAAATACATTTAAGACATCATAGACAAAAAATTTTAAAAAAAAACAAAAATTTATTAATTTGAGTTTTAAATATTCAACATCATTTGCCCATAAGTGATAAGATGAATATTTGCTTTCATTATTGAGATTGTTAATTAATTTTTATGAAATTTGATATAAAAAATGTTTTTAAAAAAAAAGAAAAAATTTAATTTTTTTAAGTTTTTCTTTATTTTTTCATAAAAATCTAAAATTTAAATTCTCCCTCTTATAATTTCGGTCCGGCGTTTCTGATAGCGTCACTGGCACGATCGGCATACACCTTGAAGTTATCGATGAAAGATTGAGCCAATTTTTTCAAAGTGACATCATACACGTTCTAATAAATTCACAAACTTTCATTTTTTTTTTTTTTATAACAAAAACCTTATCTTGCCAAGTATTTCTTGGGTCCAAAATCTCTGTTGGCACTCCAGGGCAGCTTTCAGGGATGTTAAGGCCAAAGATTGGAGTGCTTTTGGTTGGGACCTTAGCCAAAACATCATCATGAATGGCATCAATAATTGCTCTTGTTAATTTGAGATTCATTCTCTAAAAAAAATACAGAATATTTTCAACCGTCTTTAAATTAAAGCAAACTTTTCCATGTCCGTATTTTCCACCGGTCCATCCAGTGTTGATGAGCCAAGCGTTGCAGTTGAATTGTTTCATCTTGGCAGCGAGCATTTCAGCGTAGATTGTTGGGTGGAGAGGCAAAAAGGCAGCTCCAAAACAGGCTGAGAAGGTTGGGACTGGGTCAATGATACCTACCTTTTAAGAAGAAATTAAATTTTTGATTGAAATTAAAGAAAGTTACTTCAGTTCCAGCAACTTTGGCAGTGTATCCGGCGATGAAATGGTACATGGCTTGTTCAGGGGTCAATTTGGCGACTGGAGGCAAAACACCGAAGGCATCACAAGTTAAGAAAATGATATTTTTGGGGTGGCCACCAACGGCTGGGATTTTGGCGCCAGGAATGTACTCCAAAGGATAGGTGGCTCTGGTATTTTCGGTGAGAGAGATATCGTGATAGTTCACGACTCTGTTGTGATCGTCATAGAAGAGCACATTTTCCAAAATTGTTCCGAATCTAAAATCATGGGCTTAACAAAGAAAATAATTTATGCATATACTTCAAGGCTCTGTAAATTTCAGGTTCCTTTTCTTCAGTCAAGCCAATGCATTTGGCATAGCAACCTCCTTCGATGTTGAAAATACCATCAGGACTAGAGAAGAGTCTTAGAAACAAAATCTCAACAAAATCTTACGTCCAACAATGCTCATCATCTCCAATCAATCTTCTTCTTGGGTCGGCAGATAATGTGGTCTTTCCAGTTCCAGACAATCCAAACAACAAAGTGGTGTCTCCCTTTTCTCCTTCATTGGCACTGGCATGCAGAGAAACGACTCCCTTCTTGGGCATCAGGTAATGCATCACACCGAACAGACCCTTCTTCATCTCACCACCATATTGGGTACCCATGATGACCATTCTTCTTTCTGAAAGGTTCACTGAGACGCAGCATTTGTTGGGACCCAGGCCGGGGATCCATTTTTGGGTTGGAGCAGTGTATTCTCCAGCGTTGAAGATGTAGTAATCGGCTCCGAGAGCGAAGTCCTTTTTGAGCTCTTCTTCAGTGGGAACAATCATCATGTTTCTCATGAAGAGGGCATGATAGGCTCTGGTGGTCAACACTCTGCACTTTATTCTGTATCTTGGGTCCCATCCTAAATATCCATCAGTGACATAAAGCTAAGAAGAAAAGCTTTGAGAGGATGATTTTAAAAAGGAGTACCTTTGGTCTGGTGTTCAAATAATTGATGGCGATATCTTCAAGCAAATGGTAAGTCTCTGGGGGTTGAGGAATGTTGACATCACCCCACCAAATTTCCTAAGAAAGACACCTTTGTTTTTAAAAAATCAATGAGGAGAGATTACCTTTTCAGTGTTTCGGTCCAAAACAATTCTCTTGTCCTTTGGAGATCGACTTGAAAAATAAACTAATTAAAGAAAATGATTAAAATGTAGTATTACCCCATTCTTGTTCCAGAATAGGCAACCATGGCACCAGTGCTGCTCATCACAGTTGGTCTGGTGTCAGGGTTGGCAGGCTGGCTTTTATTGCAACCGTTTTCATAGAGCTCTGGCACACTTTTAAAAAGAAATGCGAATTAAAATAAAAATTTAAGGGTAAACCTCAAATTTCGCAAGAGATGCTTGTTCTTGATCCCGAGCTTCTCTAAGATCGGATCGTTGAGGAACCTGGTGGCTGAGGTTCCGAAGTTCTTCTTTAAAAAAAGACGAAACATGAGAGGTGTGTTTTTTTTTTAAATTTTGTTTTTTTTTATTGCGTTTGGGAAATCTTTTCTTTAATTATAAGATAATATCTTGTGTTGCGTTTTCAGGGTATGCGGCTGAATATGCAATATCCGAATTTAAAAATATTGAAATAAATACTTGGGAAAAAAATTATTAGAGTTAATAATGCACTCATTCATTTTTCGAAATTAAACTATCCATTCTTATATGGAAAAATTGCAAATACCTTAATTAAATGAATTTTTCATTTACAAATTTTTTTTTTGCTGAAATTTTCATAAAAACAAATAATCCCATCAAAATTTTTATAATGACAGAAAATTCAGAAGAAGATGTCAAACCACATGATGATTATGCTGTTTATGATGAATCTTCCTGTCGTGGAAACGCAAAACGCACAGGTCTCGGCTTCCTTTCAAAATCAATAAAGAAACCAGGACAATCTATAAAATCTTCCCAAATCTTAACAAAATCCAAACTGATCGGGAAAGACAATATTAAAAAACATCCTGACAATCCTGAGACTTTCCATTCAAAACCCCCAACAACATATCATGACGAGGACAGCAAGACTGGAATGCTTGGGAAAAAGAAGGAAATTTTAATTAAGAAACCCGAACATAAAAAAAAAATGAAAAAAGTCAAGAAAAACTAAGGAAAAAGAAACTAATTTTTAAACATTTAAAATAATGGAAAAAATCAAGAAAAAAATCAGGAAAATTAAAAAAAATCAGCAACTGTTGAACACCAAACTTAGCTTTTGATATACTGCCTCCAAACCTCCGGCTTCAACTGTGATATTTTCTTTGCTGGAAATGTAAGTGAAATACTCTTCGAGGTCTTGAAAAATTCGTTCCGCGATGCAAACAAGCAGTTCATTTGCATATTTTTCAACTTGGATTTTTGTCAACATTTCCTTTAAAATTCGCTCCTCCGTTACCATTTCATAAAACAAAGGGAGGTCTTTCTTCTCTTCGGGTTGATGAAAGGTGTAAAATTTCGAAATTTGTCGCTTTTCGTTGTGTAATTTGGTTATTTGAGGCTTGTCCAGGGGGTCTAGGGAGAAAACTTCAGAGATCCATGCGAAAAATTCAAAGTAAGGACTTGATAATGTAGTTTTTTTAAGGTTTTTCAATAAGTCATGGTAGTTTTCTTCATAGGTTAGATCATGTGCGATTCCTAAAGATAAAATAGAGTAAATTTATATAATTTCAATAAACAAAACCTTTGGCATTTAAAAACACAGCAGCTTTGAATTCCAGATTTTGGGCCTTGACTTCAGCCAATAAATTATAAATTCTTCCCACATTTACCAATGGAGTTTCCCCAGCTAAAGGATAATTCAACAAAGCTTTGTTATAAGCCTTTTCTGCTTCCTTTAGGTTCGCAAAATCCTCGAAATATATATTCCCTGAATTAAAATAGCAGTCAACAAAATTTGGGTTGTATTTCAAAGCTTGTGCATAAAATTCCAGAGCCAAAGCACTTTTACCAATCGACCTTAACGTTATAGCGATGAAAAAAAGAGCTTTGATGCATTTTGGGTTGAATTTATAACCCGATTCATAGAAAAAAATGGCGTGATGAGGCAAATCCAACCAAATGCGCAATAAATTGCCCATTTTCACCAGATAGCGACTAATTTCTTTGGGTTTGTATGGGATTTTCAAATTGTGAGCTTTTTCCCAATTGACCAAAACTTTCTCCTTGAAAGCAAGGATCCTGTCCATGAGAAAATCTTTGAACTCCTGTCTCATTTCTTCTGGTTTTTCAAGAAATTTCAACTGTTTGATCTCTTTTTCTTTAAAATTCTTTGAAAAAAAAATCTTAATATTTGAAAAAATCATAAAAAAACCAAAAAACTATATAAATCATTGTATTCCTCCATAGTCACTATTTGAGCTTCATCAAATTCTTTTAGTGATTCCTTACACAGCTCAAAATTTTGGGTTAAAAGACCTTGGAAATACCTCAGCAGGCCCATTGCGGGTCTTAATTCTTCTGTATTTCTCTCATTTTTCAATTTTTCTTCAACAAAGCACAAATGCATTGAAATTCTTTGAATTTCCCTTGATTTTTCCTGCAGGACCTTGTTTTTTCCATCGCTTTCCTGCAAAATCATCATAATTTGAATAAAATAGGCATCAATTTGACAGATCATCAATGCTTTCTTCATCCCCAATTGCCAATACAAGCTAGCCAAAGGCAATAAACAATTGAGACATTCAGTCCATAACCCAAGATTTTGATAACAATTGCTCAAATGATGCCAAATTTTCGCATATTTCTTCAACATTTCCTCTTCTTCCCCAGTTAAAAGTCCCCCCTTATACCCACCATCCAACCCCCCATCCAAAATTTTAAAATCAGATTCATCTCTAGGAAAAGAGGATTCCTGACTGTCTTTGAGTATTTCTTGAGTTAAGAGAATCAATTGGTTTCTACAGTCTTCTCTTTTATTAGACCCATTGGAGATTTGTACCCCCCCTTCATTCTTGATTTCTTCATCGCTTTGCAGCTCGATCACAGAAATGTTCAATACTGGTGGGTCTTCCTGGGGTTCTGAAGGAATGTAATTGACGGGCTCTGGCTGAATCTCTTCTTTAGGCCTGTTTCTAAAGTAATCATCTAGGTTTTTTTTCAGAAATAGGAGGTTCTCCTGACTAATTAGTCTTGAGTCTCGCGTCTTATGAGTTAAGCAACTCTTATTCACCAGATGAAGAGGTATTACAATGGCGTTTGGATCAGATTCCTTCTTAATTTTGAAGTTCATTTTCTCATGGTGCTTGCTCTTGGGCACGTAAATTGGTGAAATGTCCATATTATTATTAGTATAAGTGACATCGCAATCAGTCAAGTTGAAAGAAGTTAGATTCTTCTTTTTTGTGGGGTGGGACCCTCGACTGGGTGGCTTGTTGGGGTTCAGAATGCCGTTTGTACTGTCCCTTTCATCAGATAATCGAGATTTTATTTCTAAGGGGGGCTTGGAGGGAGGCACTTTGGAAATGGGCAGAATGGGTTGCGGGGGGAGCGGTTTTTGGGGTCTTTTTTTACTAGATTTGGAAATGCAAGTTCCCATTTTGAGAGGTTTAATCGAATGACAGAATTAATTTGTTTTGAATTTTACAGTTTTTTAGAATTGGATGAATATGGGTTGATAAGGGTGGAATTTTGTGGAAAGACATAAGTTTATAGAATATATGAGCTGGGAGGGATAGAAAGGATCATATGACACCGTGGCTGAGTGGTTAAAGCGTCAGACTAGAAATCTGATGGGATCTCCCGCACAGGTTCGAATCCTGTCGGTGTCGCTTCTTTTTTTATTTTTTTTTTATTTTTTTTTCAATTTCAAGAGAGAAAATGAATTCAAAATTCCAAAAAATATTAATTTTTTATTATAAAATATGAAAATTTTGGAAATAACTAACGATTGACACCGTGGCTGAGTGGTTAAAGCGCCAGACTAGAAATCTGATGGGTTATCCCGCACAGGTTCGAATCCTGTCGGTGTCGCTTCTTTTTTTATTAAAAATTTTTTTTTTCTCTCTTTAAATTACAAAACAAACATTTTAAAAATTCCCCAATTTTTTTTGTTTTCTAATCAGAAAAAAATTATCAAATCTCTTTTAAAAAACTTTCGAAATCCCTTTTAAAAAAAAAAGCTCACCAAAATAAATAATGTCAAATCCATTTGAAATCAATGGCTCGGCCCTTGTGGCGATGAAGGGCAAAGGTTGCGTTGCAATAGCAGCGGATCGAAGATTGGGTGTCCAATTCCAAACTATTGCAACCAACTTCCAAAAGATCTTCCAAATGCAAGATAACATTCTTTTAGGTCTTTCGGGTCTTGGAACAGATATTCAAACATTGTAAAGCTCCAAAATCTCATCATTTTAAAAAATTAACATTTAAGCCATGCTCTTATGGAATTCAAGTTGAATCTCTACTCCTTAAGAGAAAACAGACCGATGAAAGTTGAGACCTTCTCTCAATTGATTTCGACAAGTCTTTATGAGAAACGGTTCCTTTTAATTTTAACCTTAAATTTCAAATCTACTAACTAAATAAAAGCTGGGGACCTTATTTTGTCTCCCCAATCGTTGCAGGTATTGATTCTAAGGGAAACAGCTATGTCTCAACATATGACTCCATTGGATGTTTGACCGATAATGAATTTTTCGCTGCCTCAGGAACTGCTGGGGATATGATGAAGGGTATGTGTGAAAGTGTTTATAGAGACGATATGGGTCCGGAAGAATTGGAAGAAGCTGTGGCGCAAATTTTGCTTTCAGGATCGGATAGAGATATCTTGAGTGGGTGGGGAGGCATAGTTTATACGATGTAATGGAATTTTTGGGGGTTAAATATTCTAAGTTTTTTTATTTTTAGGACGAAGGATAAGGTGAATGTGAAGATCTTGAAAACCAAGCAATGTTAACTTTTAAAAGAGATTTGAAATTTTTTTTGGATAAGAAATAAAAAAAAAATTATGAAAAATACATTTTTTGTTGAGTGGGGTGGGTAAAGTCTTTTCATAAAATTGAAGAAAAATGTTTGCAATATATTTTTTTTTTTTTTTTTTGGGGGTGGGGGAGGGATGGGGGTGGCAGAATTTTCATAAAAATAGAAAAATTAATTAAAAATGATGATTATGCTGTTTTCAAATAATGATAATTAACACAATGGAAAAAAAGAATTTATTTTAGCATTTCACAAAACTCATCCAATGAAGTAATGGTCGATTGTTGCTCAGAGTATTCAGTAGTTTCTGGAAAATTTTTATAGAACTCTTCATTAAAGAACCGAATTTCTTCTCCACCTTTAATAATAATGTTGTTTTGGTTCACTTTCTGCAATTCCTCATGATGATTAAGTTGATAAAGAGCTTGTTGCATTTTTTCTCCTGACAAAGTCTCCCAAATATCCAATTCTATCAACTTCAAATTATCCTGGTTTAAATGCCACAAACCATAAGTATTTCTGTTTTGATAAAATAGCACCATTTGAGAGAGTTTATTCGTAAAAAGTTGAAGATCTTTGACTTCTTTTTCCTTCATCATAAGTAATTGGTTCATGTACTTGAGATCTTCGTTTTTGCTGATCTTTTCACTTGAAATTATTTTGTTTTTTGACTTGGTTTTGTCAAATTTTTCAACAAATATCTGAACCTTCTTAGCCTTTACGCCAAACCTTAAAGTGTTTATAGTCTGGTCAATTTGTGATATGCAAGGGTTCAAGCATAAAACCATTAATTTTTGAGCATTTCCAGCCAAAGATGATCTATATAAATGAATAAATCAAACAAAAAAAAACTAAAATGCCTTAAGAGTTTCGTCAAAGGAGAATTTCTATAAGGAATCAATTTGTAATTTGTCTCTCCCTTGGCAAGCATCGTGATGACATGAGTCAAGAAAAATAGACTTTTATTAATGGATTTGGTCTCTGGAATCAAAGTCCCTTTACATTTTTTGAGGTCGTCTGGCTCAGTTGAAATCCTTTCGCTTCCCGCAAGATCCACGAAATTGAAAAAGCAACGCTCTCCATTGTTTTTCTTATAAGAAAACCTGAAAATGGTATGTGATCTGGAACTACAATGATTATACATCGTTTCTGCATAATGTCGATTCTTTTCACCTTGCTTTATGATCTCTTCGACTCCTTCTAAGCATTTGATCTCTATCATGACCACATCCTTGATAAAAAACTCCTTTGTTGTGGCATCCTCATTCAAACTCAAGGAAACTCCGATGTTCTCACTCAACAAATCATAAATGTTGTCATTGTAGATTTCAATATACGAGCATTTCAGATCGTTTAGCTTTCCTATGCTACCCATGATCTCTTCGATTGAAAGATAGAGCACACCTTTCTGTTGGAAGTCCCCTAAAATTGTGTAGGTCTTACCAGTTCCTGTTTGTCCATACATAAACAAACTCACATTGAAACCTTCGGACCAGGATTTTAAGTACTTCAGAACAATTAAGTCAAAAATTGTCTTGGTTTGGGTTTCTGGGGGGAAGAACAATGGGAAATTTTTGAGGATCTCTAAAAAGGAAGAGTGCTTATGTTGTGTTTCATTTTGTAAATCCAAAGGGGAAACAGTTTGGGTGTAGGTGAGGGGGGTTTCCTTGGTAGAGATTTCTGTAATTGTTTGGGGACGAGCTCGGATGATCACTTCAATTTTTTCCATAGAAAAATGAGAAATAGTTGAATGAATTTTTGGTGGAGAGCATTTTGGCTTTATAGCCAAAAAAATTCGAAAGAGTTCGAACACAACAACACTTCAATAATTAATTAAACCCAATTCCAATTGAGAGAAAAAAAAATTAATCAATATATTTCCAAAAACAAAAAATCGTTTTTTTAAAATTAGATTTTAGCACATCATTTGAAAATTAAAAAAAAA
>Ga0302186_10003356_pt1 | contig 11741 bp, 9 predicted proteins | sample II_Bog_E1_2_FD_198782 | JGI IMG/M metagenome (GOLD analysis project Ga0302186, IMG submission 198782) | Peat permafrost microbial communities from Stordalen Mire near Abisko, Sweden - II_Bog_E1_1 | ecosystem: Environmental > Terrestrial > Soil > Wetlands > Peat | place: Sweden: Abisko, Stordalen...
GGAAATGCAAGGGACACCAGTTTCTGATGCAACTTTTAGGAGTTTCCTCCTCTTCTTCGATTTCTTCCTTAGGTTGTGCATTATTATGGAAATTGGAAATTTTCCAATAATGGATGTTTTTAACCAAACAACAATTCTTCGAAGTTGTTATAAGAGACACCAAAACGATGAAAAAGACCACTATCCAAAGCATAGCTAGAAAAAGAAGATATAGAACCTTATTATCTTTGAAATCACCATTTAAATTCAAAATCGAACCCTCAATTTCAAAGAAACAGAGATATATTATCAGGAGGAATAATAGGCAAAATAAGACCAAAAACAACAAAACTGATATCACGAAAGAAATTAGACCTTCTTTCAGGATTTTCCCAGGGTAAAAACAGCTTTTATATTCTATTTTCATGGAAATTTGAGCCTTGCAACTCTCACAACTGGTCCTTTCCAAGTCATGTTTCCTTAAAATCAAATAAGTCTTCAAACATTCCTCATGAATATATCTCAAATTGCCCCTGCATTTACAAGGAGCCAATAAAGAGCCAAAATCAGTTAAACTGGCATCATATAAACATAATTTGCAGATTTTCTGAGTGATTTTAGTCCTGCCGCGACAATTCTTAAAGATTGCCTCCAAAACAAAGGCTATTTGTTTCTTCTTATGTTTCCTATTATTATCATCAAAAGTGTTTATGGATTTACTGCCATTTTCAGTCTCGTTTTGAGTGGATTTGTTAGGGTTTTTCTCATCGAAATCACCATAACTATTATAACTCGACATTTCGGTTTGTGAGGAGAGAATTTGGCTGTTGATGGTATATTCATTGGAATCTGTGGAAGTCATTTTCGGGTTGGTTTTTGAGATAGAAATGTTGGGGTTTTGATTCGTGGAGAGATTTTCTTTACGATTATGATTATGATTATGAGGAAATCTAGGTTCATCATCGAAATTATGATGCCCCGAGCTTTTCATTATGAAAATGGAATATTTTGATTGAATTTAGTTTTTCTTGAATTAGCAATAATTTTTTGGCTTTTTTTGTTTTTTTTAGAGAAAAAACACTGACTTTTCGAAGAAAAACTCAATTTTTGTAATGAAAAAAAACTCAAACAAAGAAATTAACTTTTTTTTTATATTTTTTTAATGAAAAAAACATTATGAAATTTTGGATTTTTTTAGTGAAAAAAAACGTTGATTTTTTCTCAGCGAAAAAAACCCAAATAAAAAATTTTATTTTTGAGTCCAAAAGTCAAAGACAAAACTTTGATAGATTTAAATTTTTGGAAATAAGCCTCCACATTCTATAACAAACTTATTAAAAATTCAAAAAGATTTCGCATCTCCCAATGCAATCCACACCTAGTCCCAAAGTCCTTGACTATAAGCAGAAACCAGACTTAGATTCTTTCCTATTCAAGAAGGATTATTACATTGATGTGAGAGATATGGCTGGCACATGGGTAGTAGGTAAGATCATTGATGCCAATTTAGAAGAAATGGTCTTGAAAATCCGCATGGAAGGCACAAAGCAGGAAAGCGTAAGAATTTTTTAACCATTTTTTAAGAATATAAGGGTTTTTTTTCCTTTTTAGAAATACAAATTTAATTCAGAAAGAATCGCGCCATTTCGCTCTTTCACCAAAAGTAAATAAAAAGAAAAACTCTTGGTTTTTTGTTTTAAAATCACTTCTTTCCGAAGGTTTTAATAGTCATCGTCTGGGGTTTCCTTCTTCTATAACAGAAAATGACCTAGAAAATGTCTATTAACATTAACTTCTTATTAAATTTAAGAGTTTTTCCTTTAAAGTTCCAAAAGCAAGTCATCGATTTGGATTCCATCGAAGATATTAGTAAAATGAGCCCTATCGAAATCACCCAAGAACTCAGAGGAAGCCTCTACTATTTCATCGAAAGTCTCGTCCCTCAAATGCAATCCTCTCAAAATTATAATGAGAAAAACACCATCAAAATCATCACTTTTTTCTCGCTTTGCGTCAAAATGTTCGCTTCTTTTTTGAACCGCTTTTCCAACCTACAAAAAGAAGTAAAAACCCTCTATTTTTACATAATTTTTATATTTTTTATCTAGTTTATCAACGCCTTATTAAATCCAAACTCCTTCCTTGAAAACCCAGAAGCCGCTTATTCATTAGCAGTTTTTGAATTCCTTGAAACTCTATTAAAATTTTTCGGTGAAAATGAGAAATTCGCTTATTTTTTAAAGGTTCTTCATTTAATTTTCATAGCCTTTTTCTAATAAAATCTTCTTAAAAATAGGAAAACATTTGTCTATTGCCAGAAGTCAAAGATGAGCTGAAATTCAAATATCTGCCTCAATTGAAATTGGATTCTTCGTTTCTCACGAATACCTTCATAAAATTGTTCAAAAACATTTTCTTTTGTCATGGAGGATTCAGATATATTTCGCAGATCATCCTCTGGTATAAAAACGATTTCCCAATGATTTTAGCTGATCCTCCGACCAATGCCTTGATTTCCTTATGGAGATTATTGGAATTAGTAAATATGGCTCAAAAACATCTGGCGATGATGGAATTGTCAATGTTTAAAAATGATATCGAGGGTTCGAAGATGATCACTTATAATAAATTGAAGAATTTGACAGAAAAGGAAATCAAAGAAGTCGATAGAGATTTGATTATGAGGATGTTCCATTCTTTGGAATCCAATAAAATCATCGATGATCGCGATTTAGAGATTCTCCAATTGGAAATCTATAAGAAATATATCTTTTCTCAATATTTCGAGAAAAAGCTCAAATCTCTTAATGATTTGAAGGATTTCCTGGAAAGAGTCAAAATTGCATCCAGTTCCAACCTACAAAAAAGCAATCATTCCTCTTCAGCTTATAAAGCCTTTAGTTTCGCTCGATATTTCACTGTAGATTTGGTGATTAATTGGATTCTGGATAATAAAATCCTTGAAAATGCACTTAAAAACACCACTCAGATCGATATATTGAAAAGATGTCAAGATCTCATCAACTTCATAGCGAATTATGCCAAATTCCCGAATAATCTCTTGATTTTCCTTTGGACGATGATGGAAGAGGCTCAATATGAGGATATCAAAAAGGGGTTTCAAGACATTTTGGAGGAATTGGCTTCTTTATTAGATCAAGAGGCTTTGGATTTCATCTTTAGTAAGATCGAGGAAGGGTTATTAGAGAAAATCAAAAATGATAGCTATTTTAGTTTCCTGCGTCGTTTTTTCTCAAGATCCACTATAAAAACAAAGAAAATCCTCTTAGAACAAAAGGAGTCAAGAACCATTGAATTGAATTCCTTGCCTTCTAATAACAATGATAATGAGAATATTGAAAATGATGAGAAAAAAGGCTCTGAAATTAAGAAAAGTGCTTCAAAAGAAGAAGAAGAGGATTTATTGATGAATGAAGATGATGAGAATTTATCGAAATTCTTCGGAATTGATTTGATTTGGAAGCTCGTGCAGGATGAATCGCCTTTTTCCCCAAATAGAATCAACGAATGTCTCGAATTCTTCATTGAATTGCTCAAAAAAGCTTCGATCAAAGTGCTTTATAGGAAATATTTCCAACTTTGTCTGGATAATATTTTCGCCAATCAATCAATATATCAATCCTTATATATAATGCGGGAAATCCTCAATTCAATTCAACCCGATTGGAACTCAATTGATTTCGCATTCTTTCTCAATAGAATTCAAGAGAAATATGGAGCCAATCTTATTGATCTAATTCTCAAGGAAATGATCATAACTCATCAAGGAAATCACATTAGAAAGGAAAAAGAAAGCCTCAATAATAATAATAATAATAATAATAATATTAATGGTGGCAGGTTCTCACATAACGAAATCTATAAAATGCATTTGAATCTATTCCAATTCTTGAAGAATTATACCATTTCGAAGCCGAAATCCATTGATAATTCGATGAGTAGCAATGCCAAAACCATCTCGAAAAGCTTCGATAGTCTCTTCAATATCAATTGTGAACATATCAACGTGTTATGGGATCTTTTCGTGGAAAAGGCTCATGATTCCAGCGAAACCATCGAATTCTTGAAATGTTTCTTAAATGACAATAGTCGGAATTCCTCTAATGTGATAAAATGTCAGGATTATGTCTTTGATCTATTTTGCCAATTCCTTCAGGAGAAAATCAAATCAAATCAATTAAACACGATTTCCGAGGACACCTTCTATTATTTTTTCTCGTATTATCAACAATGCAACAAAAATCATCGCAATTTCGAATTCTTCTCTGAAAACTTGGTATATCTCACCTGTGAAGAAGAGAAAATCATTGGGTTCCAGACTTTATGGGATTTGTTTTTGGCTTGCGAACAGGATAAAATCACTTATGAATGCATACAAGTGCTTGTTTTGATCCATGGGTCTTTAGGGATTGAGATATATCCGAAAAGAACAGAAATATTCAAGAAATTCTTGAATAAATGCTTACAATATCTGCGTGAGGCGATGCTTTGTAAAAACACTTTAATGATACAGAAGATCATGGGATTGATAGATAATTTTATGCTTTCAATTGAGAAAAAACGATATTCCTTTAATAAAAACAAAAACAACAATAATATCGTCATCAAGTCAAATAGCGATAGATATGAAAATCTGCAATTTAATCCGAATTTCCCTATTAGATATTTGAGATTAAGGATAAGTGAAGTCAATGAGATTCCGCTTGATTCTTTTATAATCATGTTGAATCAAAATGGAAAGAAAATAGGCAATGAATATGATGATCAAAAGACCGTGCATATGATTTCCAATGATATGATCGTATATGAAGTCATCAAAGAGGGGAGATTGGAAAGCCCGAAGAATATGATTTCAGAGAAAAAAGAGTTTATGAAGACTTTCTTCGAGATTTTTGAGATGAACTTCTCAGGTAATTCTTTCTATATTATTTTTGCAATTTCTTATATTTAATATAAATTATTAAAGATGAAATTTCAAATGTTGTTTGGAGCCTCATTAGCAAATTGCCTATAAATTTGCAAATGAAAACGGAATTCTTCAATTTAGAGAATTCTCCGACTGAAGCAACTTTTTTATATATTTTTAATCATATTTGATGTTTTTTTTTTAATGAAAATAAAAGGTCACATTTAATTGGGAAAGCTTTTTGACCAGCAAGAACATTTATAAAGTCCAATATTATTTCCAAATATTTTTGATGTTTTTCGATGAATTCAAGAACATGAAAAACAAAAGCGAAATGCATTGGAGCTGGTAAAAAAACTAATAAAGCTAAAATTTTTTTTTTAATTCTTATAATTAAAATTTCATTTTCTGCTGAATTTCTTTTTTGCCAGGTTCAACAAATTCAAAAGCAAAGGAGTCAAGCATTTGCTTCAGATTTTCAAGGAAATTTCCAATGAAAGGATTATCAACCATTTTAAAAAGACGCTCCTTCGAAACATTGTCAAATCATTGAATTCATTCATTAAATATTATGAAGAAACTTTTAGGTTGTGTTATCCTTTTTATTTCATCAATTAATCAATTAATTCTAGGCATTCTTTTTTTACCCAACTATCTGAAGAAGAAGTGACCACATTTGTCTTTCACACCCTTCTAAGCATTTCAAATATAGTTTCTTATTCACTTTATCGTGAAGAAAACAATCTAGAGAATTGCCAATACCATAAACAACAATCGATATATAATTATCCGCCCTATAATATGTCACCTTATAACATGTATGTCAAAGCCTTCGATTTCTTCGATTCCGAAAGAGAAATCATCGAAATTTTGACTCGTTTTCTTGTTGAAATCTTCAATTCCAAACTCGAAACTATTAACATCCTTTATAATTATAATGGATTGGAGGATCTTTTAATCAATGGATTCTTCACAAATGATAATAATCTCCTCAAACAATCGTTATATAGCTTTATGCATACAGTGTTTCTGAACCCAATTTATAGCCAAAATCGTGATTTGGACCCTCGTTTCCGATTAGGCAAGCTTATGATCCTGGATTTATTAAAGAAAACTCAATATATTGATAATTCTGATAATCGATTGTCGGTTTTCTTTCATTGTTATAGGAATCTGTTCGAGAATCTCGATTTGAATTTCTTCGAAGATAATAAAATTATTAAAATCAATGATATTTTCGATTTTATGTATGAGATCCTCTCAGCAAAAAAGGCTTGTAGTGCCCATTTGAGCATTGAAATCTTATGTCTTTTGGTCATCTTCTTGGGGAAAAGGAAATCGTTCATTTCATATTATGTCAAAAACTATGATTTGATACAACTCCTCTCGAAAAACTTCATTTTCAGTCAGGAGAAAAACAAGCATCAAAGCATTTTTGAACAGGTGATCAATGTTTTATTGATAATTTGCCAGAATTCCTTCGACCATCTTGAGGAATTTCTCAATATTTTCAATGAAAAAATGAAAGAGGGACTTTGGCGAAGTGATAAGAAGAATTCTTGGGAGTTCCATCCGAATTTCAAAGATAAATCAAGCACTGGCTATGTTGGATTGAAGAATTTGGGCTGCAGTAATCATCATTTTTAATATTTTTAGATAGAAATCATTGAAATTATTATAAAGTTTGTTATATGAATTCCATTTTCCAACAATTATATATGATTCCGATTTGGAGGAAGGCCATTTTGGAGATCAAAGCCAAGGATTTTTATCCTGAAGAAGAGAACATTCTTAAGCCTTTAAAGGTTCTTTATTGAAGAAACTATATAAAAAACTAATAAAATTTCATCTTTAGGACATTTTCTCAGCCTTATTTATGTCAGATAAACAATATGTGAATCCCAAAAAGTTTTGTGCGGCGTTTCGAGACGAAAATGGAAACCCAATATGCCTGAATGAACAGAAAGATACCTTTGAGTTTTTTTCTCTTTTTATGGAAAAATTGGAAATCTACCTCAAAGAAACACCTTATCAAAATCTCTTCAAAATGACCTTTGAAGGGGTTTTATGCAACCAATTGATTTGCAAGGAATGTCCTCATTCCAGTGAAAGAGATGAGGCGTTTTTGGGTTTAAACATCGAGGTCAAGAACAGGAGGAATTTACAAGAAGGATTAGAGAAATTCATAGAAAGTGAGGTGTTGGAAGGCGATAATGCCTATTTTTGCGAGCAATGTAAAAGAAAAGTGAACACTATAAAGCGGGTCGTGATAAAAAAGCTGCCAAATCATATAATGTTCGTGTTAAAACGTTTCGAATTCGATTTTGACACTTTCAATAAAGTGAAATTGAACGATTTTTACGAATTTCCGAAAAATATCAACATGAGGCCTTATACTGTTTATCAGAATGGTTCTTCATGTCCTTATGATAATGACTATTTCCAATATAAATTAGCTGGGGTTATAATTCATTTAGGGATAGCAGACGCTGGACATTATTATTCATTAATCCAAGACCGATATTCAGAGAATAATCATCGATGGATCGAATTCAATGATACTAATGTGAAGAATTTTGATGAGAATTATATTGCAAACGAATGTTTCGGATTTGATGAAAAAAGCGATTTTTCTAATAATAATCTGAATAGATTCAAAAACGCTTATATATTAGTTTATGATCGTAAGAAGGTCTTCACAGAAGATGTGAATCCCATTAATAATAATGAGGAGATCATGAATTGGGCGAATATTGAAATCGACCCTGAAGTTCAGTTAAATTATGAGAATGAGAATAAATGCCTTCATATTAATAAGGTTTTATTCAATAAGGAGTTTTTCAACTTTTTCTTGAATATATTGCCTGACACTACAGAAAATAAGGTCAAGACCTTTGAAAAATGTCAATATGTGATCGATTATTTCTTATTTGTGCTTTTGAGATACTGGGAAAAACAAAGTTACACAACACATTATTTCATTAAAATCAAGGAATATTTGGATAAAGTAAAACTAATAAATAATTGACGATTGTATTAATATTAATTGATATTTTTCTATTTAGAGCTATGAGATTTCTAAATGGTTTTTGAAATTATTCACTGATTCAACAGTTCAGAGGGAATTTTTCTTCGAATGTCCCATACCTGTAAAAACTATTCAAATTTCATGATTTATATTAAATTTTAATCACAGGAAGTCAGAAGTTATGTGACTTCTTTAATCAAAACAGCGGTTCATACTTTAAGTCATAAGGAGAAAATCCCTTTCACTGAATTGACTGAAGAAGGTTATCCGAAATCAATGATTGCCAATTTCATCAATTGTTATTTAAGTCAACTGTTTCCTGCCAAAAACTACCAACCACATCTATGGCATTATTTTTATTTAATGAATATCCTGGCGAATTTCAATACGGAAGCCTCATATTATCTATTGAATAAGAAGATAATTGGACGATTTTATGGATTTTTTCTAGATAAACAGATTGACAAATGCTTTCCGGATATTTTAGAAGAAACGATGAAATTAAAGGATATCAGTGATTGTGTTTTTAAGAAATTAGGACCTAATGAAATAAAAACTGGTGGATTCAGAAGTAGATATCTTCCTAAGAAAAAACTACCTTCTGAAAAGAACGAAGGGATCTTAGAATATTTCTGGAAAACAATAGCCGATTTGATCATTTATTGCAAATTTCCTAATGAAAACACCAATAATCAACCTTATTGTTATACTCTTTCTGAACTGGAGGCAGTTTTTCTAAAACCCCCCAAGCCAAAATTTTTATTCACCATTTGGGAAAGTGCAGATAATTTCAAAACTGCGAAATCAATCGCTAAAATTTATGCTTATATTTCCAAAGATGATTATGACTTTAGCTTAACTATGAGCAAATTCTATTGCTCGAAAATCTTCTCAATATCAAATGATTGCACTGTGAACTCTTTGCTCAAAGGGCTATGGTCTTTCATTGGAATTAATGATAGTTTAACGAAATCAAGAGTAACATCATTTTATTTCTATTAAATTATTAATTTGCTAATACTTTTTAATCAAAGATTGAAGGTGTTTTGGAGATGTATGTGAGAAAGTTGCAACAAAAGAGCAATGTCAATCTAAAACTAATGGAAATATACTTCCGGTTTCTTCTCACAGTAATTATTTATATCTTCTGAAATCACTTTTTTTATAATAAATTAAAAATCAAAGATAGCTCATAAAAATCAATTTTGTCTTGATGTGCTAAAAAACAAAGCATTAAACTTTATCATTGAATTTGTGGATGAAAAAAGCAATATAAACCTAAGAGCTATGACAGATATTTCAAAGGCTGAAAGGAGACAAAGTTTATCTAAAAAAAAAAACAGAATTTTATTTATTTCAAATTATTATTCAAAGTCAAAATTGTTTGCAAAAAATTGGAATTGATCAAAGAAGAAGCTTGGAAATTAACCCGAGTTGATCAAAATGAGGAGTTATCAGATTTAGACGATTATTTAGATAATGAAACGTCTGATTTTGAAGAACATGAAGAAATCTCTTATTTGTAATAGTTTTTAAAAAATTAATCTATAGAAACTTATTTAGTGATCGAAATACAAACAAATGTTTGAACGCCAGGGTCGAAGAAAAAATCGATAATGTCTTGTTGAAAATAAAGGTTGAAAATAAGGAAATGAGCCAGAAAAACCGAAGTTTTTTAATCGTGGATAAAAATTCAGAGTTAATCAATAAGAAAAGTAATAATTCCGCTGGGGATGCCGGCCAAGCGGTTTCTTCAACCACCAAGGAACAATCAAACTCAGAAGATATGGAAACACAAGCAAATAAATCGGATGTCGCTTTTTAAATAATTTCTCTTTTAAAATATTAAAATTAATCTGAGGAAAATTCATGATTGTTTTTTAAATTTTTGTAATAATGAAAAAATTAGAAAATGATATTTTAAAAAAAAATTCTTTATCTACAAATTTTTGTTTTCATGAAAAATTTTTTGGGTAAAATTATTGAATTTTCAAATAAAAGAGAAAAAATAATAATAATATATTGAACAACTAAATTTTAAGTAAAAACAAATAGATATATTTTATTGACCAGAAAATAATGAACTTAATATACTTGGTAAATTTGGAACCAGTAATGCTCTTAAAGTTCTTAAACTATCCAACAATTTTTGCAATTTTTTTCTTTCTCCAATTTCTCCTTTCATCACCATCTTAAATAAAATTTCATTGGGATCTTCATCATTGATATTTTTTTTCCCTAAAGAACTGACTTGAGAATAATGTTTAATTAATTTTTCTCTGAAGTCATCGAATAAAATCTTAATTTTTCCATTCTTCATTTGTAAATTCCATGATTCCTCAAGTTTATCAATTGATGAAACATCTAAGTTTTTTCGATCAATTATTTGATAAAGGAAGTTAATGTAATTTCCAATAATGATAATGGTACATGTAATAGAATGATGTAACATATTTTGAACAGGATCAAAAATTTTTACTAAATACTGATCTTCTGATCGAACAAGACGTTCGTAACAAGCATTTAAATATTCAAAAACAAAAGAAGATAGAATAAAGTTCGTGGATGAATTGGTGAATTCACCAACCATTCCCAAATACGAATAAGCCCTGTAAAAACCACATTCTTCTCCTATAACAGCTTGTTGCATAAAATTTATGAGTTCATTTATGATTTCTGAAATTTGTTTTAAAGAAGTCTCTTTGCTTTCCATATTATATTTTTTGTATGATTATTATAATGCAATATATATTTTTGAAATATATATTACAAAATTTCTTTTATTAACTTTTTTCTATAGAAATTTTTCTATACAATAAAAGAATATATTTTGTTTATTGAAATAGAATTTACTTAATTTTAAGTTATTTCCAGAATCGATGAGCAGCTTTTTGTTAAAATTTAAAAAAAAAAAAAACTCTCAAAAATTATATTTTGAAAAAAAAAATTGAAACTAAAACCCCTTCTAAAACATCAACTCTAAAATGACTTAAAAAAACCCAATAAAACCTAAGCTTATCCTTTTATGATTTTTCTGTCATCTATTCGCTTTCCTCCTGCAACTATTACATCTAAATGTCCATTTTCCTCTTATTTTTCCTTCTTTTTCTCATTTTTTTGGTTCAAAATCAAAAAAGCATCGAGACGCCTTTATTCGATCTGGAGCAACACTTTTTATTTTCGAGCTTCTCCCACTAAAAAAAAACGATTTTATCAAGAAAAATAAGTGGAAAAGGGACTTTTAACTTCAGAAGCTCCTTTTGATTGACAGAATCTGTGTTTCCTTTGAAAAGTTCTCACTTCCTGAAGTTTTCCTTGCTGTTTTCAGCCAAAAGTCTGGATTTTTCCAAGGTTTTCCCCTTATTATCCTCTAAAGTCGGCTCTAAAGAAATACTATGCTAATAAAGTTTAATAATTCCTCGAGAATTTGCATAGAAAACAAGAGAAAATCAACTCATTTTCTTGAATTTATCCAAATCGTAGAGTTTTATCTTTTGTCTTGAGTTTTTTCGCGTGTTTTTCTGTCTAAATGAATTTTTTAAGGAAGAAAAGGTCTCAATATTGAATATGGATTTCGGAAGGACTTCTGGGATTTATGGATTTATTATCAAAGAGTTTAGGGGGGAAAAAAGATGTATTCAGGCAGTGTTCATCAATAAGAATTTCTAAATATTGAAATTAGATTTCTTTCTTTTTTAATAAATTTTCAAAAAAGTATTAAGAAATAAAATTATTTAAAATTCCATCTGTCACTTTAGAAAAATAATTATATTTTATATTTTTTAATAAAAATAGGAAATATTTTAT
>Ga0302186_10003358_pt1 | contig 11737 bp, 8 predicted proteins | sample II_Bog_E1_2_FD_198782 | JGI IMG/M metagenome (GOLD analysis project Ga0302186, IMG submission 198782) | Peat permafrost microbial communities from Stordalen Mire near Abisko, Sweden - II_Bog_E1_1 | ecosystem: Environmental > Terrestrial > Soil > Wetlands > Peat | place: Sweden: Abisko, Stordalen...
GTCCCTGTTATAGGTTCAAACCCTATTGTTACTTAATACCTGCATTCAAAAAGTAACATAGTTTAATAGGCAAAATTGGGGTTTCATACGTCCCTGTTATAGGTTCAAACCCTATTGTTACTTAATACCTGCATTCAAAAAGTAACATAGTTTAATAGGCAAAATTGGGGTTTCATACGTCCCTGTTATAGGTTCAAACCCTATTGTTACTTAATATATAATTATTTATTATGGGTAAATTTAACAGAACTTTAGAAGCAAAAAATAAATTATTTAAAGAAAAATTTTTGAAAAGAGTAGCTTTGCGGGATTTAAAAAAAAAAAAAATAATAGCAAGAAATGCTAGAGGTGCTACAATCAAAAAATTAAAAAAAGATAATAAAATTTTAAATTATTATAATATGTTAAACAGTACACTATATAGCACTTTAAAAGAAAATTCCAACTTATCTGATGATTTACTATCTATAAAACTTACTTTGACTAATAATAAAAAAACATTACTTAATAACTTAATTACAAATAGATTATATTTGAATAAAAATACTCACAAGGATATAAAACGTAAATATTTAAAAACTTTTAAAATACTTGGGCAATATTCCTTATGGTTGAAAAAACGAGCTTGAATTCTTAAAAAATTTAGAAGATTTCAAATAACTATTCCAGATAAAATTAGATTAAAACAAAATGTAAATATTGAGGTAAATGGTAGAGTGTACGCTTCCACCATAATTGGTAAAGAATTTCTTTTTTCACCGAAATTTCGTAAAGGCAAACCAGTTGCATTTACATATAGAATTAATAGATTTATAAAACATTTTTTTAATAACAATTAAACATCGAAGAACTGTAAATTTATAATGTTAAACAATAAAACTAAAAAACAAAAATTAAAAATTTTTAATTTAAATTTTGGCCCGCAACACCCGTCAGCGCACGGAGTTTTACGATTAGTTTTAGAATTACGTGGTGAGATTATCCAACGAGCTGACCCCCATATTGGTTTATTGCATAGGGGTACAGAAAAACTTATAGAATATAAAACTTTTTTACAGGCTTTACCTTATTTTGATAGATTAGACTATGTCTCCATGATGGCGCAGGAGCATGCATTTTCCTTAGCAGTAGAAAAGGTTGTAAATTGTAAAGTACCAAAAAGATCTCAATATATTAGAGTTATTTTTTGTGAGATTACAAGAATATTAAATCATTTAATGTCTATTACCACCCATGCAATGGATGTTGGTGCTTTAACTCCATTCTTATGAGCTTTTGAAGAAAGGGAAAAGTTAATGGGTTTTTATGAAAGAGTTTCGGGTGCCAGAATGCATGCTGCTTATATTAGACCTGGTGGTGTACATCAAGATATACCCATAGGCTTATTAAATGATATATATTTATTTATTAGACAATTTTTTTTTAGAATAGATGAAATCGAAGAGTTATTAACTAATAATAGGATTTGAAAACAACGTTTAATTGATGTCGGTATTATTACCAAAAAACAAGCTTTGGATTTTGGTTTTAGTGGTGTAATGCTCAGAGCATCTGGTATAAAATGAGATTTACGGAAAAATCAAAGCTATGAAATATACGATAAAATTAGATTTGAAGTACCTATAGGGTATAATGGTGATTGCTATGATAGATACAAAGTACGCTTAGCTGAGATGAGACAAAGTGTTATGATAATTAACCAATGTATTAATAAAATACCATCTGGGGATATAAAAATTAGAAACAGTAAAATTACACAGCCACCAAGAACCCTTATGAAGCATTCTATGGAAGGCTTAATACATCATTTTAAATTTTATAGCGAGGGTTTTAAAGCAAGGCAAGCTGAGGTGTATTGTGCGGTAGAAGCTCCAAAGGGTGAATTTGGTATATTTCTGGTAACGGATGATAGTAATAAGCCTTACCGATGTAAAATTAGATCCCCGGGATTAAACCATTTACAAGGTTTAAATATTATGGTAGAAAACAGTCTTATAGCTGATTTAGTTACTTGTATAGGGGCAATAGATATTGTTTTTGGCGAAATTGATCGTTAGTACTACAGATATTTGTGTATTAATAAAAAAGTAAAGGAGTGTAACCAAGTGGTTAAAGGGGGTAAACTGTAAATTTATTGATAAATATCTTCATAGGTTCAAATCCTATCACTCCTATAAAAATATATGCAGAGTTGGGGGGGGGTAACATATATAAAATAATTTAATAAATGTATAAACCAAAATTTTTTAAGTTTAAAAAAATGCATAAACAGCGATTAAAAAAATTATACCAAAATCCTATCAATAAATCTGGTGAATCAATTTTTGGTGCTTATATCTTGAAATCCTTAGAAAAGGGTCAAATTAAACCAAATCAGATTGAATCCGTTAGAAAAATTTTATCTAAAGAAATAAAAAAATTTGGTAAAATTTGAATTAGGATATTTTCTACTATGATAAGAACATCTAAACCTGCTGAAGTTCGTATGGGTAAAGGTAAAGGTAGTTTAGATTATTGAGCATGCTTAATTAGAAGTGGGCAAGTATTATTTGAAATATCTAACATTAATATAACCTTAGCATTTTATTTACTTAAGAAAGCTTCTAATAAATTACCCGTATTGACTAAAATACGAAAACTAGGCTCATAGTTCAATTGGTGGAACTAACTGCTCATAACAGTTCGGTTGTAGGTTCAAACCCTACTGAGCTTATTTTTAATATTAAAAAATGTCAAATATACTATATTTAGCTTTATGTACCCCACTAGTGGGTGGATTTATTGTTATTTTTTTACCTAAAAATGATTTTTATCTTATACGTGATGTTAGTTTTACAGCCAGTTTGTTAACTTTTTTATGATGTTTAACCCTATGGGTTAAATTTGATTATATTAATAGTAATTTTCAATTTGTGTATTTTTCAAGGGAATATCTTTTAAAAGAATTTTATTTACAATTTTTATTGGGAGTAGATGGCTTTTCTATGGTTTTTATATTATTAACTTCTTTTATATTTCCATTATGTTTTTGGTCAATTTATAATAAAGATATTGTGTTTTTTAATGTTTATGTATCATTTTTTTTATTTTTAGAATTTTCAGTATTAGGTACATTTTTAAGTTTAGATTTATTATTATTTTTCATCTTTTTTGAAATAATTTTAATACCTATGATCTTCATTATAGGTATTTGAGGTTCTACATTAAGAAAAATAAGGGCTATGTATCTTTTTTTAATATATACAGCGTTTGGGTCAGCTTTTATACTATTTGCTATTTTTCTTTTAATATTAGATAAGCAATCTGTAAATTTTTATTACTTATTTTATAGTACTATGCCTTTAGCTAAAGATAAGCAAATTTTATTATGTTTTTTATTTTTTATAGGTTTTTCTGTAAAAATACCAATTTTTCCGTTACATATATGATTACCTGAAGCTCATGTAGAAGCACCTACGGAAGGCTCTATAATATTGGCTAGCCTATTATTAAAATTGGGTGGTTATGGTTTATTAAGAACTTCTTTACCAATATGTCCCAATGCCAATTTTTTTTTTTTACCTATAATATATACTTTTTGTTTATTTGGTATAATTTTTTGTTCTTTTATTGCTTTACGTCAGAATGATTTAAAAAAAATTATTGCATATTCTTCAGTAGCACATATGAACATTGTTGTATTAGGTATATTTTCAATGAATATTCAAGGTATACAGGGTAGTGTATTCTTGATGGTGGGGCATGCTTTAGCCTCAACAGGTTTATTTTTTTTAATTGGGTGTCTGTATGACAGGCATAAAAATAGATTATTAAACTATTACGGTGGTTTAGTACAAAGTATGCCAATCTTTTCAAGTTTTTTTTTTTTTTTTACCTTATGTAATTTTAGCTTCCCAGGAACCCCTAATTTCATAGGTGAAATTTTAATTTTAGTAGGGGTATTTGAGATTAACACATTTGCGATGTTTTGAGCTACAATATCTTCTGTAATCACAGTAACTTATTCTATATGATTATTCAATAGGTTAGTTTTTGGAACTATGCGATTAAATTATATTAAATATTTTACGGATGTACAATTATGGGAATTTGAAATATTATTTTATACTACAGTATCGGCTATTGTTATAGGGTTGCAGCCTAATTATGTATTAGATATAAGTAATTTTTCTTGTTTACATTTAATTCAATTCTATAATTTTGGGTGTATAGCTTAATTGGCAGAGTTGTGGACTTTTAATCCATTTGTTCTGGGTTCGAGTCCCAGTACACTCAATAAATTTATAACAATATGGCTTATAAAGTAAATCCATTAAGTTTTAGGCTAGGTATTAGCCGCGTGTGCAGAACAACCAATAATGTTTATTTATCAAATTACAGCTTTTTGTGAGCAGAGTACTTTAAATATGAAAAATTTTTATTTTTATTTTTTTATAAATATAAATTTTGGGTAGTATCAACTAAAATGTTATTCTTAACGTACAGTTCTATGTTAATTTTTTGTAATTATTACAGACTACGACCATATTTTAATAGAAGGCCCCGTAGGAAGAAAAAAAGAGCTTTTTATGACCCAGACGGTCAACCTAGAACTTTTCATTTTATAAAATATTTTGATAGGATATTTTTTAAAAAACCTCTTTTTAAATTTGTTAAAGAAAAACATTTTAAATTTTTTTTATATAAAAATATACAGTCTTTTCATTGTAATTCAAAAACTTCTAAATTTGCTGGTAGATTCATACGCTATATAAGACGTTGGTTAAAATCTTTAAAAAGGCGTAAGTTTGGTATAATGCGTTCAATTGATGGCAAGTTTACTCGCTATAAGTCTATAAAGCGGGATTTTGTGTATATGCAAACTTTAAAAACAAAACGTAAGTTTAAAAGTTTGAATAAAATAATTAAAAAATTCAGAATTACTAATATAAAATTCATTAAATTAGTAAGGCAAGTTAGGCGTAAATTTACATTTGGATTAATGTATTTATTAAAAAGAAAAAAATATAACATATTTAGGTATAGTTTAAAAAATTTTCCATACAATATAAAATTTAAACAAAATAATAATAATAGTATTGTGGTTAATAAATTTGCAAATATACATAAGAATTTACCGCATTATTACAATATCGAATACTTAAAAAAAACTCACCGAAAATTTAATAATAATAAGTATTTAAAAGCTTATAACATAGAGGAAGATAGTTATAAGTTTGGTTTGGTATTTAAAAATACCTTAATATCTGATAAAGTATTTTTTTTTCATTTAAAAAGGTTATTAAAGTGTATTTTTTTTAAAAAAAATATAAATTTAAAATTAAGAAATATTGAAAACTTGGTACCATATAAAATGTTTATTTGGGAGGACGCATTACGTACAGCGTTCTTAATACAGTATAAAAAAAAGCATTTTGTAAGAACAATTTTTAAGGATTTCTCATATTTAAACAAGATAGCATACTTGGAAATGGATGCTCAACTATTTGCAAAAATAATAATAAATATGTTTGAAATGACCAAATTTCACACACGCTTAATATATTTACTAAAATCAGTTTTTAAAACATTGAGTATGTACTATAGGTATATTGATTGTAAAGTTAAAATTAAAGGTAAAATGCAATATAAGAGAAGAACGAAAACTGTATATATATTTAAAAAAACAGTGATACCTTTAAATATTTTAGATATTAGAGTGGAGTATGGGAAAGGGCCTGCCAACACCCCTTTTGGTGTAATTGGTATAAAAACTTGATTATACTATAAAAATTACTTCAGATATTCAGATAAATCAACTATACTATTAGATTCTACAAAAATGCAAGAAGATATACATTATAAGCAAACATATCTTTTTAAAAAATCCAATTTAATTTCTGATATTAAAAAATCTAACTTAAAAATCTTATCAAAAAGTATTAGGGAATCTATACGTTGAAAAAGGTATTGTAAGGAGCTTAATAGAAAAAAACGTATTAAACAACCATATTATAGAATACCTAAGGTTAGTGATCCGCGATTAAATACAGCAGTTAGAAACTATATTAGCAACCCTATTAATAAATCTACTCTGGTAAATAATAATATAGGTAAGTTAGGTAGTATTATTTAAAAAATGAAAAGTAAAATTAGATATCTTATAAAATTTAAAAATTATGACCAAAAATTACTCACACATAATTTACTAACATCTTTATTTGATTTAAAAAAAAAATTAAATTTTGTTAATAAAACTTCTGTAGTATATATGCCCAGTAAAATAAAATATTATTGTGTATTAAGATCCCCATTCGTAGATAATGTTTCAAAAGAGCATTATGAGTTACGTACTTTTAGTAATACTATCATATTAGATCTTATAGATCCAGCAAATATTATTTTAGAAAAAATTTATGATAAATTTTTATATGAAATTTTTAGCATGTCGGAATCTCTGATAGTTTTAAAAAAATTAAAAATAAAGTCTTAATTATATTTTTGTAGGGGTTTATAGCTTAGTTGGTTAAAGCTTATGTTTGATAAATGTAATATCAGTGGTTCAAATCCACTTAAACCTAATTTATTTTATTGGGTTGGTGTCTGAGTTAGGTTTAAGGTGGTCGTCTTGAAAATGACTGTATTTATTAATACCGTGGGTTCAAATCCCACCCAATCTTTTTGGTGAAATAGTTTAATAGGTAAAACCTTAGATTCATACTTTAATATTAAGGGTTCAATTCCCTTTTCCACCAAAGAGATTTTATAAAAAAGGTCAGTAGTTTAGTTGGTTAAAATTTTGGTCTTCAAAATCAATTACGTAAGTTCAAATCTTACCTGACTTGAATTATTCGTCATGTTGTTTTATTTTCATGTATAATGTTTGTAAACAAAATTTTTAATATTACTAAAAATTTTATAAAATTTTTAAAAAGAAAACTTAGGTACGACTTAATGAATTATAAGTATTTACAATGTAATAAAATTACGACTAAAGAGGTTCTTGGGATATACTTAACTAAAGAAGGTAAAATAAAAGTAAAAGAAAATTTTAAAAAAAAAAAACAAGAAGCTATTGCTAGAAAATTTAGTAAAAAAACTGCTAGAAATAAGTATAAAGTAAGTAGATTTAAAAAAAATTTTAAAAAACCTAATAAGATAAAACCTGTTGTATTAAATAAAAAATTCCCAACTATTACAACAAGTATACCATTATCAAAAAAAGCGATGAACAAGAAATTTGGTCAACTTGAGAGTGTGAATTCTTGATTTAAACCTATAGATGAGGGTTTGAAAGTTGCAGAAAATAGTCCAGATTATGGTATTCATAACAAACAAAAGTTATTTGGTAAATATAAATATTATGTTGGTAAACAATTTATAAGTAAAAAAAAATGAAAATACCCCTATAGGGCTTGAAAATATCATGCTCGTGCTTTGTATTGAAATAATCGAAGATTATTTAGTATAAAATTTGCAAAATATTCAAATTTTTTTAATAGGGAATTAGTTTTGCTTAATCGTAATAAAAAATATGTATATAACAGGACAGATTACTCTATTGTAAGTGTTAACTTAACACCAAATAATGTTACAATAGTAGTTACTGGTGCAGATGGGCATATTCTATTATGAGGGACTTCAGGTACTAGAGGCTTCAATGGTTCTAGTAAACATGCTTATATGGCAATACAAGCAGTAGCTTTATCAATGTATAGAAGAATTCTGGGAAGAAAACTTAAAAATATAAAATTAATTTATAGGGGAAGAAGGACTAAGATTCGTATGAGGAGAGTTTTGAGTATATTTTGTCAGGGTGAAAGGTGAAAAAAGTATAAGATTTTGGCAGTTATAGATATGTCACCATTGCCACATAACGGTTGTAAAAAACCAAAAAAAAGAAGATAGTTATATTTTTTTAAGATGGTTGTAGCTTAATGGTTAAAGTTTTTGATTGTGAATTAAAAGATTGTGAGTTCGAATCTCATTAACCATCAGCAAGCTTAGTTGGAGGAATTGGTAGACTTAGCAGATTTAGGATCTGCGTATTATCGGTTCAAGTCCGATACTGAGTATAGATATATATATGAAATATTATTTACATGATAAGCTTATTTGGAGGAATTTGGTTAGACTCGACAGACTTAAAATCTGTTCTTTTAAAAAAAGGTATCGGTTCAAGTCCGATAATAGGTATTTTTGGAACCCAAAAGAACTCTAAAAAAAAAATTATAAAATATATACTTTTTAAGGGAAATATTTTATATAATATTTATTGGTAATTTTAAAAATATTTAAATTTTATTATTTAAGTAAACAATTCTTTAAATAAAATTTTAATTTTATTTTTTTAATGGTATGTACATGACTCCGGTTCTGAATGAATGCTGGAAGTAAGCTTAACACATGCGAGTCGAACGAAATTTTATTAAATTTAGTGGCGTACGGGTGAGTAAATATAGGAATCTACCTAACAGTTTAACATACTTTAAATAAATTTTAAATAATATGAATTCTCATATAAAAATTAATTTGCTGTTAGATGAGCCTGTAAGAGTTTAGATAGTTGGTGTGGTAATGGCGCACCAAGTCAATGATCTCTAGTTGGTCTGAGAGGATGATCAATCACATTGGGACTGAAACACGGCCCAAACTCCTTCGGGGGTCAGCAGTGGGGAATATTAGACAATGGGCGAAAGCTTGATCTAGCTATACTTCGTGGGGGACGAAAGCCTCAGTTGTAAACTCCTATATCGATAATGAAAATAATGATTGTAATTATAAATGAAGCCCCGGTAAATATCTGTGCCAGCAGCCGCGGTAATACAGGGGGGGCGAGTATTATTCTACATGACTGGGCGTAAAGGATATGTAGGCGGTTTTTTAAATATTGAAAGAAAAGCTATAAAAAAATTATGGATAGTTTCAATATATTGTAAAACTTTGAGTTTATAGGAGATATTAGAACCCGGTAGAGTAAATGTGAAATGTTTTGAGACTAGGGGGAATTCCGAATAGCGAAAGCATTTATCTTGTTAAAACTGACGCTGAAATATGAAGGTGTGGGTAGCGAATGGGATTAGATACCCCAGTAGTCCATACAGCGAACTATGAATATTAAGAATTGGGTTGTGTTATTCAGTTATTAAAGCTAACGCGTTAAATATTCCGCCTGGGGATTACGACCGCAAGGTTAAAACTCAAGAAGATTGACGGGAGTATTTACGAGCGGTGGAGCATGTATGTTAATTAGATACTCCGCAAAAAATCTTACCAGCTCATGCACATTCATGAGTTTTTTTTACAATTTAAAGAAAATTATATGTGAATACAGGTGTTGCATGGCTGCCGTCAGCTCGTGCTGTAAAGTGGAAGTTTGGATTCAAGAAACGAGCGCAACCCCTAACTTTAATTACTAACGTTTTATTCACGTGTACATTAAAGAAACTGCTGTTTTATCACAGATGAGGGTGGGGATAACGTCAAGTCGTTATGACCTTTCTTTAAATGGGCTGGGCACACTATGTGCTACAAAGAAAATTACAATAAGATGCAATATGAAAGTTGAGCAATTCTTTAAAAATTTTTGTATGTTCTGATTAATTTCTGAAATTTGAAATTATGAGGGAGGAATCGCCAGTAATCGTAGATCATAACGCTACGGTGAAACAGTTCTTTTACTCTGTACACACCGCCCGTCGCATCCGGGAAGTTAGCTCACGTAAAGTTTTTTTAATATACTTTATAACCTAATAATTTATAAAGTATAGGCCGGAATGTGTGTTGGGTAGACAACCTGGATAAAGTCGTAACAAGGTAACTGTACGGGAACGTGCAGTTGTAGAAAATGAATTTAAAATATTCAAAATAATAAATACGGATTATACAATCGACTGAAAACTATGTAACATAAAGGTAATGTGTTAAATTGCAAATTTAATAATATTGGTTCAATTCCAATCGTAGTTTTTTATAAATAAATATATATATATATATAATTTTTACATATAAAATAAATTAGGATTTAAGACTTTTTAACAGATATCTAAGTAGTTATTATAAGACGTGGTAAAACTACGAAAAAATAAATAAATTAAAATATTATTATTTATTGTTTCTTTATATATATGAAAATAATAAAAATATTTAAGATAACTTAAAGAACTGAAACATCTTAGTATTTAAAGGAATATAAATCAACAGAGATTTTGGTAGTAGTGGTGAGCGAATCTGAAAATGGCTAAACGTTATATAAATTTAATTTAAAAAATTAAAAATTTTATAAAAAAAGTGAAAATCTTGTATAATTATATTTTTATATATACGTAATAGTGTAGTAAGATGTGTGGAATGTTTTATGAATAATGGTAAACCACTATCAAAGCCTAAATATTGATAATTAACTGATAGCGTATTTAGTACTGTAAAGGAAAGATGAAAAAGAAACCCTAAAAGGGAGTAAAAAGATTTTAAAATATATAAAGTCACTAGCAACTGAATTTAAATAAATTACAGTGTACCTTTTGCATAATGGACTAACAACTTAATTTTTGTAGCAAGTTTAATTATTATGAGTAAACGTAGAGAAATCAAGTATAAAAATGCTTTTAAAGTTACAATAATTAAACCCGAAATCAAGTGATCTAATTATGAACAGGCTATTAGGCCGAACTCACGTATGTTGCAAAATATGGGGAAGATTTGTAATTAGGGGTGAAAGTCCAATCAAACTTGAAAATAGCTGGTTTTCTGCGAAATCTATTTAAGTAGAATGTTATTTTATAAAATATGAGGGTAAAGCACTTTTTAGTATCGGGGGGGTTTAACTACTTTATTCGAACTAGAAAAACTCTAAATATCATAAATATAGCGTACAAACGTATGGTGATAAGGTCATACGTTTAGAGGGAAACAGCCCAGATAACCTAATAAGGCCTTTAAATTATTTATAAGTGAATAAGGTATGATTTATATTAAGACAATTTATAGGTAGGCTTGGGAGCAGCCACCCTTTTAAGAAATCGTCACAAATCATCTTTATAATTCAAATGATTTTATACCTAAAATTAATGGAGACTCAATAAATATGCCGAAGTAGTTATTATATTTAATAATATTAAATATAAGGTAGCAGAATATTTTATATATTAAATTGTAAAATTAAATAAAAGAAATTATGTTAGTATAAGTAATGAAAAATATTGTTAACAATATGGCCGTAAACTTAAAGTTTTTTATGTTAAGCAAAACTACATAATTTTAATCGGTTTCTAAAAAATTTAACAAATGTTAATTTTGATGATATTAAAAGTATATGTAACAATTTAAAAAAAATGGATAATATTTTTAAAAAATTATGTATAAAGTCTGGAAAAAAAAAAACCGTACTATAATCGACGCTGATAAGTGGGTAGAGAATACTAAGGCTTTTGAGGTAATAATATTGAAGGAACTCGGCAAATTGCTTCCGTAACTTTGGAATATGGAAGCTTTTTCATTTTAAAAATGAAAAAGATAATAGAATAGGGGATGGCGACTGTTTAATAAAAACACAAGACTTTGCTAAATTGTAAGATGAAGTATAAGGTCTGATACCTGCCCGGTGCTGGTAAGTAAAAAAAAGATGTAATGCATTGATTATAATCTCCAGTTAACGGCGGCTGTAACTATGACGGTCCTAAGGTAGCAAAATTCCTTGTCGGGTAAGTTCCGACCTGCTTGAGTGGTGTAACGACTGTCCCACTGTCTCCAATATTAA
>Ga0302186_10003360_pt1 | contig 11733 bp, 11 predicted proteins | sample II_Bog_E1_2_FD_198782 | JGI IMG/M metagenome (GOLD analysis project Ga0302186, IMG submission 198782) | Peat permafrost microbial communities from Stordalen Mire near Abisko, Sweden - II_Bog_E1_1 | ecosystem: Environmental > Terrestrial > Soil > Wetlands > Peat | place: Sweden: Abisko...
TATATTTTAAACATCTTTTTTTTGGTCTAATTAATTTTGATTTTTGTTCAAATTTAATAAAAAAAATTAAGATCAAATTTCAAATTAATTAAAATCCTTCCTTTCAAAAAAGAGAAAATTCATGTCCAATTTGGAAAAACTACAATTTTTTACCAAAAACAAAAAACCATTTTTCTCTTTATCACTCATCAGTTCAATAATCTTGGCTTATTGCACCTACAAATATTATCTGAAATACAAGAAAAAACGGCACAAATATTATAATGACAGATGGTTTTTTTCTCCTTCTTCCAATAAAAGCGAAACTGCATCCCTTAATATTTCTCTTTTCATATCTGACTTAAAATACAAGGTGCTTCTCTCTTTTAGCACTCAAAATCATTATGGTGGAAACATCAAAATATCCTTTTTTTTAATTCAAAATTTCAAACAAGGCTTTTCATTGGATTTCAATGGACAATCCATTTATGATATAGAAATAAATGGGAAATTGGTTGAAAAGATAATTTTTGAAAAACATCAAATTTATATTTCCAAAGATTATCTAGTTCCAGGTGAAAAAAATTCAATTGCTATGAAATTTCTCAATGTTTATTCACATGAAACCGATGGAATAAAGAAATACCATGACCAGAAAGAAAAAATCGATCAAATATTCAATGTTTTTTCTTTATCTACCTGTAAAATGTTCCCTTGTTTCCCTAATATCGATTTAAAGGTGAAATTTCAACTTGTTTTGATGGTACCGAATTTAGACTGGGATAGTGCATGCATTTTTAATTTAAAAGAGAGGCATTTAGGTAGTTACGAGGAAGGTGCATCCATTATTGAAAGGAATAGAGGCCAGGATTTTCTATTTGGACGGTCAGAAAATCATTATAAGCTTTACATTTATGAACAAAATGATCAAATTTACCCTTATTTTTTCAATTTTGCCATTGGTACCTTTATAACCAGAGAATTTAGACTTTCGAATGGAATTATTTTAAAATTGTGTTGCAGAACAAAATTAAAAGAAAAAATTGATAATCTTTTAGAATTTTCTCCTTTAGCTGAGAAAGGCATTAATTATTTAGAAAATTTTATAGGGAAGAAATATCCTTGGAATCAAATAGAGTTAGTTTTTGTGAATTTAAAGCATTTGCATAATATATATCATTCTTTAATTTGTTTTAATGAGGATAATTTAAAGAGATTCTTGGATCAAAAGAAGAAAATAATTTGGCTGTTTGAGTTCCTAAAGAAAATCTCTCAGGTTTTATGTCGCACTGTTTGCAGGATAACCGAAACTGAAGAATTTAATTTTCTAGAAGAATTTGAACAAATTATAGCTTGGAAGACTTTGCTTTTCATTAAACCTGAATCCATTCTTTACTTTGATATTTTGATAAAAAGAAGTAAAACTTGTAATTGGTTGTTTTGTTTATCAGAAGTTTTGGGAGATAAAAAGTTTAAAGAGACAATCAATAGCTTTTTCGTTAGAACTGTTATGTTCCCGTTAAATCAAAATGAGTTTTCTTATTGTTTACAACAAATGGCAAAAGAATTTAAACAAGATATTAATCCAAGGTTTATAGAATTTTCAAATTTCAATTGTCTGGAATTAAATCAAAAGCTAAAAATTGATTTAGTGAAATCAGAAAAAAATGAAAAAATAATGATCAAAGGAGTTGAAATCAGCCATTTTACCCACAATGGAGAAATAATTGTTCTTGGAATGCTAAAAATAAACCTTTTTTATTTAAAACCAGGTATGTCTTCAGAAATTTCCGAAAAAACATTAAATATTCAAATGGATGCAAGCGAAATTCCTTATTTTTTTCCTTTAGAAGAAGAAAACATCGATTATCCTGATATTTTTTTCCCTTCTAGCCAAAACTTTAATTGCTTTTCAGCTGTTTCCAATAAACAATTGCAAGATAACTTCCAATCTTTACATGATGATCTAATAAAAAGCCAAGCCATTTTGAATATAGAAAAATCCTTCTCTTTTCTAAATGTAGAGGATTTTTTGACTTTTTGTCTGAATCAAATTGAATTTGAAACAAATCAAACAATAATGGATAAAATTCTCCATATTTTCAAAAAGGTCCTTGAAAAAAAATTCAACTTTAATCAAAGACTTATTTATTATGATTTTGCTTTCAAAAAATTGATTTCCAGAATGATCAACCTGAAAAATCAAAAAAACCAACAAAAATCAAAATTTAATGAAAATTTTGAAAAATTATTGGATTTCCTATATTCCAGGGAAAGTCTTGAGCTCGCATTAGCTTGGACCCATAAAAATAGGGTTTTTTTTAATGATCCTTTAAAAGATCATGAAATTCCCATGAAGGAAATTGATTTCCATGATTTTTGGAAGATAATGAGAAAATTATTTGCTTCTCGGGAGTTTTCAATGGAAGAAAAAGATGAAATTTTGTCGATTAGACTTGCCAGCAATAAAAAAAAGGACTTTTCTAATGAAATAGAAAAGATCATGTGTGATTCGTTAATTATGGATTTGAACAATAAGGAGAAAATTTGGAAGAAATCAATTTTAGGGGAATGGAAAAGTATGGAAGTTTTTGATGCATCAACATGTTATTTTTATGATGAAATGGAAAAAAATGATATTGAGAAATTTGTTGGGGAATTTTTTAAAACAGCTGAAATAATTTTTATTATGTTTCCTGCTGGATATTGTGAGATTTTTATCAAGAATTTAAAGCCTCCTTTGGCGGTAAGAGAAAATTTTTTCGAACAATATAAACAACTGATGAAAAGAATGGAAAATTATGGACAAATAAAGCAGATGGTTGCCAAAGAAATTGAGGAAATCCAAATGGATATAATAAATAAATAAACAAAATTTATAAAGGATATAATCCGAAAAAAAAAAATTATACATTAAATATTTTTGGGGCAAATAAATAACAAAAATAATTTATATGAAAAATGGTACTATTTTTTTCCTGTTTAAACAAGAAAATTACTCAAATTTTCTAAAAAATAAAATTGCTTTTTTATTTAGAAAACAAAATCTTAGCAAATTTCTATTTTTTTTGTAAACCTTCGATAACTAAAAAAAAATATTAAAGAAGAGCTTTAATTTGATAAATTTTTTTTAAGTTTTATAAAAAATACCATCTCAACTCTTCTTCTTTCTTTCAACAATCTGTAATTTTTCCTATCAATGCCAGCCGAATGCGTGAAAGTGATGGTTCGGGTTCGTCCGATGAACTCGAAAGAAAAAGATAGAAATTGTAAAAGCTGTGTAGACATCGATAATCCCACTCACCAAATCACTCTAAATAAGCCTGTAGAAGCTGAGGCTCAGAAGACTTTTTCTTATGATAACGTTTTTGCTCCTGATTGTGCGCAAGAAAAAATCTATGAAGAAAGTGCTTTTTCTCTCGTTGAATCAGTGGTAGAGGGTTATAACGGTACGATTTTCGCCTATGGCCAAACGGGATGTGGTAAGACCTTCACAATGATGGGTGTTCCAGACAATGATACCTTAAAGGGAGTGATACCGAGGACATTTTCTCATATAATAAAGATAATAGATTCATCGAAAGATAAGAATTTTTTAGTGAGATGTTCATATATAGAGATTTATAATGAAGAAATCAGAGATTTGTTAAGCGATAATGTAAAGGCGAAGCTGGAACTTAAAGAAAGCACTGATAAGGGTGTGTTCATCAAGGATTTGAACATGAATATAGTTAAATCGACGTCGGAAATGGAGAAATATATGAATTTGGGAAATAATAGTAGGACCACAGGAGAGACACTCATGAATAAAGATTCATCCAGATCCCATTCAATTTTTTCAATTTATGTCGAAGTGTCTCAGAAAGATGAAAAGGGAAACGACAGATTCACTGCTGGTAAACTCAATCTTGTTGATCTCGCCGGCTCTGAAAGACAAAGCAAAACAGGGGCAACAGGAGATCGATTGAAAGAAGCCAACAAAATTAATCTTTCTTTATCCGCCTTGGGAAATGTCATCTCTGCGTTAGTGGATGGAAAAAGCTCACATGTGCCCTACAGGGATTCAAAGTTGACAAGGTTGTTGCAAGACTCATTAGGAGGAAACACAAAAACTGTCATGATAGCAGCTGTATCACCAGCTGACTATAATTATGATGAAACACTTGGAACTTTAAGATATGCAAGCAGAGCGAAGAACATTCAAAATAAACCAAAAGTTAATGAAGACCCGAAGGATGCCTTATTGAAGGAATATGGTGAAGAGATAAAAAGATTGAAGATGTTATTAGAGAATGGGGGGAAAATTGAAGGCAACATTAATATAGAAACTTTGGGAGGAATGCTAAAAAATCAGGAAGAAGGAGGAAAGAATCGTCCAAAATTAGAAAAGAAGAACACAAAGGAATTCGATAAATTACAGGATGAACTCAAGAAAAGAAACGAGGATCTGAATGCAGAGAAGCAACAGAGAGAAAAACTGCAGAAATTGATTCAAGATTTGGAAAAAAATAGAGTCGTGGGGGGAAAAGGCAATGAATCAGCCATACATGAATATACTGAATTGAAGGATAAAGTAAAACAACAAATACTTAATGAAGAAAAATTGAGAAAGGAAAAACAAAAAGCGGAGGAAGAAATGCTTGTGGTTGAGAAAAAATATCAAAATTTAACAGATGAAGTTGAAGAATTAAGGAAAATTAATAAGAAATTGAAGAAAAACTATAAAAACGCAGTTAATGATTTGCAGGATATAGAAAAGGAACATGAGGGCAATCGAGAGGATTTACTGGACTCTATAAGAGAACAAGAAAGAGATTTGAAACTGTTTTATGGGATGTTGAGGATAATGATAAAACCTGAAGAAATCAATAAAGTGAAAAGCGCATCACTTTGGGATGACAACATAAATGATTATAAGATACCACCTTTCACTTTTCAGGAGGCGAAAGTGAAATTTCCGAAGTTGCCTGCAAATCAAGGTTCTTTTAGGATTAAAATTTTTTTTTCTATTAATTTTTTTTAATTTTTTTTTTTCTATTAATTTAAAATTAAAAAAGTACTGGATATGATTGAAAATGAGAAAAATGGTAGAGACTTAGTGTTTAATAACAATACCAATAATGAGCACACCACCTTGAAAAAGAAGTTAAAGGAAAAGGAAATGGAACGAAACACATTTTCAATGGAGCCTCTCGAAAGGAAAAAGAGCAAAATTTTCGCCACAGATGTTGGGCCTTATTTGCAACAACAGAACATCAATGAAAAAGAGAACTTCTACATCAAAAAGGAGAATTCAACAATTCCCAAACTCACAAAATTGCCATCAAAAAAATGGGAGAGAAAAAATTCCATAGAAAAATGTTGGATTTATTTTTTTTAATTTATCATTAAGTCATTAAATAAATAAGTGAGTCAAAAATATAATATGTACCAACCACAAGCTAAAGACACGATGCAAAGTACAATACACAAGATATTAAACGATCCAAACTTTAATATGAACGAGCCTAAAATTCAAAACAATAGCAATGGTAGCTACTTTATATGACTTTAAATATTTTTCCCTTTTAAATTTTTATCGACATTAAAAATATTTTGTGAATTGCTGAAATCAGTGATCAAACCCAATCCAAAAAAAAACTTGAATGGGATACAACTGGATCCTCTTGCTCATAAAAATCTCGACAGTACCAATTCATTGGATTTATCAGAAAGTGGCAACTCATTTTCTGTCAGTCCAGAAACAAACAGCAGTAAAAAACCCAAAAGTAATTATTTTCCTCTGCTTATTTTTACATTTAATATAAATAATATGGATGTTTGCTGAATTATAGATGGAAAAGGAAAATTGCAACCTTTGCCTACCATAAAGCCAATTTATGAAGAAGAAAATTAATAAAAAAAAATGTTTACATTCTTAATAAAAATAAAATTGGTTTAGTTTATCCATTTTTAATTATTCTTGAAGAAAAATATATTCTAATTTATCTAAGATTTTGTCTATTTTTTTAATGATTTCAAAGAGAAAAAAAAACTTCAATTTACTTAGAGTAAACTCAAAAATATAAATGAAAACTATTAATCCTGATCGTCTATCGACACACTTTCATCTTCTTCTTTCTCCATTTTCTTCGCTGGGGTCTTGAAACTTGAATAAATTCCTTGGAAGTTCCCATCCATGTAATTATTCATCTCTATCATTTTTTGGGTCAGCAATGTTATAGTCATTCTTGTATTGAGGAATTTCTAATAATTGTGTATTTTTTTAATTTTTTGTTGTTCGAAAAATAAAATATAATATACCTGCATAAAGCCTGGCAATTTGGTGTTACTATCAGCTTCTCTGGGCAGTTGTTTTTTAAAATCAGGCGTTATAATTCTATAAAATTTAGGACAACATCATCTTTTAATTTAAAAAATAGTTACTTTCTGTAGACATGAGAATTTTTTGTTTTGGTGTAATAGTCCCAATCAAAGAAATTTTCATTAGTAGTTGAAGGAATTTTAGGCACATATTTTCTGGATATCATTTTTTGGAAAGGAATGATTTGTTTCCCGATTTTTTCCTTTCCATATTCGAAATTCGGATTGTAATCAGGAGCGAATTCTTTGTTAATATACATTTTGTTCATTTCTCTTCCGATTTTTTTCCGTAGATTAAATCCTGGTGTTTTTCTTATAAAAATCTTAATTATTTCATTTATAAAATATTTAAAATGACCTCATATTGCTCCATGTTTCTGACAATTTCAATACTTTAAATCTTGCTTCATGAGGATTGCAAGGTGATTTTAAGGCTAAACTATTCCTATTAATTGCAAAAAATATAAATTTTTTGTTAATATAAGAAGAAATTTAACCTGCTTTTCTGTTTGGCTAAACCAATGGGTCCAACAACTTTTGGCCTCACTCTTTCCGCAATCGGTCTAAATTTTATCATAATAACAAAAAAAAAAAATTAAAAAAAAAATTTAAAAACTTCCAGAAGCTCTCCTCATCTTTGAAAGAATTTTGTGAGTTTTTCGCACTTTTTAATGACATTTTTGAGGTTTTCATCAAGCTTTTGCTTTGGTTCTTCATCGAAGTAGTAGTTTTTAGAAAATCCCAAACAAGATGAGGGCGTCTATTTTTAATATATCAACACTTTAAGAAAATTTTATGATTACCTGTCTATTTCCGTGTATTTTGGTTTATAATAACCGCAAGGAGGGGGAGGGTTTTTTTCAACCTTTTTTTTAAAAAGTATTATTTGAATTAGCAAATGAAAATTTACAAGGCGCTCATCGACTTTCTTCCTTGATAACATTCTAGAAAAAGGTTGAGATTCTTCTCTTCGATGTTTTTCCTCAGGTTTTTTTACTTCCGGACCTTTTTGCTTCTTTGTTTCTTTCTCAGGAGGCAAAATTTCCAATAATTCGTCTTTTTTATCTAGGTCCATCTCATCTTTTTCCTCATCTGTTTTGACTTTCTAAGATTTTATTGTTGAAGACAAACTAAAATATTATCAACTAAATCTAAATTGGGCAATGCGGAAACTTTCAGGAATTTCCGTTTGTTATATAAGATTTCGTCTTTTTTTTGAAAAATGATATATTTTTCTGAAGTGAAACGACCCACCTTCGAAAACATGCCCAACCCTGATGGATCATGGTTATCAGTTACAAAAGCCATATTTTTTTTATAAACAATTGAAATAATAAAACTATTTAGGCAAAAAAATCGAAAATAGTTATTTAAAATTCTGAATCTTCAAATTTTTTTTTAGAAATGTCTCAAAATTTTATTAATTTGAACATTGAGAAGATAAATTTAGATGAGTTTTCCATACATCTTTGTATACTTTTTTAATTTTTGAATTGAAAACTTAAAATACAAATTTTTTTCTTTGATATCAAGAAATATTTATAAGAATTTTTATTTTAGTTTATTCATGTCAATAAAAATTACAGAAAAAAAAATGTTTTTTTTTTTGAGATGAAATTTTTACTTCAAAAAAATAAATTTAAACGTATTCCTTCTCAACAATTTAAATCAGAGGCCACAGTTAGGCTATCATTTTCTTTATCTGCTAATTTTTGACCATCTTCTTCAACTTGGGCGAGATTATTCAAAATATCATTATCCAGTTGCTGCAATAAATACAAAACCTGATTGCAAATATCCACAGTGCTACCACTAGCTTGTCTTGAACTGACCAAAACAAATAAATTGTTCAATTTTTCAATGTTTTTCTTTCCATCTTCCGATACTAAGTCATAAACTTCATTAATGACTTTAAGATCATTTATAATTTTCTCTTGATTCAGTTCAAGATGGTCTTTCTTTTTTTCAGATTTTATTCTTGAAATTCTGTGATTTTTTTTAGATTTCAGCAAAAATGATGATGTGCCATTTCTGGCATTTTCAAGATCAATTATTTTATTAATTAGAGCCTGAACTTCAAATATAGTATCGTTAGCATTGCTGAGGATTGTGGAGTCATTGGAATTTGATGCAATGGCACCATCTAATTGATTTTGAAAAATAGAATAAGAACCACAATCTTGAATTTGGGTGAGATCATAATTTATCAACTGGTCTTCAGTCAGTTGGGATTGTTTATGCTTGATTACTGAAGAAGCTGTAAATGAGCATATGATCAACGAAATTAAGAAGATGGTTGTGTGCATTTGCGTTTCTATAAGAGAGATTTTTGAAGAATTATGAAATATAATTACCAAATTTGGACTAAAAATAATTTAAACGAGAAAAAAAAACGTATAATTTAAATTTATGTACACCTTCATTTAATTATTTGAAATAAAATATTTTATAACTGAAGAAATTTCTATTGTAAAAAAAAACAATTTTTTTGTGAAAAATGAAAGTAGGATTAAAAACAAATATTAAAGTTAAACAAAATTACAAAGTTTAAAAAAAAAAATTATTCAAAATATGTTAAAATGGATATCAGTCATATCACATTTTCTATTTTCTAAAATTTAATCGTGATTTTTTTATTTTTTTAAACTTTAGTTGTATGTATTACTTAAGAGCAATCGCATTTATTCAACATCAACTCAGTTTGAGCTTTCTTCACATTCAACTGAGTGATCAAAGCACCCAATTTATCAATTCCATTGTTTAAAATCGATGTAACATCATCCAAAAGTCTCATCATATTTTTGCATTTCGCAATGTTCTGACTGTGATCTCCTGGGGTAATCGAATTCAAGACTCGATTAATGTCTTTCATATCCTTTTGGCAGCTTGATGAAACCATTTCAAAGACCTCTTGTAATTTATCAACTAGATCACTAAAATCATCCTTAATTTGACTGAACAACACTTCATTTGGGTCTTTGCTTTTTTTTGAATTCATCAATGATTTTTGCAAAAAACAATGGCAATTGTTTTCTTTTTTCAATAATTTGGTTTCAACATTCATTATCTTCAAAACCAATATCTTCGCGTCTGAAATTGAGGATAATGCAGTTTTCAATTTATCTATATTGCATTTCTTTTTCTTAATCGAATCAGCCACCAAATCACCGAAAAATGATAAATCATCACAATCTCCATCAAGTTCTTTCAAAGGAAAACTTATTAATTCATTATCTGTCAAGGTTTCGTCAGAATCTAATTTGGATTTGCCGTTTTTTAAACTGTGGCTTAGGTCAATTGTTATCAAAAACAATAGGAAGAGGAGGGTGCTTTTCATTTTGAGATTTACTTAGAGGAAAAATTAACAATAATGTCAAAGGAAAAATTTTAATTCAAAATATTCGTTTTACGCTCAAAAATTCCAAAAAACGAATTATGATCCTTTTTTGTTAATTGTTGATTTTTTGTCTTTAATTATTTTTTGTGAAAAAAACAATCGGATTCCAATTTTTTTGTAAAAACAAAAAATCATTCTTTATTTTTGAAAATTATTTTCTCATCTTATGATTGTATAGCTCGCTTTATATTTTGATATTTGAACTTCCTAATTCAATCCCTCTTTCTGCATTAACACAAATACATGATAATTATAAAGATCATTCATTAAACTTTAAAATATTTGTCATTAATAAAAAATTCCATTAAAATCCATCAGATAGCAAGAATATCATTTTTCGATTTGTCCTCTCTAGTTAATAAATTCAGAAATGGTCATTTTAAATTTCATATTTCAAATCATCAAATTTAAAAATTCTGAGAAATAATTTTATGGGTTTTTTGACAGGTTGTTTATGAAGAAATATTTTTCTGAAATCCTATTAATTTCGTTTCTTTTAAAAGCTCAATGAAAACATCTTTTTTATGAAAATTCTCTTTGGGATTTTCGTAATTACACATATTTTGAAGCCTTATAATTAAAGAATTTTCTTTTTTTTATTAAAAAAAAAAAAAAAATTCTGATAGTTTCCATATAGGTCACTTTTCTTATTTTTTCTTGTTTAAACGAGATATTTCAGTCTCTCTTTTTTTACAAAATAAGATTTTCATTGAAATTAATCCTTGCTGCTGTGTTTAGCAGCATTCCTTTTTCTTTCCTGCAGTTTTCGGACTATTCAAATTCATATTTGTTGTCCCCTCTTTATTGATCGGTGGGGTCTCAACCAATATCTTCTCCTTGATTTCCTTAGCAATCGTTTGGAAAGCATTGGCAATATTCTGGTCATCCTTCGCACTAGTCTCAAAGAATTGTATTCCATAACTATCCGCTAATTTTTTGCCTTCCTCATATGTGATTTTTCTCCTATTACCCTCCACATCTGATTTATTTCCTACCAATATCTTGCAAATGCTTTCGCTGGCTTGGGATTTAATCTGTCTCATCCAATTTTCGATGTTGTTGAAGGAATCCTTGTCATCAACTGCATAGGTTAAGATCACCCCCATTGAACCTTTATAATAAGTTTGAGTGATCGTTTTAAATCGCTCTTGGCCTGCAGTATCCCAAATCTGCATTTTTATTTTTTTATCATCTACCTGAAGAATTTTAATCTTGAAGTCAATGCCTTTGGAAATGGGTCTTTTTTTTAAATTTAAAAAAAGAATCAGAACCTATTGTAGTCAAATGACTCGTGTGGAAGGTGTTTTCGCAAAATCGTAGGAGAAGACAAGTCTTCCCTACTCCAGAATCTCCAATAATAAGAAGCTTCACAAGATAATCGTAATTCTGACCTCCTTGGGACATTAAAAGAATTGGGATTAAATATTTTTTAAAAATTATTTTATTAATCAAAATGGTTTTCTCTATAAAAAAAAAAAAGCATTTTGTTTGAAAGGCTAGAGAAAAATAAGAAAATATAATTTACAATAAATGTAATTTACTTTTAGATAAAAGATTTGTTCACTTTTAAATTTTGAGGTCATTTTCCAAAAATCCAAATATAATTTCTTTTGAAACTTATCCATCTTTTTCTTATTTTCTATTCTGACTTTTTTCTCTGTATCAATTTTTTACGAATTTGAATCGTTCAAAAAAATTCTTCCTTGAAAATTTAAAAATTTTTTTTTTTAATTTTTTTACATTTTAGATGTTTGATGAAAATCATTTTTGAAACTCCAGAAATTGCAAACTTTTTTAGAATTCTTTCAAAAATAAACTAATTTTTTTTTTAATTATTTTCTTAAAATTAAAATAACTACAATCGTCGTCTCAATACTAATTGATCGGCTCCAGTAATTTCACCACTTCAATCCTTCCTCGGCACCAGAAATAATTTCCCTTCCATTTTGGCTCCTTTATCATCCAAAAATACAAATTCTCTTCCCTCCAACATT
>Ga0302186_10003362_pt1 | contig 11730 bp, 10 predicted proteins | sample II_Bog_E1_2_FD_198782 | JGI IMG/M metagenome (GOLD analysis project Ga0302186, IMG submission 198782) | Peat permafrost microbial communities from Stordalen Mire near Abisko, Sweden - II_Bog_E1_1 | ecosystem: Environmental > Terrestrial > Soil > Wetlands > Peat | place: Sweden: Abisko...
GACTGGGTCTGTGGAACCTCTCCCCTCTCAAAAGGAAAGTGCGTCCGCATCGCCCTCATTGGTGAGACTGCCAGCGACAGCCGAGACGTCATGGTCGAGGGTGAGTCGGGACTGCTGGCTATTCATCCCAAAGACTTCAGGCCTTTGTACGAACCTTCTAAGCGAAGAGTAACCTGGCCTAATGGTGCCATCGCGACTCTCTATAACGCCACCGAACCGGATCAACTCCGTGGACCTCAACACGACGGCGCCTGGTGTGACGAACTCGCTAAGTGGCAGTATACCCAAGAGACTTGGGATCAGTTGCAGTTCGGGCTCCGTCTGGGCTCTCATCCCCGCTCTGTAGTGACGACCACACCTCTGCCGAAGCCCCTCATCAAGAAGCTCGTCGCAGACCCTAAGGTTATCACTACGAGGGGGTCGACTCTCCATAACTCTTCTAATATGCCCCAGTCTTTCCTTGACGAAATCATGGACAAGTATGGCGGCACTCGGTTAGGTAGGCAAGAGATCGAAGGTGAAATCCTCGAAGACATTCCAGGTGCTTTGTGGACAAGGGAGTCCATTGACAATCACCGTCTCCCAGAAGCTCCCGATCTAGAACGTATCCTCGTAGCTGTCGATCCTGCCACTTCAAGTCATGAAGGGTCTGACGAACACGGCATCGTCGTAGTCGGCTATGCCCGTACAGAAGAGGGTTATGGTCACGCCTATATCCTCGAAGACGGCTCACTCCGTGGCACCCCAGAAGAGTGGGCTCGACGTGCCGTCCATCTATACCGTAAGTATTCTGCAGATCGTATCGTAGCGGAGAAGAATCAAGGTGGAGAAATGGTCTCGTCAGTCATTCGATCCGTCGACAGGGCAGTACCTGTTACCCTTGTCCATGCCTCCAGAGGCAAGTACATCCGTGCAGAACCTGTCTCGGCTTTGTACGAACAAGGTCGGGTACACCATGTCGGCAGATTTGATAAACTCGAAGACCAAATGTGTACCTTCTCAGTGGACAATATTAGAGCTAATGGCTACGGGTCGCCTGACCGCGTTGATGCTCTCGTCTGGGGCCTTTCTGAACTATTTACCAAGATTACAAGCCGCAGAATAAAGGATGAGACGTCGTCCTCGCTCCCCGAGATTCAACGGTCTGAGAGGGCGGTTGCCTTCAAACAAACTTCTGAATCCCCTCAAGCCTGGATGGCCTAACTTATGTCTTTTGAATATGACGAAACTGGTTATGAGGATGATACTGATTATCCTCGTAAACCACAGAAGCAAGCAGACGGCAAAGATGCACAGCAGAATTCTAAGAAATTGGGAGCTGTCCGTCAGGTAGACACTCAGGCAACTGACGACTACACCGACACCGTCGATCCCTCGTACGTGCCAGAAGGCTTTAAAAGTGTCAACTCTTTCCTGTCTGATATGCGTGAAGAGTATCAGTTCGACTGGGACTTCGACTATGAAAACCGTGAAGACGCCATCGAAGACAAGAAGTTTGCAGCCGGAGAGCAGTGGGACCCTGCAGTCCTCCAGCTCCGCACCGGACTTCCATGCCTTACAATCAACTCCATTCCTCAGTTCACCGCTCAGGTTGTGGGAGATTGGCGTCAGAATAGAAATGCCGTAGAAGTCGTACCAAACGACGACGGTACAGAAGACATCGCCGAGATTCGTGGTGACCTGATCCGTTCGATTGAGATGCACTCCCGTGCCTCTCGTGTCTATGACTCCGCCTTCGAGTCTACCATCCAGTGTGGTGACGGGGCTTTTCGTATCGCTGTTGAATATGCAAAAGATTCTGTATTCGATCAAGACATTTTTATTCGACCTATCGAAGACGCCCAGTCTGTCGTATGGGATAGAATGTCTATTGACCCCACTGGTCGCGATGCCCGGCATGTTTTCGTAGAAGACAGACTGCCGAGGAAAGAGTTTGAAAGGAAGTGGCCAGGTCAAGACCCTTGGCATCTCAACGAACGCTTCTCTGCTCTCCTCCGTGCAGGACGTTGGTACGACGACCAGTCTGTAAAGATTGTCGAATATTGGCGGATGATTGAACGGAACCGATTGCTCGGTCTATTCGAAGACGGCTCTGTACACATCATGGAAGGAGACGATCTCGAAGAGATTCTCCAGGCCCATGGCAGCCCGATCAAGACAAGGATAAGTCCTTGCCTGTACGCCCAGATGCATCTCTGCACTGGCAACGCCATCCTCTCAGGACCATACGAGTATAAGCTCAATCGTGTCCCCATCATCCGTATCTCAGGACGTATAGTGTCTATCACTCACCGTCGTGTACGATATGGTATGGTTCGGTTCATGAAAGACCCTGCCCGTATGAGGAACTTCTGGCGGTCGATTGCTACTGAACAGCTCGGGTATGCCCCTAAAGCTCAGTGGATTGCCACAGAAAGTTCAGTGACGGGTCGTGAAGATCAGATGCGGAAGGCTCACCTCACTCGTGACCCTCTCCTGATTGTTAACGACGAAGCCGTCATCGATCAGACGATCAAAAGGATCGAACCTCCTACTCCTCAGATGGCGCTGCTCAACGAAAGTCAGCTCCTCGTACAGGATATGAAGGATGTCTCTGGTATGCAGGACGCCTCCCTTGGTGCTCCTAGCAACGAAACCAGCGGTCGTGCCATCATCGCCCGTCAAAGGGAAGGTGACGTAGGTCAACTGACGTTCCATGACAACGGCAACGCCGCCATCCTCGAAGGTGGTGACGTCATCAACCAATTGATTGGACAAATCTATGACGGTACACGAACTGTACGACTCGTGGGTAAAGATGAATCTCTCAGACTCGTTAAAATCAACGATCCGATGGATCCCAACTCCCCGAACCTTGCCGTCGGAAGCTACGACACAGCTCTCCAAACTGGCCCGAGTTACACCACTCGTAGGGTAGAAGCCGCTCAGGCAATGATGGAAGCTGTCCAGGTATGGCCTCAGCTCATCCAAGTCGCCGGTGACGTAATCGCCAAGGCACAAGATTGGCCGGGTGCAGACGTCCTTGCAGACCGATTGATGAAGACTATTCCTCCTCAGTATCTGTCTCCAGAAGAGCAACAAAAGTTGAAGGATGAAGGCGGCGGTCAACCTCAGGGTCCGACACCGGAACAAATCCAGGAAATCCAACAGCAGATGCAGAAGCTCCAGCAGGAGAATCAACAACTGACTCAGAGGAACCAAGTCCTTGAAGTGAAGTACGACGTCCACCAGAAGCAGATCATGATCGATGCCTACAGGGCAGAGACTGAAAGACAGAAGGTTGATGCCGAGACTCATCACAAGCAAGAACAACTCGAAATGAATGGCTTGACTGCTGCTGCTCAGCTTCATCAAAGCGACAGTCAGCAACAGACTAAGCAAGATCATGAGTTGGACTTGCAGGACTTGACACAGTATTATCAAGAGAAGCAACTCGTAAAGAAAGCGATGCTTGATAGGGCGGCAGATAAAACTCCCGCTACGAATACCGTCCAACAGGGCGAGTAAGTACAAACAATTCCGTACCTAAGGGGACCCGCCACCCCCTTAGATCGTACGCAAACAGTGGCTATCGGTTAAGGAACCGCAATCAGTATGACTGACAATACCTTCGTCGCTCCAGACACAGATGACCTCGATGCATTCTCCTCTCTTATGTTTGGCTCGGCCAAGCCTGCAGAAGCTGTAGAAGAACCTACTCCAGATCATGACGACCTAGACGATGTCCGTGAAGACACCCCCGTAGAAGATACCGCTGATACCGTCGATGATGCCGACGCTCCTCTCGAAGATCAGGAACCTGAACCGGCCCCGCAGCCGAAGAAGAAGACTGCTCAAGAGCGCATCAATGAACTGACTGCAGGAAGGCGTGAAGCTGAACGTCAGGTCGAAGTAGAACGTGCCGCCAAGGTGGCTCTCGAAACTCGACTTGCCGAATTCGAAGCACGACTGCCGAAGACTGAAACTCCCAAGCCAGTAGAAAACAACGAAGGTCCTTCTCCCGTTGCCATGAATGAAGACGGCAGTCTGAAGTATCCTCTCGGTGAATTCGATCCCGCCTATATCGCCGACTTGACTGTATTTACAATCGACAAGGTCACCAAGGAACGGGAAACAGAAGCCTCTAAGGCCGCTGCACAGAAGGCTGCTCAGGATCATCTCAACCAACTCAACACGAACTGGCAGAACAAGATCACTGAGACGGAGAAGACAACCCCTGATTTCCGTGCCAAAGGTCAAGAACTTATTGGTACGTTCTCTGATCTTGCTCCCGACTACGGCGAGTTTTTGGCTCAGACAATTATGGGTTTGGATGCCGGTCCAGAAGTTCTATATCACCTCGCTAATCATCTCGATGAAGCGCAGGCGATTGTCAGCAAAGGTCCTCTCGGTGCTGCTATTTCTCTTGGTCGGCTTGAGGCCCGATTTGCCAAGAGTGGAGAACAACCTAAACCCCGCGTGTCTGCGGCCCCTAAACCTGCTCCTAGTACCGCTCGCGGCGTAGCAGTTGGTGGTGAGGTCAAAGGCGATACTGATGATCTAGATGCTTTCAGTGCTGCATTCTTCGCCACTCGAAAGCGAAAATAGTGCCTTCCGGCATGAAAAATAAGGACCTTAACTAATGCCTACTGTTTCAGTTGACCAAGCCAAGCTTGTCCTCAACGCCTTTGCTGCCACCTTCCAGAACAACCTTGTCTCGGCTGATGCCGTCACGTTCAAGCAGTTCGACGGGGAGATGGATGACCGTAACAAACTGACTGTCACCGAACAGGTCGGTCCTCGCTATACCGTGACGCATACCGTCAATGGCGTCGCCGATCTTACCGCTGGTGTCCAGTCGACTGCCTTTGGTTCCGAACAGTTCACTGTCAACGGCACCTTTGGTTCGAGCATGGGCTGGGGTGACTTCGTCAAAATCCAGTCGATTGGTTCCGCTCGTGAGAGTGAAGCTCTCAAGAATGCCGCCACGAACCTGGCAGAACAGATCGATGCCTACATCCTCAATACTGCCGTCCTCGCAAGCAACCAGTGGCTGGGCAATCCCGCCAACGGTATCAACACTTGGGATGACTATGCACAGGCCTATACCCGCCTGAAGGAAGTTGGTGCCGGTGATGAAGACCTTCGTTCGATCCTGACGTACAAAGACCGTGAAACTCTCGGCTCGTACATCCTGACCTTGAAGTCTGACGACCTCGTCGACGGCGCTTTCCGTAAGGGATTCACCGGTGAGATCGACGGTACTCCTGTGATGTTCTCACAGCAGCTCCCGATCCTGACGACTGGTACTCGCTCTGCGACTGCTGGTACGGTCACCGCTGGTGCTCAGAACGTCAACTACGCCGACGTCTCCGTCAGCCCTGGTCCTGGTCTCTATATGACCCAGTCGTTCCAGGTCACTGTCGCCGCTGGTGCCACGATTGCTGCAGGTGAAACCTTCAACATTGCTGGTGTCTATGGTTGGGACAACCGTGCCCAGGCTCCTAACGACTGGCTGCAGGAATTCACGGCCATCAATGCCGCGACTGCAAACGGTTCGGGCGTTGCCACTCTGACGATCTTCCCTGCGATCATCGTTCCTGGTACGAACGACGGCTCGGGTACTTCGACTGTCAATACCGCCAACGGCACCGTCTCGGTTATCCCTGCTGCTGCCGCTGCCGTAACCTTCCAGGGTGCTCCAAGTACGAACTATCGTGCCCGCGTGTACATGCAGAAGTCGGCTGTCGTAGTTAACACCGTCCCGCTGACGATGCCTGCGGTCGGTAAGGCTCTGATGAAGTCGCTGACGAAGGTTCCGATTTCTGTCCGTATGTGGCAGTGGTCGAACTTCCAGACCGGTGAACATGACGTCCGTTTCGATGTAGCCCTGACGGCTAACATTCGTGACCGTCGTCGGATCATCCGCGTCAACGGCAACTAAGACTTTCTGGCGAAAGCCGGTTAGTAAATATGGCCCAGTCCTCTGTCTCTCAATATGACATGACTGGGCCTTCTCTTTTAGAAAGTATGACATGGGTCACGTAACTCTTCGGTACACTCCTGTTCCTGTAGGCGTGAATGCCACGGTCACGAGTACAACCGCCAACGCCATCGGAGGCTTCCTAGCCATCACTGACGGCACCATCACTCTCTCAAATAATAACGTCGTACAGGCGGTATCGGAACCTCTCGTTATCTTCACGAACTTTGAAGTAGTGGCAGGCACTTGGTACACCATGCCGTTCATTACCCAAGGTGGCTACACCCTTGTAGCTTCAGGTGGAGCATCTGGCGTTCTCGCAGTAGGTTAAGGATTATCATGGGCACTCCAGTAACGACTATCATCAATGATGCCTACCGTGAGAGTAACCTTACGGGACTGGGTGGTACGCCTACGACTGCTGAGCAGAACGAAGCCCTCGTACTTCTTAACAGGTTCATCGATTCCCTTTGGGGAGCGGAGATGGGTGAGAACCTAATCAACATCCCCTTCGGTTTGAATAACGTTGAGACAGTAGGTATCATCCCTCTGTACTACAACGACATCATGAATACCTTTGTTCCTATCAACACTCGCCTTCTCTGTAACCTACAAGGTGCCGAGACGGTCAATATGCCTCCTCAGCCTAATGATGGCACTCGTATGGCGTTTGTAGATGTCTCTGGTAATTTCCAAACTTATCCTCTTACAGTGATGGGTAACGGACGAAACATCCAAGGCAATCCTTCAATTACTTTCTCTACTAACAACTACAACCAAGTCTTCTTCTATCGTGCCGACCTCGCCAACTGGGAACAGGTCAACGATCTTGGGCTGACTGACGGCTCTCCTTTTCCAGAAGAGTTCGACGAGTTTCTTATCATCGGATTGGCAGATCGTATCAATGTCCGTAACGGCGTCACGATGGCAGGAGAGTCCGTACAGAGATTCAAGAAGTTGAAAGGTCAGTTCTATTCCCGGTACGCCCAGATCACTCAGGTTCCTGTCGAGATCGGTCTTCAACGTCTGCCTTCTAATAAGGCTTATCGTAACTTCGACGCCTACACATGGGGCAGTTTTCAGAGAGGTATTCCCTGGTGGTAGACATTCCTTTTGTAACCGGTGACTATTATAGGACCGTGGCAGACTCGCCAAGTGCCTACGTACGCAACAGGTTCATGGAAGAAAACCCTGCCCTCAACGACAACAAGACTTCTTTCATTGCTCGTCCTGGTCTTCAGAAATTTGTAGAGATCGGGACTGGACCTATCCGAAGGGTATTCACTTGTGAAGGTACGTTCAACTCTGATATGTTTGTCGTCTCTGGTCTATTCCTTTGGCGGCTGAAGGCTGACGGGACATTCCATTCCATCGGTCAGATCAGTCAAAAGATTACCGACGCCGTATCTATGGCAGCCACTGCTCCTCTAGGTAGCACTCCTGATTTCTTGTACATCGCCGACGGTGGTCTTCTCTGGTTTTACACCGACAACGCCCAAGCGACTGCTGATCTTAACGCCACTGGTTTAATTGCCTCTGGCTACACAGTAAAGATCGACAGCACCTATTACCAATGGACCAGTGGCTCAGTAGATGCAGGAAGCCCTGACGGGACGAGTGCTAACCCTTGGTTGGTTCAACTCGGTCTGACAAGTGGCGAAAGCCTCACCGAACTCTTCTACGCCATCAATGCGTCTGGAACTGCCGGTACGGATTACTCCACCGCCCTCCAGGCGAACCCGACTTGTACTGCATACAATTCTGACACAACTGATCTCTTTGTACAGTACAACACCTTCGGTGCTACAGGCGACGCCATCTCTACTACTGTGGTAACAGGAGCTAACATCTCGTGGCTTAACGGAGCTACTATGACTGGTGGTGGTTCAGAAGAGCTACGACAGATACAAGTCCCTGACGATAACGGAAGTATCTCAGTAGCTTATATCAACGGCTATATCATTACCGTCCCTGTACAGACTGCCAATATTATGGGCAGGTTCTACTGGATCAACCCCGGTGAGAACACCATCAATCCTCTCGACTATGCCACTGCAGAACGTGCCCCTGACGGCATCACACAGTGCCTAGTCTTCGGCGATATGTTCTGGCTTATGGGTCAGTCGACTACAGAGCCTTGGATTACTACCGGTGTCTTTGCTACTCCGATGGAACGGTATCAAGGTATTCTCTACGACAGGGGATGTTGGCCAGATACTGCCGTACAGGTAAAGGACTCTCTCATCCTCGTAGATGAAGACGGAGCAGTCTTCCAGATCAAGTCCGGCCAGAGCCGTATCTCAACTCCAGCCATCGAAGAACGAATCCGATTGGCTCTACAACGTCAGGGCTTTGTCCCTACTCTATAACGCAAGTGAACTTGCTTCACGTAAGGACTAAGTATGTCAATTCAATGGGCGGATAATTTCGGTAGCTACGGAACCGGTAGTGGTAGCGCCACCCTCATGCTCAACGGTCTGCCGTACACTCGTCTTGATAGCGGCGGCGTCGTTGCCGATCCTGTTGTATCAGGCGGTGTATGTTGGAACCTTTCGTCTGGCGACGGGTTGCAGTATCAAGGTTCTATCGTACCTGTTCCTGTCAATGCCTTCGGTGTCGCTTTCCGCTGGTATTCTTCTGGAGGTGGTCAGAGAATGCCTATTACTTGGACAGATGGTTCCAACCACGGGCTTTATTCCATTGTTGTAGAAATCAATGGAGCCATCTCGATCTATCAGAACGGTTACAATTTCGGCCAGAATCTAGGTACGAGAGTAGCTACTACTACTATTCCTGTCATCACCTACAACTCTTGGTGGCATATCGAGGCGATGCTAGACTACGCCTTGGGTAATATCACAGTCTTTGTTGAAGGAGTTCAGGTCCTTACGTATTCGTTTACGGCAGCACCTAGTACCTTGATCTATAACATGGTCTATAGTGTTACTAGCTACGGTAGCGCCTATGGAGGTTCTGCCTACATCAAAGACTTTGTCATGTACGACAAGAGTGGAACAGTTAACAACACCGTAGGCTCTATCGGTCCTTGTACTGTCTACAGGTTGGCTCTAGATAGCGACGTCTCTAACGGTTGGAGTATCACTGGTGGTACGACAGTTAATGGGACTATCGGCGGAGAACCTCCTGCGGATTCTACGAGCTACATCACGGCAGGTGTTTCACCCATTCCTGCTCCCGCTGTTTGTGGCATAAGTCATCTCCCTTCCAACATCGTTGGTGTCAGAGGTATTGTTTCCTTACAGAGAGTGGCTAAGTCTGACGGAGGTGATGCAGAGTATCAGGTCGACATCGTGTCGGGTTCTAGTACCCATACAGGTACGGCTCACACTCTTTCTACTTCTTTCAACTACCAGTATGACGTCGTCGAGCTTGATCCTGCCACAGGGGACCTTTGGTCTCCAATTGCAGTCAACAACCTTAATATCGAAATCAACAGGACAGTGTAATGGCAGCAGCAGTAACGATTGACGCCTCACAGGAACAAATCCTTGCTGTTGCGGCCTTTCCTTCACAACATCTAGAGGCAAGTCAACTTCAACTTGAGTCTGTTGTTCAACCCCAACCTCTAATCCTTTCGTCTCAATTGGGTGTCTATGTCGTAGCTCGGGGCAGCAATACCGATCCTTCTGTAAGGGCTTGGACGTTCACTCTCGACGGACATAACTACTACGTCCTCCGCCTTGGTACTCAGGAGACTCTTGTGTATGATGAGCACAGTCAACAGTGGTATACCTGGTCAAGTGGAGACCTCGACATCTGGAATGCCTACAACGGACAGAACTGGCATGGCGGGGAAAGTTGGGCGTATACTTATGGCTCTAACGTCCTTGCTGGTGACGACGGTAACGGCAGTATCTATTTCCTCAACCCGTTTCAAGATCAGGACGATAGTCCGGTCTACGGTTCTGCCGTACCTATTCCTTTCCGTAGAGAGGTTTACGGTCAACTCCCCTTCAGGAGCTATAAGAAAATGCCGTGTTACGGTGTACAAATCCAAGCCAGCATTGGTGAACAGACGGATACGGCCATCGATGGTGTGGACCTTTACGTTTCAGACGACAGAGGCCAGACCTACCAAGACTGCGGCACGATCAACATCACTCCCGGAGACATCGACGCCCGTCTGTACTGGCGCTCACTCGGAAGTATGAAAGCTCCCGGTCGTATCTTCAAGACTGTAGACTACGGCGCACTCAAACGTATCGATAGTATGGAGATGCTTGATGGCTCAGGCAAGTAATGACCCCGCAGCTAATCCAGTAACTCCTATCCAACCTCTTCAGCAGAGGTTTCCTATTGTAGACCAACAGGGTAACGCCTCTGACTATTTCATGAGGTACATCCTCAACCACTCCGGTCAGATCACAAGCAATACCAACGACATCTCAGGTTTTCAAACCCAGATCACGGCGTTGCAGAATTCAGAGTTTGTCGGAGTAGACGGTGTAAGCATTACTCCGAGTAGTGGCCTTCTCTCCGACGCCCCTATTAGCATCGGCCTTACAGAGACTGGTGTCGCGGCAGGTTCGTACACAGGAGCTAACATCACTGTCGATGCCTACGGTCGTATCACGGCAGCATCAAACGGTTCTGGAGGCGGGGGTTCTACTCCTGTGGTTCGTTCGACAAATATTACATCATTCCATTTATCTAATGTTAATTCAATCACATTACCTGTGGGTACAGTAGTTAATGATGTTGTCGTTATTTTAACGTCGTCTGACTGGCAAGTGTCATCAATACCAACAGGCTGGACACAGCTTGATATACAAATTGGATCAAACACAAACGGCGCTGTTTACGCTAAAGAAATGACGAGTGCTGACATAACCGCAGGTTTGGTTACGTTGAATTATGGCGGATCAAATGATGGTGTAATTGCCGCAGTAACTATTGAGGGACCTACAGTCGGAGGCGTTCAAGGAATTACAAGTTATCGTGGAGGCGGTGGAGGCCTTTCGACACTCAATGTATCTTCGTCCCTTTTTTCATCGTCGAATTTAGTTTTGGGATTTGCAGGAAGTCAAGCCGCAGGCTCTACAAATAGTTTTGGATTAGGTACGACACTTCAAAGTATTGCTGTGAATGAGTCGGGTTCAATATCTAACCTTACAGTAGGTAAAATTGGGTATAGCGACGTTGTGTCTTTTTCAAATCCCGGATCGGGGTATTATGTAGCTATCGTGGGTTTCAAAACCTAACCTGCTTGACGGTGCGACATACTCTGTTACTTTGCTATAAGGGCTGGCTAATGTCTGTAGAACGTACAAAAGACTTCGCTGTCATAGATGAAGCCATCGATAAGTATCGAGGCATGGCTGGTGATGGAGACTTGCAGGAATGGATCGACACGGAGGGCAACCTCGCCTTTGTTGACGACCTCGGCAATGTAGGTATCCTCCACAAGGCTGACGACGGTCCTAAGGGGTTGTATGAAGCCCACATCTTCTTCAAGTCTCGGGGCCGAGAGGCCATACAGAGAGCCGTACAGATGATGTCTTTCGGGTTCAACGAGACAGACTGTCTTTGTATGAGAGGGTACACACCTCTAGATAACAAAGCTGCCAGATGGATGAACCGACAACTGGGATATACCTCGTACGGTATCCTGTCACAACTTAACCCTCCTTGCGAATTGTTCATTGTGACTAAGCAAGAGTTCCACAAAAGATTCGGAGCAATGCATGAGTAACTTCCTCGGAGGCAATCAATCAGGTTCTTCTTCTAACCAGAACTTCGGAGCTGCT
>Ga0302186_10003365_pt1 | contig 11727 bp, 11 predicted proteins | sample II_Bog_E1_2_FD_198782 | JGI IMG/M metagenome (GOLD analysis project Ga0302186, IMG submission 198782) | Peat permafrost microbial communities from Stordalen Mire near Abisko, Sweden - II_Bog_E1_1 | ecosystem: Environmental > Terrestrial > Soil > Wetlands > Peat | place: Sweden: Abisko...
TCTAGAGCCTGTAACTCCTGAAATTGAAGAGGAAACAAACCCTGAAGAGCCTGAAACCGAAGAGGAAACAACCCCTGAAGGGCCTGCAACTCCAGAAACGGAAGAGGAAACAACCCCTGAAGATTCTGCAACTCCAGAAACTGAAGAAGAAACTACCCCTGGAGAACCTGCAACTCCTGAAACTGTTGAGGAAACAACTCCTGAAGAGCCTGCAACACCTGAAACAGAAGAGGAAACAACCCCTGAAGAACCTACAACTCCTGAAACTGAAGAGGAAACAACACCTGAAGAGCCTGCAACTCCTAAAACCGAAAAGGAAACAACCCCTGAAGATCCTCAAACTGAAGAGGAAACAACTCCTGAAGAACCTGCAACTCCTGAAACTGAAGAGGAAACAACCCCTATAGAACCTACAACTCCTGAAACTGAACAACAAACAACTCCTGAAGAGGTCACAACTACTGATGAAGTCACTCAATCTCAAACTAGCACCTCATCTTTAGATCAGTCAGCCGGAGGTTCTAGCACTAATTCTATCATTGCATCTGGAGATCAGTCTAATTCAGCAAATTCTGGAGGTTCAAGCACCGATTCTTCCAGTTCCACTGACTCAGGCTCAAACTCAGGCGCAAGCTCAAGCTCAAACTCAGGCTCAAGCTCAACCTCAAGTTCAGACTCTTCAACTGTTTCTGCTGAAGGCAATATTATGAGTTCAGGTACGGTTAGAACTTCTTCAAGACATAGAGAAGAAACTGATGAGGTTCCCACCAAATCTTTCTTATCGATGACCCAGAAAGAAGAAAAAGGTCAGTAACAGACGATCATGAATATAAAAATTAGAAATTTAAAATTTGAATTAAAAGAAAAAAATTACTATGGTTTTTTTTATTGAGAAATTAATTTTCTTTTAATTTTTTTATTGAAAATTTAAAATTCGCAATAGATTGAGTTTTCTATTGCTAATAACAAAATATGACTAGATTTATTTATTCAAAAATAAAGCACATGATCTAATAAAAAACTCAATTATAAAAAAATCAAAATTTAAATATGAGTGAAAAGAAACTCTTCCAGCAAAGCAACCAAACATATGATACTACAGGTTTGGTTGTGGGAGTTGAAGAACAACATAAAAAAAGTTCCATCTTTATTCAAAGCAATAAAACTTATGATAACCCTCTTTTTGCAGAGGAGCCCTTAGAAAAAAATGAAAAACCAGGTTCAAAATGATTTTAAATCTTTATTATATTTTCTAAAATTAAGAAATCAAGAGAATTCGAACCATAACTGATAAAAAGAAGATCAAAATTTTAGAGAAAAAGCATGAGACCTTTAAAAGCGACACATCTGATGCCAAACAGTCTTCCTTCCAAACCCCAAATAAAATAAGATCTGCCAAATCTATTGACAAAGATAAAAAGGGGGGCAAAACAACATCGAAATCTTTCTCTGGTTTTATGTTCTCTAACAAGACTTCTAACAAACCTCTATCTTTATTTCGGAGATGCCTGCATTTTTTGTTCGGAATCACACGGAAACTTGATAGAGTTAAAATTTTTTTTGGAGAAAACTCCACACAAGATCCTTTGTACCGTCTTGTTAACAATTCAGTCAAGACGACTAAGTAATGCTTTATAAAAAAAGGATATTTAATAGTTTTTTTTAGATACACGGTCCTTAATTGGTTTCCAAAGAGTCTTTTTCTGCAGTTTACCAAAAGTGCAAATATCTACTTCCTCATCATTACGATTTTGACAGCAATGCCCTTTTCGCCAAAGGTTTTTTATAAAACATCTAAGTTTTTAAAAAACTAACAAGATGCCACAAACCATGTATTTAACATTTTCTGCGGTTTTGATATTTACACAGTTGAAGGAAGCCTTTGAAGTGATTTTATTGATATTTTCTGTTATAAGCAATCATTTAGGATTATAGAAGGTATTTGCAGGACAATGAGGTAAATTTCAAGAAGGTTCTCTGCTATGATTATACGACGAAGAGTTTCCGCGAGAAAGAATGGATGAATTTGGAAGTGGGAGAACTCGTGATGGTTTTGAAGGAAGAGCCATTTCCAGCTGATCTAATTTTTCTGAAATGCTCGGAAAAAAATGGCATTGCTTTTGTTGATACCATGAATCTAGATGGAGAAGTAAAATTACATAGATGTCATCATTTTTTCATTACTAATATTTTTATTTGGGAAGACAAATTTAAAGGAAAAAATGGTTTTTGCTGACACTCAGGATCTTGAAATAGAAGAGTTGGCAAAAATAAAGGGGGTTCTAGAATGTGAAGCTCCGAATGAAATTCTGGATGTATTTGATGGGAATATTGCGTTTCAAAAGGAAAATGATAATGTTCATGATCATATTCCGAGTTCCTTAAGGTTAAAAAAAGAGATAATGATCGTTATTGAAAATATTCAAGCATAAAACAACTATTGGTGAGAGGATCTATCTTGAAAAATACAGCATGGATCAAAGGGTTGACTGTATATTGCGGACATCAGACGAAAGCATTTAAAAACGCAAGGAAGCCGAGGAATAAAATTAGCAATATTATACGAAAAATGAACAAAATTCTAAATTCGGTAAGAGGGAATTGCATATAAATTTTAATTATTAATAGTTATTTGCTTTCCTGGGGGCATTGTGCTTAATATGGACATATGCTGGGATGTCTGCTGATTATTATGTACTTTCTACACATTATTATTTAGACCAGGTAATTTGTGTTAAAAAATATATTCATATGATTTAAGTAGACCTATGATGGTAGCTTTTCATTTATTGTTGAAAGATTTTGCATCTACATTGTTGCGTATTCACAAATAATTCCTATTTCTCTATACGTTGCATTGGAAATTGTGAAACTAATGCATGCCTATCTCATCACTTTTGATCCAGATTTGTTTTATGTCCCTGTAAATCGGAAGCCTAACGTGAAAAATTCCGACCTCATTGAGGAGTTAGGTCAGGTAGAAATGATCTTTAGTGATAAAACTGGTACTTTGACCTGTAATGTCATGGAATTTAAAAAATGCATTATTAATAATACAATCTATGGAGATGAGACAGTTAAAAAGGTAATTTTTTCCTTTTTAAAAATATTTTTGATTAGATATTTTATTCTTTGGCATAAATGCACATTATATATATATTGAAATATTATTATTATCAATTTATAAATGATTTTGTAGACCACAAAATTACCTTATCACATTAACAATGACACCAAAGCCTATCAAGTATTATTAAACAAAGATCATGATGAAGAGTGGTCAAACATAGATAATTTCTTTAGAGTTATTTCAATTTGTCACACAGTTGTAACAGACAAAGATGAAACAAATCAAAATTTCGTGAAATATCAAGCATCTTCTCCAGATGAACTCGCCTTGGTTGAGGGGGCATCAAGAATGGGTTATGTTTTTATGGGGCGAGACTCCAGAGCATTGACTATTAAGATTTTTGATAATGAGCCTGAAAATTGGGAGACATTAGTGGAGTTCCCCTTCGATTCACAACGGAAGAGAATGTCAATGATTGTGAAAAACACCAAAACTGAGAAATATTTTTTAATGACAAAGGGTGCTGATACGACCATGATGTCACGAATTCGCAAAAATCAAGATGTCAAATCAACAGAAGAAAAATTGAATTCTTTTGCTTTGGAAGGGTTAAGGACATTAGTGATAGCTCAAAAACAATTGGAAGAGAAGGAATTTAATGAATTTCGGAATGAGTACAATCAATTGAAGGTTTCCTCTGAAAAGTCACGAACCAGAAAACTATTAAAATTGTATGAATTATATGAACAGAACCTTGATTTGGTAGGCGTGTCAGGGATTGAAGATAAATTGCAAGAAGGGGTTCCAGAAACTATATTTAAACTAATTGAAGCAGATGTTCGAATATGGGTCTTGACTGGGGATAAACAGGTTTTTTTTTTAAATATTCATCATATTATATATTCCATAAAGGAAACTGCGATAGAAATTGGAAAGGCATGCAAATTAATTCAAGAAAAAATGGATTTGATTATTTTGACTTCTGAAAGCTCGAATGAGGTGGCCAATAAAATAAAAAGAAAATGTGAACAATATGTAAATTAAACAAAATAGATCTTAAATAATTCATTCATTAGGATATTCGAGTGAATCAGCCAATAAAAGCTCTTTACAAATTAGAGAAAAAAGGATTGAATGACCGGAAAATGGCCATTGTAATCGATGGTTTTACTTTATCTTTCATTATGAGTGACACTGTCTTGAGAAATTATTTTTTTGTTCTCAGTATCTACGCCAACTCTTGCATTTGTTGTAGAGTGTCCCCAAAACAGAAGGCAGACGTTGTCAAATTGTCGAAATCATACGGAAATTGGATTACTTTAGCAATTGGAGATGGTGCCAATGATGTTTCTATGATCACAGAAGCCCATATTGGAGTAGGAATTTTCGGGAAAGAAGGCACACAAGCAGCGAGATCAGCAGATTTCGCTATTTGTCAATTTAGATATTTGGAAAAGCTTCTGTTGGTCCATGGTAGATGGAATTACCGAAGGATTTCTTTGTTTATTTGTTATTACTTTTACAAAAATTGCACTATGGTGTTCACTGAAATCTTCTTCGCTTTTTTCAATGGTTTTTCAGGGCAGATTTTCTTTCTGGATTGGCTTCCGATGCTTTTTAATGCAGTATGGACAAGTTGGCCATGCATTATGAATTCTTTATTAGATCAAGTCATTATTTATTTATCTATTATTAAATTAGTTTAAACAATTTGTATTAAGGACGTTAGTGCTGAAATGTCGTTGAAATATCCGAAATTATTTAAAGCTGGACCATGTGGTTTCTATTTCAATTTCAAGAGATTTTGGTTATGGATTGCTTTTGGATTTTGGCATGGAATGTGTTGTTTTTGGCTTCCAGTTTTTGTAATTATTTTTTTTTTTATATAAATTCTTTTCATTTTTAATAAATTATTTTAGTTTTTATATGGGAGTCTTGATGAAACAGGTGATATTGAATCGCATTGGTTTATATCAGTCATCAGTTTTTCGGCGATGATGCACATCATTACAATAAAATTGTTTTTAGAAACAAATTATTATACAGTGACAAATATGTAAAACGCAAATATATAAATAAATTTTTTGTAATTTTTAGTGCATTTGGTGTTTTGAGCGTTATTATTTATTATTTAACACTTGCCGTTCTGAATTTGAGCAGTCTAGCAAAACTCTTACAACCTGAAATCTCAGGCATGTTTTTCCACATTTTGAATTCACAAAAGGTAATTTTAAAAAATAATAATGTTCACCACATTATAAAAATGTAGTGTTGGCTTGCAATCATTGGAATACCTTTAATTGCCTTGCTTCCGGATTTTTTGTATTTGTTGTTCAACAAAATTTATGTCACCACTCCCGTTGATGTGATAATGAAATATAACGCACGAAAAAAATGAAGCATTCTTGTAATATAAAATAGCTTTGGAATTAGAAAACTTATTTTATTCAGATTTAAAAAAAATAATATAAAAACCCGTAACATATAATTTATGGAAAAAAAATTAATTCATTTCATCTTTTGAAAATGTTTCCTTAGATTATCATTATTAAATTTTAAGAAAAATTATATATTTTTTTGTAAAATAATTTTTTTTTTTTTCCATAAAAACATAAAAAAAAATTTATATCGCAGTCTTTGAATTAAAAAATCACCTAACCGTATTCATTTTCCCTTTTAATAAATGAATCGAGCCTGTGATTTCTAACAAAATAATTTTTGTTTATATAACACCAATTTTTTTACTTTTAAATGCGAAATCTTCAAGAGCTTCATGAGCGTCATGCTGCTCAATCCCACCGTAGTTTTTATGTCAGTCCCAACCTCAAGCTCCAATCGCTTTCCAACAAGCAATATCAGCCTCCCCTTGCAGAGATCAAAGCATTGTTTTCCAAGGTCACCAAGCTTGAATTTTCAATCAATCCGAATCAAGAAAAAAAGCCCGGATTGCAACATCAAAAATCGCTTTCAAATAAAATATCCTTCTTTCAAACTCCAGTTCCAAACCCTCAAAAAACCTCTTTCATCATTAATAAGGTCACAAGACATGGAAACTCCTTCTTTGAGAAGAAAAAGGAACCATCAGTCAACAAACCCTTTCTAGACCACTTAGAAATCAAGAAACTGGATTTCATCAGAGCGAAGGACAGAGAAAGGGAAAGGGAAAGAGATCAATCGCCTATACTGATGGTGGCAGAAGGTTTTTTTAATATTTTTTTTTAAATAATGGATGATTGTTTTTGATTAGGAACCATTGCTAAAGCAAATTTCGAGTTCCTTTATGTGGTTGGTAAGGGAGGATTCGGTAAAGTGTGGAAGGTTTGTAATAAAAAAACGAGGAAATTCTACGCGATGAAAGAAATGTCGAAAGCAAAGTAAAAAAAAATACATTTTTTTACTTTAAAAATTTAAAATTAGGGTGATTTCTAAAAGAAGCGTTCATTCAGTGATGAATGAAAGGGAATTGTTGGCTTCGATTCGACATCCTTTCATGATCAACATGACTTTCGCCTTTCAAGATAGAGAAAATCTATTTTTGGTGATGGATTTGATGAATGGTGGTGACTTGAGATATCATATAGGTCGAAACAAACGGTTTTCAGAAAACACAACAAGTAAAACCTTATAATTTATAAGTTGCTGATGAAATAAAAATAATGCAGGATTTTTTATTGCTTGCATCCTGGAAAGTCTTGAACACCTGCACTTGCATAATATTATTCATAGAGATTTGAAGCCAGAAAATCTCGTGCTCGATGATAGAGGATATGTCCATTTAACAGATTTGGGTGTTGCCAGAGTCTTAAAAACAGAAAATTCCAGTGACACAAGTGGAACTCCTGGATATATGGGTAATATTAAGATAAAATTTTAAAAAATGATTTGTCAAAAGCTCCAGAAGTCATGTGCAGATTAAATCACGGCATAGCAGTTGATTATTTTGCTTTGGGGGTCATTGGATATGAGTTCATGTATGGGAGAAGACCATATTTGGGGAGAGATAGAAAAGAAATTAGAGAAGCAATTTTAGCAAAACAGGTCTGTATTAAAAAAGGAGAAATTCCATCAGATTGGTCTATCGAAGCCTCTGACTTTATTAATAGAGTAATAAATAAAAAATATATTTTTTAATTATTTTTTGTAGCTTTTGCAAAGAAAACCTGCCAATAGATTGGGGACTAATGGACCGCAGGAAGTCAAAAACCATCCTTGGTTGAGAGATTTCCCATGGGAAAAATTAAAAAAAAAAGAGTTGTTATCTCCTTTTATTCCAAATGTATAAATTTTGATAAAAATTGAAAAAATTGTTGTTTTTAGCCAAAAGATGATAATTTCGATGCTAAACAAGCAATGAGCACTGACACAATGGGAAATGAAGAAAGTTTCAGGGAAAATCTATTACTTTTGAGAAGAAACTCAATACAAGGTAAATTTTCTCTCTCATGAGAATGAAATATAAAAATATTTAGAGTTGTTCTCGGGCTATTTTTATGAAGGAAACGGAATAAAATCTGCGACCACTGAAAGAAACAACAGCAAATCGATCGCGACAAGCTCAACTGCTTCTTCTTTACTAGTGTGAAAAAATTGAAAAGTCTTAGCAGTTGAATTCCAAGCCAGACTGCAAACTTTTTTCCAAGTTTATAACATATACATAATAATTAATGTTTTTTTTTATGAAAAACTCAAACAATGATTCATGTTTTTATCTTTATTTTATAATAAATAACAACAAAATATTAGATTTTTGAATAACTAAAAAAAAAAATTGTTAAATTGATTGTTTCTGATTAAGTAAATTTTTTCTGACAAATATAAAATTATTCAAGTTTCTTTTTTCCAACAAGAAAATAATAATATGGATGAAAAAAAAATCAAAAAAAATTGTTATAGAAATTTTGACTTTTAGCAACAAAAAAACCAATGCAAATCCTCTCCTCCTTAAAAAAGCTTCCTCATCATCAAAGCCACATCTCTCACTCCAACATAGTCCTGTGCTTTCATCAAGACCTTCAAAATTTCAACCGCATTATTAACATCATCTGATCCATTATTTCCATTAGTTTCACCATCTTCTAAGATTTTCAATGCCTTCTTCGTGCTGACTTTCTTCTTCATTAGAACACTTAAAGCTACTAAGCCAAATCCCCAGAGGTCACATGCGAAAGAGTTCTGAAAAATATCGGATTTGGGAGCTCTGTATTTGTGATTTCCCTGCGGAGTGAGCAAATCCTCGCAATTTTCTTTGAAGTCAATTTGCTTTGAAAGGCCAAAATCAATGATCTTGATCTTGTAGTTATCGGAAGGAGAAATTAGTATATTTTTGAGGTTGAAGTCACCATGAGCGATTGAGTTTTCATGGATATATAACAATGAAGTGAGGATCTGATCAAGGATGTGGCGATCGTTTTGTAAAGAAATGGTGGATTTCTTCAAAAGGAAGTTGTCAAGGCTCATTGAGTCGAAGAATTCTGTTATAATCACAAAATTTCCCAGTCGGTAATCCTCTTCGAACCCCCTGAACTTGATGATATCTTCTTGGTTTAAAATTTTCAATAGGTCAGCTTCTTTTTTTATCTAGAAATATTTTATGATTTAAGAAAAAATGAGGTCGTTACCATCAAAATTCTTTCCTCTTCACGAGTGTTGTAAATCTTGGCAGCCATTATTTCTTGAGTTATGCGGTGTTGAACCTTGAAAACCTCAGCTTGATTTCCCTAGGATTCATAAAAAAATATAATTTCGTTGAAAAATTTTTAGTTTATTATTACTTTTCCTATACTCTCAAGCAATTTGAATTCTCTCGCAAAAGATTTGACCAACATATGAGAAGGTATCAGCTCATTATCTTCTTTTTCTATATTAAGATGTTTAATAGAGCTTAAATGCATAAAATCTTCTTGTCTTCCAATCTTTAATTTGACTAAAAAGGCTTTTATTTAAAAAAAAAATGTGTTTACTTTGGGTCATTGATCTGAAGGATTTCTTGTCGATGGAACGACTTGGTGAAGGACTCATCACCTTATCAAAGGATAAGGAATCATCAATGGGCGGTTTCAAACAAGGTTGAGAAAATATTAGATATTTTTGTTCTTTAAGAGGGGAAAAAGCCATTTGGTAACAAAAGATAAGGATTATAAGAAGGAGTCGTGATAGTGATACAGGTCCTGGTTGGAATAAAAATATGGGGTAGTTTCTGACTTTTTGGGAATTTTTAATTTTTGAGACCTGGATTTTATAATTGTTAGAGTTTGTCACAAATTAGATGGATAATATTTGAAGTAATAATAAAAAAACCTAAAAGTGCGAAATTTGATCTTGATGATGACATTATTGCCAAAATTACTACAATATTATGTAATTTTTAGGAAAATTATGAAGAAATAAATTTATCCATAAAACAAATCATATTTAAAAAGTTCCCATTGTTTAATGTGACCTTTTTTAAAAAAGAAAATAGAAAAACTTATAAATTTCATGCTGCAAATAAAAAAAAAAAAATAATAAAATTTGTTTTTAAATTATAGTTTAAAAATTTGACTTTTTCTGAAATATACCCTTAAATAATAGTTTTTATTCAAGTTTCTTGACATCCTCCTCATAAAAACTTTAATTTTTTAAGAAACTTATAAATATAGATGATCACTAGTTGGGGCTCCATTTGCTTCCGGAATAAACCCAACTCCCATTCCAATAACAGCAAAAATCCACCATGCTGTGATGGAAATAATCCAAAAACTCAATAAACAAATCCCACAAATTACCAATCCAGGTCCCTGGTTTTGAATATTTCTATTATTGAAGGCACAACAGCATCCAATGCAACAACAAAGGAACATCATTGGAAAGAAAAGCATCAACTGCACAACGCCTAAGGCTGTATATCCAAGATAAAAATAACCGATTCCAAACTCCATTCCGAAGAAAAATTCCAACATAAACGCCCCCCAACGACTCTTTTGGTAATAATTGCATTCCACAACAGAGTCTGTCTTCCAAGTCGTATATTTCTCCTTGCAAAAACAACGGTTAGATGTGTCACAAAAACCATACATGCAGGTGCTATTATCACAATTTATGCTTGTCTCGAGTAAATAGTTCAAAGCAAAATTATTCTCTGAAGGCGAAACGAAAGTGTTTTGTTCATAACATGAATATTTCTTATCGAATTCAAGGTTTTTTAAGGTCACGGAAGAATTTTGATCATTTTCATGGGTATTATGAAAGAGGAAATTGTGAAGAGCCGTGGTGGAGTTTTTGGAGTAGCATTTAAGGGATGAGCGGCGACCGGTCAATGTGAGTTCGTCCTTTGATGAAACGAAAACAGAAAAAATCCAGACCAGAATGATAAAGAATTTCAAGGGTGTTGTCATTCTAAAAAGAGTGTTTTTTTATGTGTTCATTAAATAAGAATGACTTTCAAATTAAAAACTTATTTAAAAACGCATATTTTTTATAGAAGAGTTTTTATTATATATGCTTATATTTGGAATTTAAAACAATTCTCTTAATATTTTATTTAAACACTTAAAATTTGCAATCCCATTTTTAATTAATTTTATTTAAAAAAAAAGAAAAGATAAAAAAAAAAAAATCAAGGAAAAATAAAAAAAATAGAAAAATTAATAAAAAAAAACAAAACAAACTAGTGTTAAAAATCAAATTTTATTAAAAAAACAATTTCAAGACAAAATTTTTTCACAATTATCTTTATTTAAATTTCTCCACATTGCAAAAATTATATATACTCTCTGATTCCTTTTCCTGTTTCTTTCCTTTCATCATCTTTTCATTTTGTGTCCCGGTCCATTCTTTTTTCTTTCTTCCCAAATCACCATTATTATTCTTCAGTGCCTCTGAGCAGTATTTATAAAGTTTTTGAGCAGCATTATCTTTCACTTTCAAACTCTTATAAAGGATAATGTTCGGCATATTTTTTTTCGCCACCTTTTCGATATTTTTCACCATTTCTGTAAAAGGTCTTATGGATTTCTGACTCACATCCTTGTTCCCCTTAATGAATTCATTGGACAAACTGTTCACTTTTCTCATATTAAACCATTGTGGATTAAACATCTTTAATAAATTCTTATCTAAAGTAAAGTTTTCAAATGCCAAATCTTCACTTTTCTCTGTGACTTGCCGAGTTAAAAGCAAATTTGATGGCAAATATCTCGTGGTATAATGATATTTGGCTTTGTTTCTAATCTCATACGCCTGCTTTTCAGGTCTCACATTCCTGAAACTAGATGTGGTTTGCATTCTTTTCACCTCATCTTTCGGAATTTCATAAAATTTCTCTTCTGTTTTCTTCCTTGAAAGACTTTTCATAATAGCTCCTTCAGTCATCACAGCTTTAGAAAATATTGACCTTTGTTCCTTTATTTTTGCTATTGTTGCTTTGATTTCTCTTTGACCCAAATGATCTATCATCCTTAGATTTTCGCTGATTTTTTGATATGAAATAGTGAATAGAATAACTGTTAAACTATTGCATATCATAGTGAAATCAGCCTCGTTTTTCTGAGCCAATAAGCCTTTTTCCCCGAAGCATTCACCCTTTCCCAAACAGAAAAGAATCTGAGACTTTTTATTAAGAAGTGTAAATTTTCTAGCCCAAGAACTATTCAACTCTTTGAATTTCTCCATATCTTTTA
>Ga0302186_10003370_pt1 | contig 11720 bp, 21 predicted proteins | sample II_Bog_E1_2_FD_198782 | JGI IMG/M metagenome (GOLD analysis project Ga0302186, IMG submission 198782) | Peat permafrost microbial communities from Stordalen Mire near Abisko, Sweden - II_Bog_E1_1 | ecosystem: Environmental > Terrestrial > Soil > Wetlands > Peat | place: Sweden: Abisko...
GAACAATGAAAGTATGAAATTTGAGAAAAAGATGAGTGCCCCAGTCAGTAAAATATAAATTGAAATAAAAGTTTTTTAAATCTAAAAAATTTAAAAATAATTTTTTGTGATTTTTTTTTTTTTTTTTAAACCAACATTCATTTTTAATAATAAAATACTTTTTTTTAATTTATAAATTATATTTTCTGTAAAGAATTTTTTTAACTAAAATAAAAAAATAACTTTCCTTTTTTTTAAAATAAAAATTTTTTTTTCTTTAAAATTTTCTAATGATAATTTAGAAAGTAATAAAAAAAAAATTAATAAGAAAATTAGTTTTTTTTAATCAATCATTAGTTCGCAATAGAAGTTTGGTGGCCCGATGTTTATGAATACAAAATGCATTAAATCACTTATTAATAATTTAGAAAGTTTCTTGTTGCTTAAAATAGAAATGTTCACTATTTTTCGGAGGAATGGAATCTGTGCAAATATAATCTAAATCATTTCATAAAAGAATCTATAACAAAAAAAAATTAATGAAGTACTGATAATATCAAAGTCAATATTCGCTTCTTTTTTGCATGTTGGTGAACTTGTCCTATGGCAATTGGGGCAATTTATGTGATCTGTGCAACAAAGATTATTTCTTTGATTATTGCAAACAGTGTCCAAAGTGTTTCTGATATGTTGTTGTATGTTTTCCTCTTTAAACCTTTCGGTTTCTCTTTCAAGTTGCCGATGTTTTTTCACGAAGGATCTCAGAATGCCAATTTTGTCATTTTCATGATTTTTGAAGTTGAAGTTGTATTTTTTGCCTAATCTTTTTTTTTTTACAAAAATTAAAAAAAAAAAAGAAGAAGAAATTTTCAAACTTTATCTGAAACAGGTAATCATCCAAGGTTTTTTTAGATATCCCCACTCTTTGAGCAGCGACATCGAGTGGAATTTGAACTTTTTTGCCATTTTCTTCTATCCCATCATGCATTTGTCTCCATAGTACGACTTTTTGAATGACATCTCCAATGACTCTCTCCTTGATTCTTTTTTTCCCTTGGTTGATAGATATGTTTTCTTTTTTTTCCTCTTCATCTTCCAGATGAATTTTGCTGGATTCTTCGATTTCTTCTTGTTTGATCCTGATGTTTTGCGGTTTTCTGAATTTTAACATAATCTAGAATTTTTTTTATAAAATTTGTAAAATTCTTTACAAATTTTTTTTTCTATAATAACTACCTGTTTTGTCTTTCCTTGCGGCGTCACAAAGATATTGGTTTTCAAAGGGTCATTGCCGCAATAAACGAACAAATCAGCCATGAAGTCATAATAAAAGATCATCGACCCATGCAAAGAGAAACCTATGCCTTTCAATGTTTCAATCAAGTCAGAAATCAACACTTCGTTATCCTTCGTCATCTTCACCTCAACATTCGACAGATATTCCTTATCATTTCGCGGTTGTTGGATCAAAATCACATCAACCTAAATGCAAAATTTATATTTTGCATTTTAATTTGAAAATGGACTCTTACCAAACCCATTTTCGTTAGGAACTTATGGAAATTTAGCTCTGAATGACATGATTCTTCATCCATTTTGTTATGGGGTATCCTACTCTCTCGAGGGGATACCTGCAAATTTGAGAAACTTCGGTTGATTTCAGCGTTCTCGGAGTCAGATAACTCAGCGCTGCTTTGATTGGACACGAGGAAATCGTGGGGGTCGTCGTTGCTTTGCACGATTCCCGCTTTATGGGGCAGCATTGAAAATTTAAAAATCTGATTTCTAATAATTTAATTATAATTTTTTGTTTGAAATCTGCACCTTTAATACCTTTGGATAAAAATCAGCATTTTAAAAAAAAAATCGTTTTTTTATTTTTTGTTTATTTGCTTGCATTGATAATTAACATTTATTAATATTTTTTAGTTTTCTATCCATACACATCCGTTCACGCTTTCACAAGCTTTCTTCGTTTTCAAAACATCACATACAACTGCTATGAATTGCTGCCTTAGCTCGCAATGAGGCTCGGAGACACAATTTTCACATAATTCCCTTTTGTTGTAGTCAGGTCTAGACGCCACTGTCATGAAGATCAAGAAAAATCCAAGCAAGAGGAAAAAAAATTGACGTGTGAAATTTATTTTCATTTTATTGTTAAAAATTCTGATTATTAAAAAAAAAAAAGGGCTGTTTTATAAAAAAATTGGAAAATGATGAATTCTGTTTTTTTAATAAAATAATAGGAATGACAATTTTAAGAATAAATATTTTTCTCTTCCGAAACAGGCAGTTTCCTAATTTCGAAATTACAAAAAAATTAAAATTTCAAAAATTTATTATAATTTTCAAATTATTTTAAGACTGACTATATTTAAAAACATAAAACTAAAAATGGAAGCTGATGAGCAAGAAAACGAGGAACTAAAAATGGAAGCTGATGAGCAAGAAAACGAGGAAATTTTAGCCATAGATGGTGAAAATGAGGAAGACTTCGAATATATTAATACAGGTTCATCTAAAGAAAGAAAAAATACTAATTGATTTTTTATTTAATTTAGGAGGCATTAACCAAGAAGATGATGAATTTGATAATATTGTTGGGATTTTACAGGAAATCGTCCTCGATGAGCAGTTTGAAACTTCGCAAAACCAATTTTTTAGAGAAAATTGCGAAGTTTTCGATGAAGAGGAGGAAAATAAAATGATATACATCAACATTTTCAAAAAATACCAATCTATCATAGAAGATTTCATAAATATGGTTATATATTGAAATTTTTTCATTTTGTTAATTTTTCAATAGGAACTCCAAAAAAGAATCAAAGGTTTTGATATGAAACGATTTTTGGAACTTTTGGCAAATAGAAAAAACGAAATCGATGAGCAATTGTTGGAAATGCTCTATTCTTTCACCGAATTTCAAACTTTCAAAGACATCATGCTAACAGAGAAAAAAAGAATCGAGCTTGAAAACAAAAAAAGAGAAGAAAGTGTGAAGAAAAAAATGCCACAAAAACCGTTGAAACAATCATCCAATAATAACACCAATATATTTTCAGTTGATAAAAAAGATTTCCTTTTTAAAGAAGAACAAAAATTGGATGGAGTTTCAAAAAATAACAAAAATGACAAAAGCAAAAATAATAAAATCAATGAAAATGTCAATAAAAAAGAAGCGCCTGTACAAAATTCATATTTTTATTTATTTATTTTTTTAAAATACATATTAAATTAATATTCTTATCTTAAAAAAAGGTGGAAGAAGAAATTTTCCCCAATTTTTCGTTTGATATCATTTCTCTGACCCCACAAATTCTTAAGAAAAAAGGAAATAAATAAATTTTATATTAGCAAAAATTTTTTTTTTTTTTTTTTCAGTTAAAAGAAAAAAAATCAACAAAAAATTATATATTGTTATAAATTCCTTATAAAAAAAAGATTGTGCAAAATCCTCGTTTTTTTTCCACTAATAGTAAAAAAAATGGAAGAGTCTAACCCCAATAAAAACGAAATCACTAAACAAAAAAGTAGGTCATTTCAACTCAATAATCCTTTAGATCTTGATAAGAATGGCTCTCAGTTTAGTTATTAACGATTTTTACATTTTTTTGAATGTCATCTTAAGATGAAAAAACTGTACTTAGCCTGAACCAGAGGGAAATTTGCCGCAAAGAAGAGAAAAAGAGTAAGCTCAGTGAATTGAAATACACTGTTGCTATAGTAAGTCATATTTTTTTCCTAGTAATATTGAAATAACAAAGTGCGACTCCACCAAATATAATATTTCATGGATGAATAATCAAGAGAATGACATGATCCATGAGATTAAACTGGAACTTCCAAATCAATGTACTGTTGAGGATTGCATAATTCACTCTATTAAATATTTAAACCATCAATTCAAAACATTGGACTCTCCTTATCAATTAAAAGAACAGGCCTGTCATTATGAGATTTTCCATGCGAAAAAGAATGGCCGCCCTAAAGAAGATTACCCTTGTAAATAAAATTTATTTTGATTATTAACATAATGATAATAATTGATTTTAGGCCTTGAATATGGTCAGATTTTGTCTCAAATAAAGATCATGAATTTAAGCCTTATTGAAAAAAAAGACAGCAAACTTGACAAAAAAACAAATGAATCGGCAAATCAACAACATAATCGATGCAGTAGCTTTTCGATTGCCCAAAATTGTTACCACCTAAGAAACGAAACGCCCTGCATTCAAACAAAAAGCGAAATAGTTGAAACAGATGATGAGGATTCATCATATAATTGTCTTTGTTTGAATATTTTTAAAGGGAAAAAAAGCAAAAAGACTCCTAAAGACGCTTCACGATGAGGAAAAATTTAATTGATGCTGAAAAATATTTATTTTGTCCAGAAATTGTCTTTTTAGTTTAATTTTAACAATTTTTTAAAATATGAAATGTTTTATTTTTTTTTATCATGAAAAAATTATGATAAATTTTAAGTTTTGGTTTATTTTCTTTAATATATACTTTATTAAAAATTAAAACTACTTTTTCCCATGAGCACAAAAAAACCCTCCAAAGACCCTGCCCCATTAAATAAAAAGGCATCATCAGGCAACGATCCAAACAATAAAAAACCAACTGAAAAACCCAAAGAACCAACAAAAAAAGCAGACCCCAAAACAACAGGTGAAAAACCCAAGGAAAAAGAAAACGACCCTCCAAAGGAAATCAAAGATCCACCAAAAGAAATAGAAAAGGAGAATGAAAATCCTGCGAAAGTAGAAGAGATAATGGAAAATGCTCCAAAAAAAGAAGAAATCACGGAAAATCCTCAAAAAGTAGAAGATATTAAGGAAAACACGGAAAATCCTCAAAAAGTAGAAGATATTAAGGAAAACCCTCCAGAAAAGAAAGCTGAGAATGAGACAACAAAAGAACAAAAACTTCAAGAAATAAACATGAATGAGATACAAAAACCACTTGAAAAACTAGAGAAAAACCTAGAAGAAATTAAAGAGCCAAACAAAATGCCGAAAAAAAGAGAATCAAACTCCCAAATCGAATCAATCGAAATTTACAATAGCAAAAACGTCAATAGTAAAAAAGGAACATCAAAAAACTTGGAACTTTTGGCCAAGTTTTTCTCCGAAGCCCCCCAAAACATCGTGAATAAAAATCAAAACGATACAAAATCCTTTACTAAAAATTACCAAGAGTCCTATGAAAAGGTAATAAAGCTTTATAGGGAGGAAAATGTTATTAATTTTTTTTTTTAAATAGCAAAAACCAAGCAATCAAAAAAAAATGATTTTTATTGACTTTTTCTTTAAATCAACACCATTGATTTCGAAAAAAATTGCGGAAGACTTCAAGAATTTAAATAAAAACTTTAGTTCTCAAACTTCAAAACGCAATGTGTTTTTATCTTTTTTCAAAGGTTTTGTTGCTCCAATAGCTGAAAAAATAACTGTTGATATCAATAACTTGAAAAATAATATTGATTCATCAAAAAATAATGTGGCGCCTCTTAATTCTCTAGTGATCTCAAAAAAAACAGTTATTTTTTTATTTTAAGATTGATCAAATAATTTTGTAGAACAAAAAACAAAGGCCCTCAATTCAATTCAAAGAAAACTTGAATACAGATGAAGTGCATAAAAAATATCCCAAAAGTCCAATGAAAGTGAACTAAATTAACAACAAAATTTTGTCTAAAATAAAAATAATTATAGAAAGGAAGAGTTAATAATAGCATCGATGAAGAAACCAAAGATCAACAAGTTACTCCTTGTTTTTTTGTTTTAATTTTAAATATCTTTTAAAATCTCCAAGAATATGAGTCTTTCAAGTCTGGCAGCTGAGGAAGAGAAACTGAAAAGACTTAAAGAATACAAAGAATTCAAAGAAATCCTACAAAAGCAGCTTCACGACCTCCAATCCGAAATAAAGAATTTAAAATCAACATTAATTCCCAACAAGACTAAAGATGAAATTCTAAATGACCCAATGAAGCCTCATTTGAAGAAACGGATCATGATTTCTGATGATGACACAGCCAAAAAGCAAGCAGAAACGTTGGTGTCGAAATTAAACAAGGAACGTAAAATGAAAGAAATGAAAAAAATGAAGGAAATTGAAAATATGGGCAAGAATCTCAAAGGCAACATTGAGCAAATTAAAAAAGAACGATTGGACCCTGAAAAACAGGTGAAATACGAGAAAAGGAACATATATTTAAATAGACTCCAGGAAGTCAAGGCCAAAAGGGAATTTTTATTAAAAGGGAACCTTAATCCTTTAGAATTGCTCAATCAATTTAAAAACACCAGCGAGTTAAATGACAGCTTAATGAAGGAGAAAATCAAAGGCAGTCCAGATTTACTCAATAAAAAGAAAGAGGAACTCAATAAAATTCGAGATTTGTTAAAAAATAAATAAACGGTCCTTTTTTGAAAATAACAAAAAATTTAAAGAAGTGGATTTTAGATAGATAGATTAAGTCTTAATTTTCACTTGCTGACGATTAAAAAAAGCAAAAAATTTTTGATTTAATATAAATTTTTTTTCTTTTGTGTGAGATTTTTGGAGATTTGAAAATTTATGACCACAAATGAACTGAGCCAGCAGCCTGAAAATAAGCCCATCTACGATTTCGAGACTGAACAACTTGAAGAGACGATCCTAGTTGCAATGTCGAATGAAAACCGGAGTTTTTGTCTTCAGATTGAGAATTTCCTGATTCAATTTATAAAATCGCCGAAGTAGCATTTTTTTAAAAATCTGCTAATTTTTCTAATAGACAAAAGGAAATGTTGACCGATTTGGATAAATTTAAAAGGAAAATCGTTCATAAGATCTGTGAACGTTTCGGAGTTCTAAGAGAAGTTTTAACATTATTTTAAACATTTGGTTAATTTTTTGTTTTCAGTATGTGAATGTTAAGCCAAACATTGATTTGGGAGATATAACCTTAGCTAAAGGCCCTGAGACCAATATACCTGAAATAAGTTTGTCTGATTTAATGAGAAAAAGGGAATTGGATAAAGGGAAGAATGTAACTGATCAGACAAAAAAGAAGATCTTCCAAAGAAACCAAGGAAATCAAGCAAATGGTGAATAAATTTTGAATTTTTTTAAAAAGTCTTAAAATAGATGGGAATAACCGCCAGTTTGAAAACGCAAATTTCAACTCCAAAGAGGAAGAATTCGAAATTCAAAGGAGAAATGAAAAATATGAAGAAATTAAAAAGCGCATCCAGATTGGAAAAAACCAGGTGGTTACCGAACAAACGACAGACAAAAGTAAAATCAACAAGTTAGAAAATCGGCAAAATAACAACAACTATGATCCTGATTACAATAGAAATTTAAACAGGCCTGTTCCTCAGCCAATGCCACAATCAATGCCTCAAACGATGTTCCAACAACCTATGATTCCAAATTCCATGATGATGCCTCAAAACATGAATTATAACAACAACTTTGGATACCAACAGCCTCAGAACAATAATCCCAATTTTATGAAATTCGCAGCGCCTCCAGTTTATCAAAATTTTCCAAGTAATAACATTTTAAATGAGCTGAGTTATCAAAATGCCCCTCCAATGCAACAAAATATGAACCCTTTGTTCAATCAATTAGGATATAACAATTATGGGATGTATCCAAATAATACACCTCAACAAATGAATAACCAAATGAACTTGGGAATGTTCCCACAACAACAACCACAGATTTATAATAATAATTTTCAAGGGAACCCGTATGGAGACATCCGAAAGAACAATCCAATGGCAATGGGAAATAATCAAAATGATAAAAAGAAACCGATTGTGAAGAATGTGGAGAAGATTCTTAATGAGGAGGATTTCCCGACGCTGGAACAAGCGAATAACAAGAATTAATTCTTATGAAATTTGAAAAATGAGATAAATGAAAATATCAAAAAAATTAGGTTTAAAAATTAATTAAAATACACAAAATTAAATTGTGGAAAGTGGCATTAATTTTGGAAACTTGGCGTACATCAAACAAAACTACATCAATTAAATAATATTTTATTTATTGTTGTTATTCATCTTCTGTTGGCTTTGGTTGTTTACTGTATTATTCTTGTTTTCTGAAAAAGAAATAAATTAATCACTTAAATTTCAATAATAATAATACAAACCTTCTTTTATTCCTACATATTGCAAATTATTCGGATTCATAAAATTCGCAAATCCAGGGTAAGGAGAAGAGCTGTTGTTCTGCTGTTGATTTGGGTTCTGGTTCTGTGGATTGTTCTGGCCTAAAAGATTGCCCATATTTAAGAAGTTTTGTCCCATTAAAGGATTGAAATTTGAGTTTTGGTTGACGTTTTTATTCCCCATCATTAAATTGCTGTTCTATATATTGTTTTAATGATAAATGAAAAATAAATTAAAATAAACAGTTCCTGAGGACAATTGTTGAAATGCGTTAGCAAGGGCTTCATTAGACTGAAAAATTGCGACAAAAAAGATTTTTATTAATTTTTAGAGTTTTTTTACTTTTCTGGGGGGTTGTGTGGCCTTGTACTCCTCTTTGGGAATGATGTCAAGCAAAAAATCAAAAATATCCGTATGGGAAATGCAATTGGCAATGTCGATCTTTTGTAGGGTTCTTCTTTTGCTTTCTTCAGTGTGATACCAGGCCCGATGAGTCAGTTCTACGATGAAGATTTCACATGCTTTTGCAAATAGTACAGGTGCCTCGGCACTGATCATCTACATAGTACAGAGGGTGTAAATGATTAATTAAAAAAAAAATATAATAAGCACCCTGACATCTTCATCAGATTTCATTATTTTCTTCACTCGCGCTAAGGGCAGCTGATGGTTTTTGAACAGTTCAGGGTCTATTAAATTAAAAATAAAATTCATGAGGTTCCCCTCAGAAAAAAATCTAAACTCTTATCCATTTTTAAAATTTCCTCCTTCAAATCTCCAAACTTGTCCTTAAGTTTCTTCAAATGCTCCTGATAAACGGAACTCTAAGGTGTTGCTGAGAAAATTTTATTGAGACTGTAATTTTACTTGTCCCATCGAGCCATAAGTGAAATTTTCAGAGCCTTCAAAAGATCCTGGGTTAATTTGTGGACCAGGCATCGAGAAATTCATCATGGCATTATTTTGCAAGTTGCCCATAAAGGCTTGGGATGCAGGGTTCTGCTGAGAGTTGGGCTGAATCATGTTCGGATTGGTTGTCTGATCATTGGGGTTTTTATTGAAGCCCCCCATCATAAAGGAGTTATAACTGGAAGATGGATGAATAGGGTTTAAAACTGAAAGATTTACTTCATTTTAATAGGTTTTTTGTTGGTTTGGCTTAAGATGGAAAAATAATTTAAAATTTGATGGGTTTCGGGATGGAAAATCAAATTATATAGGCCAAGATTAAGAAAAAGGGGATTTGAATCTTTGTAATAAAAATTATTAATGATGACATTTTCAAATCGATTTATCAAATTTGAAGAAAATAAAAAATATGAACTTCAGTTAGTAAATTTTTTTTTTTGCAGTCTAACTTTTTTTTACTTTGTAACTTGTATTGATCCAGGTTTTCCATTAAAAAAAAGTAAATTTATAAAACATTAGTGATACATTTGTTAATAATCATCATCAGCCAACTTCTACTTTAATTTTCATTTAGGAAAGGATGAGAAAAAAGATCCTTGGAGCTCGGTCTCAAGGTTTTATCGAAAATGCAACATTTTTTAATGAAATCTTTGCAATCTTCGGATAAATTTTCAGGTATTGGAGGACATTTTACTGTCATCACCTGAACAACGAGCTCAGTGAAGCTTTTACAATCTGGCCTATGATTTTTTTTAATTATTTAAACAAAATTTTATTATTAAAAATCTATATATACAAAATCTTATTACTATTACCGTAAAATGAAAAACTTTTTGTTTTATAAAAAAAATAATAATTATTCTTATTAATAAAAAATTGATTATTAAAAATAAATTGAAAACCAAAAACAAAAAAAAATTACCATGGATGTTTTGCAGATGCCATTTCTATTACAGTGCAGCCAAGACTCCAAACATCAATTTTTCTGCCATGTTTTTCCTGATTCAAAATCTCTGGAGCCATCCAATATAAACTTCTGCAAATTTCGAATTCTAATAATGAAAAAAAATATTTCTTTTTAGTTCAACCCTTTGGCTGATTTTTCGATGTACGACCCTGTGGCTGATAGTCGTGGAATGTTCTCTAAATGTCTGGAGGCTCCGAAATCTGCTAATTTCACATTCCCGCAACCATCAGATAATATATTGGCTCCCTTAATTAAATTTTGGTCCATTTTCGCACATTATAAAAATTTTGCCATTACAAAAATTGAAAAAAAAGAAGAAAAAAAATTTAGCACATTATAAAAATTTTGCCATTACAAAAATTGAAAAAAAAAAAAAAAAATTTTAATTTACTTTGAGATCACTGTGTACAACCCCTTGACTATGCAAATATTCTAATCCAGAAAGAAGTTGCCTGACGAATTTCTTGATGACCTGCTCATCAAATTTGCCATATTGTTTCAACATCGAAGAAATGGAACCTCCTGACAAATGTTCCATAAAAATATAAAAATTATCATTTTGCTGCTTGCAGCCTAAATAGGAAACGATATGTGGATGATTCAACCTTTGAAGCAAATTTATTTCATTTCCTAAAGAAGTAAAATCTCAGTGAAATTCATAAAGGTTATTTAATAAACGAAGGCATTTCAGCTGTTCTGCGCAATTTTCATCCGTGCCTTTGTCTTTTATCGATTTTATCACTTTGACAGCTATAAAATTGCCTTTTTTAGGCAAAAGCACCTTAAAAACTTTCGCATATGCCCCTTTTTCATGAATTATATATTTAATAATTATCAATATAGAGAACCTTCTCCCAACAGTTCGCCAAATTTGAACTCATCAAAAAGATCAGTAGAAAACTCCTTTTTGATATCCAATGGGTTGTTGTTATGGTTATTTCCCTCTTCTTTCTCAAATTTCATTTTTTCGATGAATTCCTCCTTGAATTTTTCCTTCCATAACAAGACCTCCTCTTTTTTTAAACTCGGTCTGTTTTTTTCATTGCTTTCTTGATTGAATTTTGAATTCAAAGTGTTTGCTTTCTTAATGCTTTGACTCCCCTCATTTGAATTACTGTTAAAATTGGTGGCATTCAAATTCTGTTTGGTTTTTTCTATGATCACGAACTTTTTATCACGATTCTTCGCACCCGTGGTATCAGGTCTCTTCTGCATCTTGTTATGAAGAAGATGCTTATTTGTGATATTGAAGTTGATTTGTCTTTTCTGATTATCAAGCATTCTTTGGCCATCGATGGTTTTTCCAACCTGCACGCTGTTTTCTCTTATATCACTTGTGGATCTTCTGTTTCTGATGCGGAAGCTCTTCTGTAGATTATTAACTGAATTTTTCGAATCTTCCAATTCACCTTCCCCTTGTTTTTTTTTCTCTTCATCATTCTTGATTTCGGGACCCAATCGTTTCATCTTAAAGACTTTGGATTTCTCCTCCAGATTTATTAAATCCAAAATCACCTCCTTCGACTTAGGGGCTTTGGGACTGTAAGTCTCGATTTCTTCGGTAAATCGTCTGATTTTTTTCTCTTTCAATTGAGGCATCTCCTTCACCTCTTTAATACGTTCTAGCCCCTTATCAAGTTGATCTAAAAAAAACAAATCTTAAGAAAAAACAAAAAAACCAGGTGGGT
>Ga0302186_10003371_pt1 | contig 11718 bp, 10 predicted proteins | sample II_Bog_E1_2_FD_198782 | JGI IMG/M metagenome (GOLD analysis project Ga0302186, IMG submission 198782) | Peat permafrost microbial communities from Stordalen Mire near Abisko, Sweden - II_Bog_E1_1 | ecosystem: Environmental > Terrestrial > Soil > Wetlands > Peat | place: Sweden: Abisko...
TTTTTTCTAATGGAGAAACTCGCTTTTTTTTCAATTTCAGTGAATAACCGGTTTTTCACTATGGAAATCAGTGATTTGAAAATGAATACCAATGAAATATTGAAGGGAAGTTATCAAAAGGAATGTGAAAGCCAAAAAGATTGTTTTGGCAGGGGTTTTTGCGACTCACAAGGGAAATGTCGATGTTCAACTCATGCAAATGGACTTTATTGCCAATTTCAAGAGAAAATCGAATTCATGGATAGCAAATGTCACGATAATTGCTATTTTAAAGGAAATTGCAATGATATTAAGGGTATTTGCGAATGTTTCGCAGGTTTTCAAGGAAAATCTTGCGAAAACGCAATTTGTCCCAAAAATTGCTCAAATTCAGGCTTTTGCGATTATTCCTTAAATAAATGTATATGTTTCCATGGATTTACAGGTAATTCATGTGAAAAACCCTTAATTTGTGATGCTAATTGTAATAATCATGGTATATGTGAGATTTCTTCTGAAAATCAGGCTTTTTGTAGATGTTATAAAGGGTTTTTCGGGAAAAAATGCGAGAAATCTTGTTATTTGAATTGTTCAGATCGAGGTATTTGCGACCATTCGACTGGTAAATGTCAATGTGAAAAGCGATATAAAGGATCTTTTTGCGAGGAATATAGGGATTGTCCATATAATTGTTCATTTAGAGGGAAATGTGAAAAGGGGGAATGTGTTTGTGAAATCGGTTTTTCAGGGAAATCCTGTGAATTCGAGATAATTTGTCCAGAAAAATGCCAAGGAAAAGGACAATGTATATGGGGAAAATGCGTTTGCGATCTGGGGTTTGAAGGAAAAGCTTGCGAACATAATACCGGGAGGTATTTAGATGAGAATATTGAGTTTTCCATTGAAGTTAATAAGAGTGATAATCCAAATAATAAGAGAGAATGGAATATTGGAAAAAAAGCGGAATCCATTAATGGAAGTCTTAATGAATATATTAATGGAAGTCTCAATGGAAGTCTTAATGGAAGCATTAATGGAAGTCTTAATGGAAGTCTTAATGGAAGTATTAATGGAAGTATTATGAATCGCAGTGGAATAATGAATCTAATGGAAAAAATCCAGGAAAATAACGAGTTTTCATTTAAAGATATTGGGGTAGAGGAACAACAATTGGATTTTTTCAAAGAAAAAGAAAAGAAAAGAATGGAAAAAGAGACGAACCAGGAAGAAAAACAAGAAAACCTCTGGATTTTATCCATAATCATGATAATCGGAATAACGATCCTTTTTATCCTTAATAATGTGAAAAAAGCATGATTAAAAAAAAAAAAAAACGAATTTGAAAAGAAAAAATCGCATAAAAAAATAAAATAAAGGTGTTAAAGTTTCATAAATTTCTTCATAAAAAATAATTCAAATTCCAGATAAAAATGCAAACCTTTGACCCTTTCAAGTTGAAATTTTCATCTCCTGACCAGAAACAATTGCGTTTCTACATCAGCAACATCAACAGTCTTTTCGGTCAAGCCTTAGTTGAAGCCCTTAGAAATGATCATCTTAACGATGAATCGCATCATACTTTCCTCGGTTCATTGGACCCTTTCGAAAATAACCCATTGCCCAAAAGTGTTTCCCAAACAATCGACGTAAAAAATCCATGATTTTCATTTTAACTGATTAATTTTACTTAGAATAAAGATCCACGAGTTCTTACAAAAACTCTTCTAGATTCAGATGTGATTATTTATGATTTAATGAAATGTCAATTGGATGAGGTGGAATATGCGATCAAGGGTTTTTCCAATAAACCTTTTACTTTCTGTCATAAAGATTTTTAATATAAAAGTGCTGAAATTCGCTAATTATGCCTCTGAAAAGCTATTTATAGTGGTTTCCTCAGTAATGACCTGGGCTTTATGCAATCCGAAGGAAAAATCCAATCCCAATGATGAATTACTCATAGAAGAAGACCGAAATATTCGCAAAACCTTCCCTAAATATCAATTCCTTCTTTCCATTGAAGATCAATGCCTTCAAGCGAACAATTTCAAGACAAATTTACGCACTTATTGTCTAATTAGTGGTTTGACATATGGTCATGGTGAAGACCTGTTTTTTAATTTCTTCAAAGTAAAACCAATTATTTTCTCTTGATTAATTGAGATATGTTTATAGCAAGCCTGGTTATTAGACCCATATGAGCTTCCAGTTTTTTCAGATGGGAAAAACAATATGCCAATGATTCATATTAGTGATTTAGCTGAATTTGTTTTTCAGATAATCCATCGAACACCAGTGAATCCCTATATTTTTGCAATAGATTCCGCAGAAAATCAAGATCAAAAGGCCGTAGTCCAAGAGATATCTCGATATTTTGGCTCTGGACTTATCAAGCCGAAACCTACTATTGAAGCAGTCTTAGATGAGAACTTCGAAATCATCAGAATTAACTTGAAAATGAGACCTAGCGAATTGTTTGAAGCCAAATGTCAGGATAATATTGAGGATATACCATTCAGATGGTGGTGTAAGAAAGGGTTTGTGAAGAATATGAATAAAGTCTGTGAAGAATTTATACAATATCGAGGACTTCGAACAAATAAAGTGTTTATAACAGGCCCGCCAGCTTCTGGAAAGACCTTTTTCGCTAAACAGTAAAATACAAAATAATTTCATTAATATTAAAAATGAATTTTATTTATAAAGAATCGCGAAAACTTATAATATTCCACATATTCACATACAGGAAGTAATCGATCAATTCCTTAAACTCGATAATGAATTGGCTGATGAAGTTCGTAAAGTCTTGAAGGAACTTAAAGACAAAATGATCGAGGAAGAACAGGCGAAAATTGACCTCGAAAAGAAGAAAAACAAGAATAAAAAAGGTTGGGTGGAGCCAATTTTAGACACGGAAAAGTTGAATCCCCGAATTCCAGAAAGCCTATTATCTCGAATTTTCCAATGGAGATTAACTCAAAACGATTGTAAATATCGGGGTTTTGTCTTGGATAGTTTTCCAAGGAATTATGAAAATAGCGTAGCTTTATTCACAAAAGATTCTGAAAAGTTTTTCCTTGAGGAAAAGGAACGAGAAGCTAATAAAAAGCCTAAGGAAAAAGGTGCGAAATCGACTTTTATTGAGGATAATAACCTTGACTTGAAGAAGAAATTCGATCTTTTCATTGATCTGATCCCGCAAACTGTGGTTTTCCTGCATGCGGGAGATGATTTTTTGAAGGAAAGATGCAAAAGTCTTGGAAATGTAGTCGGGACACATTATACGGAGGAGGGGATATTAAGGAGATTGTTGAGTTATAAAAAGATGAATGAAGAAAATGTTGGGAGGAATGTTTATAGCTTTTATCGAGATAATGAATTCGAGGTTTTGGATGTGAATGTAGAGGAAAAGAAAAATTATGAGGAATTTTTCAAGGAAATCATGAAATTCATTGAAAGAGTTTTTTTCTATATTTTATTATTAAACAAACAATTCTGTATTTATAGAAAGGACCTTTTAAGACCTATAATTCGAAGGATCAAGAGTTGGAGATGGAAAAGCTTCGTGAATTAGAGAATGAAAAACTAAAAAATCAAAGGATTCAAGAGCAAAAGGAACAAGAACAGGAGATTTTAAAGGAAAAAGAACGTGTTTTGAAGGAAGAAAATGAAGAGAATATGAAAATCGAACAATTAAGACTCTCAGAAAACAATATTCTCGATGTTAGATCTCAACCTTTGAGACAATATTTGGCTGATTGTGTGATTCCTTATTTGACAGAGGGATTAATTCAAATTTATAAGGGAAATCCGGAAAATGCATTGGATTTCTTAGTAATTATTTATTAACTAATAAGTTTTTCTTAAATTATTTGAATAGGGTGACTTTTTAATAAAAAAAAGCGAGGAAATCGATTTGGAACAAGTGCAAAAAGCTTTGAAAAAGAAGGAAGAAGTGAAAATTGATGAGGAAAGTCCTTAAATATTAATTCGCAGGGATTTATTATATATATATATTGAGAAAAAATCAATTTTCATTTTTTTTTCGAAAGAGTCCTTTGTTTTTCAGCCGCAACTACTGTTTTTTCCTCAGTTATTATTCCCTAAAATGTCAAAAATTAGCAAAAATAATAATATTAAAAAAAATTACTTTTCTTTTGCGGATTTTATCTATAATCATTCTCGCTAAATTTGGTATATTGCTGACTTGATCCCCAAATTCTCCAATTTCCTAATTAAATCATTAAAAACGTTAAATTCATATCAATTATATACTTGTTCTGTTTGCGGACAGAAAAAAGGGTCAACTTCCAATATTTTCCATGTATCAAAGACTAATTGCGCATTAACTCGACCAGAAGTTTTATTTAAGATTTCTGAATAAAAGCCGAAAGATTCTTGAATTGGTAAATGAGCGATTATATTGAAAATATTCGAATTTTCATTTAATGTTTCTGTGAGTATGGTCGCCCTTCTTTTATTGAGGACTTCATAGCTTTTCCCATAAAAGCTTGAATCTGTTAATAAATTGCATTGATAAACGCCTTCTGCCAATCTAGGCATTGCACCGAGGAAACTCTCACAACATGCGTCTTTCATTGACGACATAATCTGACCAGATAAAGGCCCATATAAATCCTTGGAAATATCTGGATTTATCATAGAAATGGCTTTTTTTTCCTCAGTTTTTTCTGATTTCTCGCTTTTTTTACTTTTTTTTTCTTCATTTTTTTCAGATTTATCACTTTTTTTGCTTAAAATTTCTTGAAAATTTAGTTTTTCTTCCTTTAGCTCAATATTATCAATATTATCTCCAATTAAATTTTCCTCTTCATTTTTTATAATAGTTATATCATCCTTTTTATTAGAGTTTTCCCCCATTTTAAGTTCGCCTTCATTTTTGCCGATTTTCTCAATAAAATCTTCTTTTTTCTCTTCTTCTACCGGTTTGAAGCTTTCTACTATGAAACAGACCCCCATCATGGGTTCTTCGCATAACGGTCCAGCAGAAACCGACATTTCAAACCCGGCAATTAAGGCTTTGTTGATTTCTGAGGTATTGGCATTTGTTTTCAAATATTTCTCTAATAAAAGTTCCTTTTTATCACAATCTTTGATTTTTTTATTGCTGGAAATGGATGAAGTCTTATTGTTACTCATGTTTTTCTCTTCTTCCATTAAAGGATCCTCATTTTCAGCGATTTTCCTATTAATTTCAGTGTCGAATAACGAATCCTCAGGATTCAAACCTTTTATCAGGAGAAGATTCGGTCCACAACGTTTGGGGCCAAATGAAATAAGAGAATTTTTAAGTAATTCGATAAATTTCTCTTCAAAACAGAATTCCTTCATTTTTATAAGCATTTCATTGAGAAAAACCTTGATTTCATTCCCATGATGTTGCTTATTATCGTTATTATAGAACAATTTCCGCATCAGGTTCGCATTTTTCTCTAAAAACTCGGCGAATTCAAATTTTAAACCCACAGCTCGCACTTTTAAATTAAATCGCTTATTCGCAGTGAAAGTCTCGAAAACATTGGATCGTTTATTGAGATTTATCAGATTCATCTTATTTATCTTGATTTGCGATTTCGCTTTGTTTTTCTTATCGATTTTCTTCGGTAATTGCGAAACTTGCTTCAAAAACGCGTCTTTTTGTTCTTGTTTTTTCCTACTATGCTCCTCATTAAACCGCATTTCATCCTTTTCAGGCTTTTCCTCCGAAATATTGAAAATTTCCGCGTTTTCTCCATAATCCTTCTTAAATTCCTCCTTTTCATCTTCATTTTCCTTGTCGAATTCCTGTTTTCTCATTATTTCAGTGGCCTTTTCGGTGATTTTCTTGATTGGATTGTTAATTTCAATAATATTTTGATAAACAACAGTTTCTCTGAAACTCACTAAAGGTTCACTACATACGATCTTCACCTTAGCTAAGGTATCTTCAAGATCTCTAATGCATCGTTCTAAATGAGTTTCTCCACAAGTGACCAAAATAACATCTCCATTTTCTTGTGCGTATACTTCCAAGGAAGGATCAGATTTATTGAGTTTTCTCAGACCATCAATAAGTTTCGGGTAATCTTCAAAGGAAGCTGTTTTGAGGGACACTTTTAAATGAGCTGGAGACTATATATATTAGGTTAAGAAAAAGTGGTTATTATTTATTTTCAAAGGAAAATCAAAAGAGTTACTTTCAGGAAAATGGGGGTAAAGGAAGGACAATTATGCAAAGAACTTAAAGTCGAAGTTTTATAGACTATATCATCGAGATTACCAATTCCAACTATATTTCCTGCTACAACCTTAATTGGAATTGAGTTGAATGAAAGTTTATATGATGGGAAGAAGTACTTCTTTAACGCCTTCGAGGTATTGAGCCATGAGAATATAGAGATTATTGACTATGACTTCCTGGATATGGATGTTATCTTTATTAAGACTATGAGTTTTATCAGGACTTTGTTGGGATTTCGAAGGTTTTGGCCCTATCACGAAGATTTTCTGGCCTCTTCGTAACACGCCTGAAAAAACCCGAGCAAATCCAATGAACTTTATCTTATTTTTGTTGTCATATTCATCTATAATTCATCATATGATTATTCAAAATGGAATTCATATTTATTTATTATTTATTTACTTAAGCCATGTTCATTGATGTTTTCCTGTGGAATTGCGATCATTTTTGAAATAAAAACCGACGTTGGATCTTCATAAGAACCTCTACATTCTTCTATCGCTTTCTTTAGAACCATCAATTCGTTATTTTCATTAATCGAAGTCTTAGAAAGCTTCTTGCAAATGCTTAAAAGTCTAGTTTTCTGTCCTTCATTGGGGCTGGGAATAATGAAACTCACTGTTTTCAATATGTTTTTATCGATCGGCATCCATTTGTTCATAAGAAACATCACCATATTCATAGGGTCTTTCGTAAGTATTTCCTTATATTTAGGCGGGAGTTCTAGATTCAATCCTTTTGCAATTTGTTCCATTTTTTGAACATCGCCTTGTCTGATTTTTTCATAGATATTGAAAATGTTTTGTAATATAAATTCCACGAACATTGGCTTATGTTTTTCGTTTTGCGGGTTTTTATAAACTTTCTTATTTTTTGGGTTCAAGTAAAAATCTCCCCAAAGGAATTTTTGTAGCATTTTCTCACTGCATTTAAGTTTCTGGGAAAAAAGTTTCGCAAAATCCATGATCGTGAATGCCCAACAATGGATTGCACTACAGAAGATGACATTTCCTTTTTCTGGAGAAAAATACATTTTGTCTTCTATTTTATCCAGAAAATCGTCATCGAGACTGATTCCATTGTCATTTTCCTTGTTTTGTTTGAAAGGATCCTGATTTTCATTTTCCTTGATGAGATCTTCTGAAATCAAGGAACTTAAGATCGCGTTAAGTTGTTCTATGATCATCATAAGTTGTTTATAGATATCAAAAGGATTCATATCCAATTCCATGAAGAGTCTATCGATTTTATTGAGCACGAGAATGCATTGAACTTTTTCCTCAAAAGCCTGTTTGATGACAGTATATGTCTGTGTGGAGACTCCTTCTAAAACATCCACTAAAATCAAAGCCCCATCAGTGAGTCTTAAAGCGGAAGTTACTTCAGAAAAGAACCCTACATGTCCTGGAGAATCGATGAGATTAATTAGAAAGTCCTGATTCTAAAAAGAAGGATTACATAGATGAAAGAATAAAAAGGTTTACTGTTTCCTCATGTGAATAAATCAAAGAAATAGATGAAGATTTCATAGTGATTTGACGTTCCTGTTCATCGGGACGAGAATCTAAATATCGGAGTTTCCCCACGAGTTTTTTAGAGATGATATTGTTGGAGGAGATCAATGAATCACAAAGTGTCGTCTTACCTTTGGTTTTTAAGGATTTTTAATGGATTTTAAGGGGAAAATACCATGATCAACATGAGCTATTATACTGATATTTCGAATATTAGCAGGATTATGCTGAAGCTTCAAAAGACTCTGATATCTGGCTTCGTTCGAATACATTCCTTATTTTTCCGTAAAGATCTTTAAATTATTAATAATTTTTGCAAAGAAATTTCTTTTATTTTCATTCAAACCCTATAATTTCGTAATATTTTCTCTTTTACTATTATAAATTTTCTTCAGATGTTGGTTTGAAAAAATTTTAATTTTATAAGAAAACTCTATGTTTAACGTTTTTTTAATTTTTTTTCTCGAAGAATTTCTTGCCTTAAACAATAAAAAAAAAACCACATTATTCTTTCTTAACTCCACAATCCACAATTCTAATCTCTTCTTTTGGATTCTCCCCTTCGCATTCTGTAGCTTCCAGTTTATTCAAATATTCGAATCCTGACACCATACATCCGAACACCACATGTTTCGAGTCCAACCAACCGGTTTCTTTGAAAACAAGGAAAAATTGAGAGCCATTAGTATTAGCTCCTGAATTGGCCATTGACAAAAACCCGCGTTTTTTGTGTTTCGCAGTAAAGTTCTCATCCTCGAATTTAGCACCATAGATGCTTTCACCTCCAGTTCCATTGCTTTTCTCAAAATCTCCTCCTTGGATCATGAATCCCTTAATGAGTCGATGGAATATGGAGTTCTTATAATGAAGAGCCTTTCCACATTTACCGATCCCCTTTTCCCCAGTGCATAAACATTTGAAGTTCTCTACAGTTTTGGGAACTAGGTTCTTAAAAAGCTCGAATTCAAGTCTTTCTGCTGGTTGGGATCCGATTTGAATGTCGAAGAAAACTATCGGATTGCTTGGGTTTGAATATTCGCACACAGTCACTGTATCATAATAGGATTGTTGGAAAAGTTTTCCAAAGGTCTTCTTTTCTTTCTCCAAGGCTTGTTTCTTGCGAACCACGAGACTCGCGAGTTCTTTCTTGATTTCTTGGTTCTCGGGATCCAATTGCAAGGCGTCTTCGAAGTCAACTTTCGCATCATCGAAATTCGAGAAATTGGCATAGGCCACACCTCGTCTATAAAGAGCCTTAACATTTTTTGGATCTGCTTCTAAGGCTTTAGAGGCACTTTCTACAGCTTTTATGTTTTCTTTCTTTTTGATATAAACGGCTGCGAGATTCAGGAAACAGCTGATTTTGCATTCTTTGAGTTTCTCACCCTTTTCAGCCTCCAGATAGTCCAAAGCCATATCGTATTTCTTCCTGGCGTTGTCAAAATCGCCTGTCTTGAAGAAAATGTTGCCTTCCTCTTTGAATTGGAAGGCCTTTTCGATCCTTTGTTCGGAAGTGTAATCCCATTTTGATGGCTCTTCATTGAGAATTTCCAAAAGGTCTATTTCGAAGTGAAGAGTTGCATTTGCTGGAATTTTGGGAGGGGATCCTGAGGCACCATAGGCATAATCAGGCTTGAGAACAAATAATGCCTTTTCACCTTTTTTCATTGTAGCAACACCGACATCCCAACCTTTGATAACTTTTCCAGCTCCAATTACGAAAGAAAAAGGGTCTTCTTTGTTTTGACAGGAATCAAATGGAGTGCCATCTTCAAGCTTGCCAGCATAAAGAACTGTATTATTAAAGATTTTAAGAGAGGAAGAGGGAAATTGGAGGTACCTTCAACTTTTTGGCCTTTTTGAGGGTGTTCTGAGGAGGATGATGGGACGAGGATCTTCTTGAGGATGCCACCGTCTTCTGTGATGTTTATGAATTCCGAAGATTCCATTGTAGAAGGAAAGAAAATGGAAAGATTTGAAAGGGGTTTGTGTTTTTTAAAAGTTTGGATTTAAAGAAAAGGGATTTGTTTTTGAATATTTAAAGGGAAAAAATTCTAGATCATTCTATTTGGAAAAATTAATGAATTAATTCTTTAACAAAAAAAAATTATGAAAAATTCAACAAAAAACGATTTTAAAAATTCAATTTTTTTAATAAATAGATTTTTTAATTACATTTTACAAAAGTTGTGAAGAAAAAAATTTGATTTTAGTATTTTTACACATTTTAATTTTTGTGAAAATAAAATTAAACCCAAAAAAATATTAATTATGATAAAAACATTATGCTCATAAAATAAAAAATTCTTATAACAATTTACTATTTTCATTTAAAAATAATGGGTTCATGTTCTTCAGGTGGAACAAGTTGCTGTTTATTGTCACACCCCATAGACAATTCAAATGATTTTGACGATGAGCCAATTGCAGCATATTTCAATCCTAAAGACCACATCAATGATTTTGATTGGGACAAAGACATCATCATCGATGTGAAGCCTCAAAAAAAAGGTATTTTCATAAAGCAAGCTACTTCTGATCCAGATATTCCTTTGCCAGTTGCTATCTCAATCAAAGTCAAAGACCGAAACCACCATTATCATGATAGTCTACCAATTGATGTGGTTTGCATAATAGATCATAGTGGGAGCATGGAAGGTGAGAAAATTGAGTTTGTGAAGGAAGCTTTAAAGGATATGATAGAACTTTTGCATCATGAAGACAGGATTTGTTTGGTGGAATTTGATAATAGAGTGAACAGAATCACCCCTTTGATTCGGGCTTCGCCTGATAATAAAAAGTGGATTTTGAAACTAATTAGCGAGATCGAAGCTAATGGAGGAACAAATATTGATTTAGGCATGCGAAAGGCTTTAAATGTCATTAAAAATAGAAAATATAGGAATCCAGTCACCGGGATATTTTTGCTTTCGGATGGTTTGGATGAAGGGGCAGAATTGAGAGTTGCAATGTCGTTAGCTGAATTTGCTCTTCCAGATTTCTTTGTGATAGATTCTTTTGGGTTGGGACATGAACATTGTCCCAAAATAATGGTGGAAATCGCCAAACTTGAACATGGAGCATATTATAATATTGAGAAGCATGATGAAGTTGATGAATGTTTTGTGGATGCTGTTGCGGGACTGATGAGTGTAGTAGCTGTGAATGTCATCCTTCAAGTTGAACAGATTGGAGCTATTCAGATGCAAAAGGGTTATGGAGATCATTGGGAGAAAGATTCGATGGGGAATAATGTTATATTAATGAATAATTTGCTTTGTGGAGGAGATAAGGATTTTATGGCCGAATTTGTTATGAAATATAAAATGAATTCCATTGAAACACCGCAAATCAAGGTTAAGTTCCAAGCCACAATTCCAGGAACGAATCAAGTAATATCTAAGGAAAAAACCATTAAATTGCCAGCATATGATGAATTCAATCAATATCAAGATTTAGAAGAAGACCCTGAAGTTCTTGCTAATATGCATAGAGTAAAAGCGGCTGAAGCCATGTTGTTTTGTCATGACCTGAAGAAAGAAAAAAATCATGACAAAGCCTTGGACAATTTGCAGCAGATTATAGATGATATTAATCAATGCCAACAATCTAACAAAGATAAAATGAAACATTTGATTCGGGATTTAAATGAATGCATGACAATTTTGAATCTCCATGAGGAGCAATTCGAGAAGAAAAGACATAAACTTGTGGAGAAAAGTCATGCGCATTTGAATCAGAAAAGTCACGGTGAAGCTAATGAAGATTCTCATGCTAACTCCTTACAGAAAAAACTTGTTAATGCAATGATAAAAAAAAAAGGGTTGATTGATTGATGATAAAAAAATTTTTTTTTGAAGTTGAACTAAAAAATTTATAAGAAAAAAAAAATCCTTTTTAATGAGTTCCAATTGAAATTTCAATCGATAAGGTTTTTTCCAAAAATTTATTTATTTTCTTTATTTTCCTAATAAAAATTACAAA
>Ga0302186_10003372_pt1 | contig 11715 bp, 9 predicted proteins | sample II_Bog_E1_2_FD_198782 | JGI IMG/M metagenome (GOLD analysis project Ga0302186, IMG submission 198782) | Peat permafrost microbial communities from Stordalen Mire near Abisko, Sweden - II_Bog_E1_1 | ecosystem: Environmental > Terrestrial > Soil > Wetlands > Peat | place: Sweden: Abisko, Stordalen...
GCCGCCACCATTGACCGGGATCGCCCCGGCAAACGGGTCCGAGGTGTTGTAGGTTCCCTGCTCCACGTCATACGTCACATAGAGACGGTTCTTCTGTGAGAAGGTGTAATCCGCGCGCAGGTTCCCAACATTGCTGGTGAGGGTGTAGGTCTCTGTCGTCTGGAAGTTCTCATAAGGATTGCCGGCCTGTAAGCCGCGCGGCGCAGGAAATAGACTCTGCACAATCTTGCGACCACCCGGGTCTACCAGATTGGCTGGAATCGTGTTGTTGGGAAACTGCTGCGTATAGTAGTTCGCCTGAAAGAAATAAGGATTGAAGATAGGCACCTGGGTACCCGTATAGGGATCAAGCAGGCCCGATAGGTTGGCATCTCCCGCCGCATCGAAAGTCACTTGATTCTGACCGACGAGCGTCTCTCCGAGATAGGAGCTCGAGAACGTGTTCTTGAAGCCCTCATAACCGATGAAGAGGAAGGCCTTGTCCTTCTTGATGGGCCCGCCGATGGTGCCACCATAGTTCTTCTGCACCGTCGTGGGGACGCTCCCCTTCGGGGCGAAGTTGTTGTTGGCCGCCGTTGCCGTGGGCCGATAGAAGAAGAACCCTGAGCCGTGGATGTTGTTTGACCCTGATTTGGTTTGGATGAGGATGGCGCCGCCCGCGGCGCGGCCGAACTCCGGCGCATAGGTGGACGTAACGACTTTAAACTCCTGTATGGCATCCGGGCTGGGACGCACATTGGTGTCATTGTTCAGCCCCGAAACCTCTACGCCATTAATTTGATAGGAGTTCGAGTACTCACGCTGCCCGTTGATGGAAACATCCAGGTTGGTGTTGGCGTGGGCCGTGCCGCTGACCACGCCCGGAACGAGGAACAATAGCGTCGAAAAATCCCTGCCAAGGGTTGGCAGGTCCGATATCTCCCTGGATCCGATGACTTCACCGGTCTCGGCGCCCTGTGTTTGCAGAACGGGAGCGGAGTCCGTGACCGTCACCGTTGTGCTGACCTCGCCCACCTTCATGCGGACATTGAAGTTCGCACGCTGGTCGATATCCAGCTTAAACGGAGGCACCGTTGCCACATCGAAGCCGCTCACTTCAACGACCACCTTGTACTGGTCAGGCGGCATCGCCGATAGCGCGAAGTCGCCGGCTCCGTCAGTAACAGCTGTGGTAATCAGACCCTTGTCGAGGCTCTGAACCGAGACGGTCGCACCCACAATGGCATTGCCTTTGGGATCGGTGACATGCCCGGAGATGGAACCGGTTGTGGCCTGCCCGAAGGCATACCCACTCGATAGAAGCAACAGGAGGAAGAAGAGGGAAAGTGTCTTGGAGAAGACGGAGAAACGGGGATAGAGCATCGTCATCAGGGGCCTCATAGACTGCATCAGTTTGTTTATAGACTTCCCGGACGTGCGGGAAACGTTTTCTAACAGCGCGCGTATCATAGCCACCGCGATTCGACAATGTCAACTTCCGTCCAAAAATATCTGTATTGAAATAACTTCAGTCGGCAAATAGATGAAACCCCCCTGATTCTCTGTGTTCTTTCCAAATATAGGATGCACGGGTTGACAGCAGTGGCGGGAAAACCTTTACTGTAAGTCCATGACTCCCAAACGTCCGCGTCCAGCCGATATACGCGCAGTCGCCCACCGCGCGGGTGTCTCGATTGCCACGGTCTCGCGCGTCATCAACAAAGTCTCCACCGTGGATCCGAAGCTCGCCGAGCGCGTCAAACGAGCGGTCCTGGAACTGCGCTACACGCCGAACACGCAGGCGCGGGGGCTGGTCTCCGGCCGCAGCCGCATGATTGGTCTGATCGTATCCGAGATCACGAACCCTTTCTTTCCTGAGTTGATTCAAAACTTTGAGGATTCGGCCGTCCGCCGAGGATACGAGATTCTCATCGGCTCGACCAACTATTCCACCGAGCGTATGACCCAGTGCGTCCGGCGCATGCTGGAGCGCAAGGTGGAGGGCGTCGCCGTGATGACCTTCGGCATGGATGAGGATCTGCTTCAGGAGCTGTCGCAACTCGGCATTCCCGTGGTATCTGTTGGAGCGACACAGAATCTGGATCTCGCTACCTCGTTGGTTGTCGATTACGGCCAGGGGATCGAAGAGGCTGTGCAGCATCTCGCTGTTCTGGGTCACCGCAAGATCTGGTTTATCGCCGGTCCACTCAAGGTGCGCAGTGCGAAGCTGCGAGAGAGGGCGTTCGTTGCGGCTATGGAACGAATTGGCGTCAAGGTCTCGGCTGACTCCATTGTCGAGGGCGATCACACCATGGAGGGTGGATTCGCTGCCGCGGAGCAGCTCTTCCAACGCGCAGAGATACCCACCGCTATCGTCTGCTCCAATGACATGACGGCCATCGGCGTTCTCCATGCAGTATCCGACCGAGGCATGCGTGTGCCGGAAAACATCTCTATCATCGGCTTTGACGACATTCACATGGCACAGTTCACCGTCCCTCCGCTGACCAGCATCCGGATGGCAGTATCGGACCTAGCGACCGCTGCCCTGGATGCTCTGCTATCGACGATGAATGGGTATACAAACAAATCGGTGAAGGATCCTTCTCGGATACCCACGCGACTCATCGTGCGCCAGACCAGTGGATATCCGCGCAGCGAGGATGGGGAATCTCTATCCCAGGTCCTGGCACGGAGAGACCCGCAGAAGCGCGCCGCTCACAGTACCTAGCTCCATCCATTCGAGGAGAAACGAATTGAAGAATCCTGTCTGGATCGGGCTTGTGGCCGTCGCGCTGCTTATGTCGGTACAGGGCCGCGCCGCTGCTCCATCTCCGCCGCCGCTGCTGCTTGGCTCCGCCTGGTATCCCGAGCAATGGCCGGAGTCGCGCTGGGCTGCCGACCTGGACCTGATGCAACAGGCCCACCTGCACGTAGTGCGCGTCGGCGAGTTTGCCTGGAGCAGCGAGGAGCCCAGCGAAGGCCACTTCGATCTGGACTGGCTGGAGCGGGCGATCAACTTAGCCGGGCAGCACGGCATCTATACGGTGCTGGGAACGCCCACCGCAACACCGCCTGCGTGGCTCACTGCGAAATATCCAGAGACGCTTCGCGTCGATGAGAACGGCCATCGCGCCGAGCACGGCAATCGGCTGCAGTACAACTGGTCCAGTCCGAAGTACCGCGAGCTCTCGCGGATCATCGTTCAAAAACTCGCTGCCCGCTTCGGACACAATACTTACGTCATCGGCTGGCAGATCGACAATGAGATCTCGCAGACCTCCACCGACCAAGGCACGCGCAAGCAGTTTCAGGACTGGCTCCGTTCGCGCTACGGAACGCTCGATGCCCTGAACACACGCTGGACCACTACCTACTGGAGCGAGACCTATAGCGATTGGTCGCAGATTCCGATTCCCACGCATGGCGGCATCGACAGCGGAAACCCCGGGCTGCTGCTCTGCTGGCGGCTGTTCATCTCGGACACCTGGCGCAGCTACCTGCTCAATCAGATTGACGTCATCCGCCCGCTCGCCGACTCGCGGCAGTTTGTTACCACCAACACGATGGGATTCTTCCAGTACTACGACCATTACGACACCGAAGCTGTGCTGGACCTCGCGGCATGGGACGACTACATGCCGGACGGCAAGATCGATCCGGTATGGAACGGCATGGCGCACGACCTCACGCGCGGATTCAAGCGGAAAAACTTCTGGGTGATGGAGACGCAGCCCGGCTATGTGAACTGGTCGAGCGTGAATGTCACGCTCAAACCGGGCGATGAGCGCGCCTTGGTATGGCACGACATCGCCCACGGCGCCGATGCCGTGAACTTCTGGCAGTGGCGCAGCGCGCTCAACGGCCAGGAGCAGTATCACGGCACACTGGTCGGTCCGGATGGAACCCCGCTGCCGCTTTACCCGGAGGTGCAACAGATCGGCACGGAACTGGAGCGCCTGGGTCCCGTGCTCGCGGACACACACGTCATCTCGCAGGTTGCGCTACTGCACTCGTATGAGAGCCGCTGGGCGATGGAGTGGCAGCCGCAGACAGACAAGTTCGATCCGTTGCAGGAAATGGCCCGCTACTATGCTCCGCTGCGCCAAGAAATGCAGTCGGTCGATATCGTCTCGCCTGACGGCGATCTCTCCCAGTACAAGCTGGCGGTTGCACCGGCGCTGAACCTCATCACAGAGAAGGAAGCGGACAACCTGATTGCCTACGTCAAAGCCGGTGGCAATCTTGTACTGACGCCGCGCTCCGGCATGAAGGACGGCGACAGTTCCCTGCAGACCGAGCGCCAGCCTGGACCGCTCGCGGCCTTGCTGGGCGGCCGCGTGGAGCAGTTCTACGCACTCGCTGAGCCGGTCGCCGTGGAAGGCGACCTGATGCACACGCAGGCGACGATCTGGGCTGAGTTGCTCAGCACCTCATCGCCGGATACGACAGTGCTTCTGCGTTACGGCAACGCTAACGGCTGGCTCGACGGCAAACCGGCGATGATCACGCGCCGCGTGGGCCAGGGCAGTATCACGTATGTCGGCACGGTCTTGGATGAGGCGGCGATGCGGGCGCTCACGAAATGGCTTCTCCAAAAGGCAAGCCTTTCACCCGCCACGCTCACCGTACCTGAGGGCGTGGAGGCCAGCGTGCGTTACGGCAAAGACAAGGCAGTCCATATCCTCGTAAACTTCTCCGATAAGGAGCAGACGGTGCCTCTGCCGACAGTGATGATAGACGAGATGGGCGATGGGCACAGTGTGCGCGAGGTTCACCTGCCGGTGAGCGGCGTGGCGGTCCTGCGTGAACCTCGCTAGCTTAACGCGCTGCATCGGCCTGCTGTCAGGGGCCCTTGCGCTCGTACTCGCACCCAGATCCTGGTGCGCGGCGATGACGTATTACGTCGACTGCGGAGCCGCTGCGCCTGCTGGAAGTGGCTCCATGCAGGCACCGTTGCGCAGCATCACTGAAGTGAACTCACTCCTGCTGCTTCCCGGCGATTCCGTGCTCTTCAAGCGTGGCTCCACGTGTACCGGTGAGTTGCAGCCGCAGGGCTCCGGTACGGAGGCTGCGCCGATCCGCGTTGCAGCCTACGGTGAGGGCGCGCTGCCGCGCGTAGTCGCCGGCGCGCGAGATGCCGCCGCGCTGCGGTTGAGCAACCAACAGTTCTGGGAGATCCAATCTCTCGACCTCAGCGGCGGCACGACCTATGGTGTCCTCGTGGAGACCTCCAGCGGCACCCTGCATCATCTTGTTCTCCGCGATCTCCGTGTGCATGATGTGCGTGGGTTGCTGCGCCACAAGGAGTCGGGACTAATCGTCATCCATCCCACCAACGGGAACGGAGGCTTTGATGGCGTCCTCATCGATGGCGTCCATGCTTTCAATACCACGCAGTGGTCGGGCATCTTCATCTCAGGAGCGACCCATGTACAGGTGCGCAGTTCGGTGGTGCATGATGTCCAGGGAGATGGCATCGTCGTCTTCCGTTCGCAGAACGCAACCATCTCCCAATCTGTCGCGTGGCACACGGGGATGCAGCATCAGGAGACGATCGGAACTCCCAATGCCATCTGGACGTGGCGCTGCACGGATTGCACCGTGGAAGACAATGAAGCCTTTCTCACTGACAGTCCGGGCATCGACGGCGGAGCGTTTGATATTGACTTCGGCAATATGCGGAATACAGTCCAGCGCAACTTCGGACATGACACCGCGGGGTACTGCGTCTCGGTCTTCGGAGCCTTCGGGCCAACGACAGACAGCGTGGTCGCTGACAACCTCTGCCTGCACAACGGAATGAGCCCGCACCTTGCGCAACGCCAGGGGGCACTGCTCTTGATGACGTGGCAGGGCGGCTCTCTCGATGGCGTAGAGATTCGCGGAAATCGTATCGACTGGACTCCGCCAGGAGATACTCCTGCCATACAGAGCGGGGCAGAGGTACTCGCATCGAAGATCACACTCCATGACAATGTGGTGGAGTCGACCGGCGTCAGCTTCGTAGACCCGGAGTTGAAGTATGCCGGCGAACGGAACCGGTATAGCACGGAGGCATCTTTCGGCATGGAAGAAGCTCGCCGCCGTATGGCGCTCTTGCCGGAGAAGGATTCGACTCTGAGCGTTGAAGAGGAAGCATCTCTGCGACTCGCTGGAGACTCGAAACACAGCGCCGGGTCGGGCGCATGGCAGCTTGTCGCGACGGTTCCATCGAGATCTTCGGACGCTGACGACCTCCAGCGCGCCATGCTGGTTGAGTTGGAGAGCGCCGCGCTGCAATACAGCCACGCCGGACTGACGGTCACTCTTGTCTGCGACTCCGGGCTTGCATCACTCGCAAGGGACTGGTCGCTGGCGAATGACGGCGTGCTTGCGAAGCTAGACATCACAAACACCAAAGACGATTTTTCAGTGAGGGTGATCGCATCCAATGGCGCAGTGGTTCGCGAGTGGAGAGCTTATCCGGGCCCTGTAGAGCTTGGGCTGGCGCTGCGGCAACACGTTGGGCGTCCGAACTTCAGCTTTCTTCCCTTTGAAAACGTCCGCGCCACCGATTAACTTCGCGTTACTGCCGGCGCAGTTCAAAGCTGTGCTCTTTGGGCGGAAGTTTGGTCCGAATCGTCGCTGCGAGCTCTTCCTCTGCCGCGCGCAGCCTGTCTTCCGCTGCGGCCGGATCGGGCTTCTGCGTTGTTTCGGCGCTGAGGATGAAGCGTGCCTGATCGAGCGTGGCGCGCCGGTCTTCATACCAGTCGATGCCGCGTGCCTGATCGAGCATCGGCGTCTTGAGCAGCGCGAGATTAACGCCTCGCTGCAACTCTTCGCGAGAGAAGATCGCAATGGGCTTTCCATCGATCCACAATTGATAGCGGCCCGGCTGGAGTGCATACACAATTAGCATCTGTTCATCCAGCTTCGCGATATTGGAGACGCCAAGAAGCACCTTTGTCATTGCGTTGTTGAAGTCGAGCGGAAGTGGCAACGCCTCGTCCAGCTCAGTCCACTTCACGCCCGTCGTTGTCTTCTCCGGCTTTGTAATGCTGGTTCGCTGGCTGGCTATGACCTTCGCCTTCTCTGCCGAGATCGTCACCGTGCTGACGACCGGATTCACATTCCACGCCGCAAGTAAAGTAGACGCCATGATCCAGTGCCCGGCGTCAGCTGGGTGGATGCGATCGGGAATCAACAGCGGCGCAAGCTCCGGAAACGCTGTCTTGGCGCGCTCCAGCGCCGCGACCAGCGCTCCGTGAAAGTCGACGACGGTGATGGGCTTGGCGTTGAATACCTTGCGCTCGGCCGCGATCGCCGCTAAGTCCTTCGCGCTCTGGTCGATCACCTTCGAGTAACCCGGGAACTCCGTGCCATGCGAGATCTCGTCATAGGGCGTGGGGAGAATCACGGTAAGCTCGGCGTTTGGGTCGGCCTGCTCCAGTTCATCCAGTAGATCGTTGTAGCCCTCCCGGAAGACGGCGTCGATTTCCGCGGACTCCGGAACATAGCCGCCATCATTCATGCCCAGCATGACCGTGATCGTCGCCGGATGGAATGGAGCCACGTCACGCTGAACCCGCTGCTTCATGGCTCCGGCATAGCCACCGTAGGTGGTGTCGCCGGGAACGCCTGCATTCACAAAGTGAATATGCAGGTTCGGATAGCGAGTAAGAACGAACTCCTCCGCAAAGCGGGTATACAGCCGTTGCGCCGTGATGCTGTCTCCGTAGAAGACGACAGTCTGACTGTCCTTTAGAGCAAAATCCCCGACAGCAAAGTTTTGTGCGACCGCGATTACCGGCAACAGAGACAGAGCGATGAGACAAGCCACATGCCGAAGCCCACCTCGTACCAATATTTCGATTCCTTTGGAAGAGATCATCATGTCTTGCAATCCAGGCCTCTGGTTGTGTTGCTGTCGACTGGGTAAAGGATGAAGCAAGTCCACACCTCGATTCGTCAACACACACGCACCACCGCAATACCGAGCAGTGCCCCGATCTTTTCCAGAACCGATGCTACGTGGCCGACTCCAACCGCACAGTGGTGTGCTGGCGAGTGGGAGTTCCATGCGTGCATAAACCCACGTGCCCCCAGCGAGAATCGGTAACGGCTATTGGTGTTGCCGATCTCCAGGTGCGGACCCGGCACCGCCTCGCCCTCCGCCACCAACAGATGGAAGCCGTGTTGCTTCGATTCCACGACCGACAGCAGAGTCACCGGGCCGCTCTTGACACTCATCTCGACAGAAAGCCCCTTTCCAACCTTGCCGTGATAAACCTCCAGCGGACGCACGCGGACCTTGCTCTGTGCAATGCCGGGATGCCCAGGTCCATCATGCCCCATCAAGACAGCGTCGTCATCGTAATCCACGGCGTAGTACTCGGTGAACGATCCACCGGCTCCCAGCGTGTCGAGAATCTTCATCGCTAGTACATTCTTGATCTCGTACTCTCCCGCTACGGGAACACCGGATGCAGTCAGCAGCGAGGTCCCCAGGATGATGGAACTCATCGTGTCCTCATTCGCCGCAACCCCTGTGCCTTTGTAGTAGTAGGCAAGCGCGCCCAGACGATATTTTTGGGCAAACTGGTGTAGCCCGGCGGAGGTCCGTGCCGCACGTTCCAGCTCTTCGGTCGCACAGTCCTCGTGCACGTCCAGGGTTTTGCAGATGGCCGAAAGTTGGGCCGCAACTTCGGCCTCTCCGGCAGCCTGGCGCATCCGGCTCAACTCGTCGACCTCAAGGTGTTCCAGATGCACGCCGAAGATGTGGCACACGGCGGTCAGATCGGTAGCGATGTCCAGCATTCCACTGTAGTAGTGCCCCATCAGGCCCAGCGTGGTGTGGCTTAGCACATGAACCGTGCGTGCTGCCTCAAGCCATTCTTCTACCTCTCGCCAACAAGCCGGATCGTCCTCCAGCACGCCATGTATTTGGTGGAGCGGCACACCGCATCGCGCAAAGACATTGGCAAACTCCGGTATGGGGCAGGCGCAACAATAGGCGAGCCAGTTGCCTGTCATCACCGTGCGATCAGCCAGCGCGTTGAATGCTGTGTAATCAATAGCAGCCGCAGGTTGCAGGTCCAGCAACAGCACCGGAACCTTCGCGCGCCGCACAATCGGCAATAAGAGCGACGATAGGGCATACGTTGTCACATGGATCACAAGGATGTCCATGTCCTTCGCTCGCGCTTCATGCCCCGTCTGCAAAGCTTGTTCAGGGTTGTCCACCAGACCGAACGAAACCACCTCGCGCCCATGCCCACCGAGACGTCCCTCGACGGTTGCAAGGTACCCGAGCAGCCGCTCGTAGAGGCCGTCAAACTGTGGCCAATACTCGGCCAGGCCCACTCCCAATAAACCGATCCGGAGTGTCGCGTGGTCTCTCAACGTCTACTTCCTCCCCCTCGTCACGTCCGCGAAGGTTCGCCTGACTGAGTATCCGAATCGTACACCAGGGCATACTGAGGCAGGATTGGCGGCAGCGTTCTCGCCCGAAAGCAAGAGCGGATGGTACCGGGAAGATCTGCATCGTCGACTTCGCCAACCATATAAACCGAAGAAGCAGCTTAAACCCTGCGACTCCAAGAACTGCTGCCTTCCGCCCCTGAGGTTTGTACTGGGAAACGCGCATCTCCTCAGCGAGCCACTCAGTATTCTCAGTTGACGACAAATCGCCAATGCGCGATTCGAGAGAGGTCAGCCCTGGAAACGTGATATGGCCTGAATGCGTCAATCGAGCCCGCAGGGATTGCTAGCCACAAGCCGACATATGAGGAGTTACTACGCCGGTCCTCGTGGAACGCCATTCGTTCTCCTCTCGCATCTAATCGATGAGTCATTTCTGCGAAAAGACGATTTCGATGGGTTCATGGCCGATCGTCAGCGGAGGCTCCTTCTGCTCATCCAGGAGGCTACCGGTAAGTTGGTCTACGAGGGATCTGCAGCAGAGCCCGGCGAGGAAGCCGATCTTCCTGGAACGCTCGAGGACGCATTGGCGGTCGATGCAGCCTGATGTTGGGTAGCTTGGCAATTTGCTAACCGTGGGCCGGAGAGATGAGATGGGTCAGCCAAGTACCACTGCAACAGGATTTGTGAGCGCGAACGGTCAAGTGGTCATCCGCAATACCGGATTAGCCGGAAGCGACCATCTTCAGCATGTCTACCAGCTTGGCTGCTCTCACTGCGGGCATGTATATGGGGCCAACGGAACAGATATCCACCTCCGTCGCTGCCCAAAATGCCAAGGTGGAGCGCCTGGTCTCGACTACGGAGTCGATCTCGCCCAGTAAATCTCCCGGACATCGAAGCCACCCAAGCCATCACCGGGCGAAGGGATGGCCTCTGGCGCAGGCCTCGGGACCATTGAAGGAGTGATATCCAAGGACCATTTGGCCGACGACCCAAAGCCAGCAGATCCCAATCGGGTTGTGGACTCTCGGCCCGAAAGGTCAGAGACCCGCAAGAAATTGCCCGAGTTTGAGGGCTAGCGTCCCAACAGCGTCCCGAACCCGAAAAAGAGGGGCTAATTGCGACTCTCGAAACACCATGTAAGTGATTGATAATAAGTTGGTAGCGTTACCGGGGCTCGAACCCGGACTCTTCGCCTTGAGAGGGCGACGTGTTAACCAGTTACACCATAACGCCACGGCACGGACGGGGATGTCCGTTGCAACTCTGCAAGTATAACAAATCTGCCGGCCGAATTTAGAGCCCCAGCTTCTTCACTTCATCGTTGTAATACTTGCGGTACAGAATGTCCCACTCCTGTGACCCCTCCGGGATAATGCGCTGCTGCGAGGCGATCTTCTTGCGCGCGGCGGCATCAATCTTCACCTCTTCCAGCAGCAGCTTGGTCAGCGCCTTGCGGGCCTCCTGCCGGATGGTGTTGCGGTCCTCCAGAAAATCGACCTCATCGATCTCGGCCAGCGTGTCGGCGATGGTGTGGGCCAGCTTGTTCACCTTGTCGTCGGTGAGCCGCATCGTGTTGGAGGACTTGATGTCAGGGGTCCGGATCGCCATCACAGCACCGCCTTGTACTTGCGGGCCAGCTCGGTCTTCACCTTCTTGAACATCTCCGGATAGCTCGCGCCGGTCTTCAGCATGTCGTCCTGAAAGGCTTCCAGGATCACGCGGACCTCATCATTGATGCGGTCTTCCAGCGCCAGCTCTTCAATCATGGCGGCGGAGAGTCTTTGTTCCACGAGCGCCAGCTTATCGGTCTTGATCATCTTGGCTGCCACCAGGTGTTTGCTGGTCTGGCGGGCAAGGTAGGCTACGTAATCCTTGGAAAAAATCATGGGCACTCTTAGGTTAGCACGCAAAAATGGAGGACCTGCTGGCAGACCGCGAACCGGCACGGGCCGCTGCGCGGGGCGAAACATCCCGTCCCATGGCGGGCTCCAAATCTGCGAGAATGGAGTTCATGGCCTTCGACGACCTGACCGCGGTAAAAGACGACATGGTGGCATTCATCGCCGGGCATGGCCTCAGGCGCATGAACGCCTTTGTGCCCGAGGACGTACCCACTGTGCTCTTTGAAGAGCACGATGTGGACGGATGGAAGGACTTCGTCGAGCACGCCAAGGCCGCGGGCGCGCCCTTTCTCACCATGAGCGAGGTGCTGCTGGAGCCGGAGGACGTATCCACGCTCATCAAGCAGGTCCGCGACCAGAGCTTCCCCGACTCCGGCGGCGAGGTGGAAGAGGCCCAGGATCTGATGCAGCACGTGGGCAAAGTGGG